>Ga0307290_10000185_pt1 | contig 23134 bp, 21 predicted proteins | sample ER_DNA_144_FD_194472 | JGI IMG/M metagenome (GOLD analysis project Ga0307290, IMG submission 194472) | Bulk soil microbial communities from the East River watershed near Crested Butte, Colorado, United States - ER_DNA_144 | ecosystem: Environmental > Terrestrial > Soil > Floodplain | place... | reverse complement strand
GTCGCACCCTCGCCCTTGTCAAGGCTTCTAGCCTTGCCTGCGGGCGATGGCGCACCCTGGCTTGGTCTGACCCGTCCCCGCGGGCGCGCCGATCATCGACCAATCATCTAGACGCCCATGTTCCGCTGGTATGTCATCAACACCTACTCGGGGCACGAGAACAAGGTCAAGACCAATCTCGAGCACCGGATCATCTCCATGAACCAGCAGCCGAAGTTCCGCCGCGTCGTGGTGCCGACCGAGCAGCGCATCGAGACGAAGGACGGTCAGAGGGTCCAGACCGAGCAGCGCGTCCTTCCCGGGTACGTGCTGGTGAACATGGACATGACCGACGAGGCGTGGACGGTGGTCAAGAACACGCCCGGCGTGACGGGCTTCGTCGGCTCGGGCACGAAGCCGGTGCCGCTCTCGCAGCCGGAGGTCGACCGGATTCTCCATACCGGCACCGGCGGCGAACGCCCACGGGCGATCGCGCAGTTCGAGCTCGGCGAGTCCGTCAAGGTAACGTCAGGGCCGCTGTCCGACTTCGACGGCGAGATCGTCGACGTGAATGCGGATCAGCAAAAGCTCAAGGTGCAGGTCAACATCTTCGAGCGGCAGGTACCGGTCGAGCTCAGCTTCGACCAGGTCAAGAAGATCGATTGAGAAACTAGGAAGGCGACGTGGCGAAGAAGATTCTCACTCTCATCAAGCTCCAGATCCCCGGCGGCCAGGCGAATCCGGCCCCACCCGTCGGGCCTGCCCTGGGCCAGCACGGAGTGAACATCATGGAGTTCTGCAAGGCGTTCAACGCCCAGACCCAGCAGGAGAACGGCCGGATTACTCCGGTCGAGATCACGGTTTACGAGGATCGCTCGTTCACCTTCATCACGAAGACGCCGCCGGCCGCAGTCCTGATCAAGGAGGCGCTGAACATCCAGAAGGGCTCGCCCGAGCCCAACCGCGAGAAGGTGGGCAGGCTCTCCCGGGACCAGCTTCGAAAGATCGCCGAGACGAAGCTCGTCGACCTGAACGCACGGGACGTCGACCACGCGATGCTGGTCGTCGCGGGAACGGCCCGAAGCATGGGCGTGGAGGTGGAGAGGTGAGGCTCCGGCTCCACCGGGGAAGGGTGTCGGGGAACCGGGAGGTTCCCCGCGAGTCTCAGCGCGCGCAGCGCGCCCTGAGATGGAAGAGGGGGCTCGTGGGGGAACATGGGTTCCCCCACGGGAGCGAGGCGGAGTCTCGCGACGTGGAGGTGGAGAGGTGAGGCACGGCAAGCGATACCGCAACTTCCGCGCCCTGATCGATCGCGAGCACCTGTACTCCCCGCTCGAAGCGGTGAGGATCCTCAAGGAGGGGCCGCCCACGAACTTCGATGAGACGATCGAAGTGCACTTCAACACGGGCTTGAACGTCCGGCATGCCGACCAGCAGCTTCGGGGCACGCTGATGCTCCCCCATGGCACGGGCAGCGACGTGCGCGTCGCCGTTTTCGCGGAAGGCGAGAAGGCCAAAGAGGCGGAAGAGGCCGGCGCCGACATCATCGGATCCGCAGACCTCGCTGCGAAGATCGAAGAGGGGTTCGACGACTTCGACGTGGCCATCGCGACCCCGGACATGATGGGAACGGTCGGGAAGCTCGGCCGCATCCTCGGCCCCCGTGGACTCATGCCGAATCCGAAGGCCGGCACGGTGACCTTCGATGTCGCGAAGGCGGTGAGCGACTCGAAGGCGGGCAAGCTCGAGTACCGGACCGACCGAGGGGCGAATGTCCACCTCGCGATGGGGAAGAAGAGCTTCTCCGAGCGCGATCTCCTCGAGAACTACGCCACGGTGCTCGACGAGATGATGCGGGCGAGGCCCGCTGTGGCGAAGGGTCGCTATATCCGCTCGATCACATTGACGACTTCGATGGGCCCGGGCATCAAGGTCGACCCGTCCCGAACACGGGGCGTCGTCGAGGAGCTGAGCGAGGAGGCCGCGACCGCGGCAGCGTAAACACACGACGTCTCGTCGCCAGAGACAGCCGGCAGCGCGCCAGCGCGGAAGACCGGCCGAGGCGGTTCGAGGGAGAACGCTCTCCTCCTCGTGCCCGCCTCCCGGCGGGCGCGACTCGTTTGAGAGGAGAAGCAGGTGCTGAAGGAAAAGAAAGAGCAGGTCGTCGCGGAGCTTGTGGAGCGGCTCCGGTCGACGGACACGCTCATCGTGGCCGACTACCGCGGCCTCAGCATGAAGGAGATCGACGGGGTTCGGGGTGAGCTGCTCCAGCACGGCGCCCGTTTCTCCATCGTCAAGAACACGCTCACGCGGCGGGCAGCCGAGGAGGCCGGGGTCGAGGCCCTGAAGGACTTCCTGGAGGGCCCGACCGCGATCGCCTTCGTCGGCGACGGCGACATGGTCGCGGTCGCGAAGACGTTGAGCGACACGGCTCGACGCACGAAGGTTCTCGCCGTCCGCGGCGGGATCCTTCAGGGCGAGACGATCACCGCCGACCAGGTGCGCGACCTGGCGACCCTGCCGCCGCTCGACATCCTCCAGGGCCAGGTCCTGGGGGCCATCGTCGGCCCGATGACCGCAGTGGTGGGGCTCTTCACCGCCCCGCTGCGGGACCTGGTCAACGTGCTCGACGCACGCATACAACAACTGGAAGAACAGGAGGCATAGGAATGGCAACCGACACCGCAAAGGTCGTCGAGCAGCTCGGGAAGATGACCGTGCTGGAACTCGTTGAGCTCAAGAACAAGCTGGAGGAGGAGTGGGGCGTCACGGCCGCAGCGCCGGTCGCGGTCGCCGCCCCGGGTGCTCCGGCCGCCGGTGGCGGGGATGGAGCCGCCGCCGAGGAGCAGTCGGAGTTCGACGTCATCATCACTGCTCCCGGGGACAAGAAGATCCAGGTGATCAAGGTCGTCCGCGCGATCACGAGCCTCGGTCTCAAGGAGGCGAAGGACGTGGTCGACGGGGCTCCCGGCCCGGTCAAGGAGGGCGTCACCAAAGAGGAGGCCGAGAGCATCAAGGCCCAGCTCGAAGAGGCCGGCGCCACAGCCGAGATCAAGTAGAAAAGACCGAATTCACACGGACGGAAGGGCGGCCAAGGCTGCCCTTCCGGCGTTTTTGGCCCCTTTCCTTTTGTGAAGAGGTCGTAAGGTCGCTCACCCGTCCGGGGGTTCGTGGTGTGGAAGGGCTCGCGCGCGGCCGAAGTAGTGCAAGACCGGGAAAAGCCGCACCCACGGAGGTTCAGGATGAAGTTCAAGGTACTTCTGCTCGCGCTCGCCGCCACGCTGGTCGTCACTTCTGGCGCCACCGCGAAGAACGGCGGGGGCAACGGAAAGAGTCACGCCCAGGCCACGCATTCGCAATCGGCCGCGCACGGCTCGAAGCATGAAGGCAAGAGCCACGCCACTAAAGCCGTGAAGGTCAAGAAGGCGAAGAAGCACGAGGCAGCCGTAGCCGAGGAGGCCGGCGACGCGCTGGCCCCGGACGACGCTGTGGAGGTCGAGGAGCCGAGCGCCCTAGCCGCGAACCCGGCCTGGACCTGCAAAGCGCTCCTCGAGGGACTGACGTTCGCCGCCGACTTCGGGACGAACGCGAACGGCGCGAACGCCTTCGGCAAGTGCGTCTCGAGCGTTGCCCACGGCGCCGTGCAAGAGACCTCCGCCGAGGTGCCGGCAGAGCCCGGTGCCGCATGTGAAGCGGTGGCGCCCGCCACAGTCGAGTCGACCGAGGTGGAAGCTGCGGACGAGGAGAGCTCGGACGTCGCGGACGAGGAGAGCTCGGACGTGCCGGAGGCGCCTGTCTGCGAGGCCGCCGACGGGACCGAGACAACTGCTCCTCCAGCCGCGGACGACACTTCCTCCACCGGGGACACCACGGGTGCCGTGGACGGAACCGTGGCAGACACCACCGTGCCGAGTGCGGACGACGCGCTTCTGGCCGCCGCACGTGATGTCAAGGCGTTCGCCGCCAGTCTGTAGAGCTGCGAATGGGATCGTTCAGAAGGGGCGCTGCGGCGCCCCTTCTGGCGTTCATCAGAAAAAGGTGTAGAGTGCGCCTTCAGAACGGCGGTCTCCGCAGGCATGCGCTTGCGGGGGAACGTCTGCCTCTGCTACCCTGATGGGTCGCGCCGCTCCTCCGCGTTCTACACCGTTTTCATCGGATTCCGATCCCGTCTTTATCCGTTCGTCCTGCCTAGAGGGAGGCTTCGTTCTTGGCCACCAAGGTCGCTTCGCGCCGCGCGCGCAAGAATTTTTCTCGTCTAAAGCACGTTCTCGACCTTCCTAATCTGATCGACATACAGCGGGCCTCGTTCAAGTGGTTCATGGAAGAAGGGCTCCGCGAGACGATCGACGACATCTCGCCGATCGAGGACTACACCGGCACGCTCGCCGTCGAGTTCGCCGATTACGAGTTTGGTCCGCCGCCGGTCAGCATCAAGGAATGTCGTGAGAAGGACCTGACCTACCAGGCTCCACTCTCGATGACCGTCCGCTTCGTGAACAAGGAGACGGGCGAGATCAGAGAGCAGACGGTCTTCATGGGGGATTTCCCGATGATGACCCGGTGGGGCACCTTCATCATCAACGGCACCGAGCGCGTGATCGTGACGCAGCTCGTCCGCTCCCCCGGGGCTTATCTGATGGAGCCGAAGGATCCGGACAAGCAGGTCTTCATCGCGAACCTCATGCCGAGCCGTGGCTCTTGGCTCGAGCTCGAGATCGACAAGAAGGGCATCGTCTACGCACGGATCGACCGGAAGCGCAAGCTGCCGATCACGACCCTCCTGCGTGCGCTCCCCGCCGAGGACCCGTCCACCGGGGAACAGCTCGATCTCTCGACGAACGAGAAGATCCTCGAGCTCTTCGACAACTCGACCTACATTGCGAACACCCTCGAGAAGGACACGACTACGCGCGAGGAAGAGGCGGTCGTCGAGGTCTTCAAGAAGCAGCGCCCGGGCGAGCCGCCGACGCTCGACAACGCCCGCAACCTGCTTCGGGGCCTCTTCTTCGACCCGAAGCGCTACGACCTCACCAAGGTCGGCCGCTACAAGCTGAACCAGCGGCTCGTGGTCGACGTGCCGGACGACGTCCGCGTCCTGACGACGCAGGACATCATCGCGCTCGTCAAGCGCCTCGTCGACCTCCCCAAGAACCTGGGCGTGCCGGAGGACTCCAAGGACTTCGCAGCCGAGGCGCTCGCTCTGTCGCGTGAGCCAATCCGGAACGAGCTCGACGAGTACGAGGACTTCGGCAACCGCCGGCTCCGCACCGTGGGCGAGCTGATCCAGGAAGCATTCCGCGTCGGTCTTTACCGCATGGAGCGTGTCGTCCGCGAGCGGATGACCACTGAGGACGTGGACACGATCACGCCCCAGACGATCATCAACATCCGGCCAGTCGTCGCCGCCCTGAAGGAGTTCTTCGGCTCCTCGCAGCTTTCGCAGTTCCTGGATCAGACGAACTCGCTGGCCAGCCTCACGCATCGACGCCGCCTCTCGGCGCTCGGCGCCGGCGGTCTCACGCGCGAGCGGGCGCCGATCGAGGTCCGCGACGTTCACGTGACCCACTACGGCCGCATGTGCCCGATCGAGACTCCCGAGGGCCCGAACATCGGCCTCATCGGCTCGCTCGCCTCGATGGCGACGGTGTCCGAGTTCGGCTTCGTCCAGACGCCGTACCGGGCGGTCGAGAAGGGGAAGGTGACGGACAAGATCGTCTACCTCGACGCGGCCGAGGAGGAGAAGTTCACGATCGCGCAGGCGAGCGAGCCCGTCGACGAGAAGACCGGCAAGTTCGTCCATGACCAGGTTCTCTGCCGGGCCCCCGGCGGCGACCCCGTGACGTCGATTCCGAAGGACATCCAGTACATGGACGTGGCGCCGGCCCAGATCGTCTCGGTCGCCACGGCGCTGATCCCGTTCCTCGAGCACAACGACGCCAACCGCGCGCTCATGGGCGCGAACATGCAGCGTCAGGCGGTGCCGCTCCTGATCACCGATGCGCCGCTCGTCGGAACCGGGCTCGAGTACCGCGCCGCGGTCGACACCGGTGATGTCGTCCTGGCGGACGCGGCCGGCACGGTCGTCGACGTGGACGCCGACAAGATCGTCGTCGAGACGAAGGACGGCAAGGACGAGTACGAGCTCGTGAAGTTCATGCGCTCCAACCAGGGGACGCTGATCCACCAGAAGCCGATCGTCGGGCTGGGCGACAAGGTGAAGGCGGAGGACGTGCTTGCGGACGGCAGCTCGACCGCGCAGGGCGAGCTCGCGCTGGGCAAGAACCTGTGCGTTGCCTTCATGCCATTCGAGGGCTACAACTTCGAGGACGCCATCGTCCTCTCCGAGCGGCTCGTGAAGGACGACGTCCTTTCCTCGATCCACATCCACGAGTACGAGATCGACGCGCGCTCGACCAAGCTCGGCGACGAGGAGATCACGCGCGACATCCCCAACCGTTCCGAGGAGTCGCTTCGCGACCTGGACGACCGCGGCGTCGTGCGGATCGGAGCCGAGGTCGGCTCTGGCGACCTGCTCGTCGGCAAGGTGACGCCCAAGGGCGAGACCGAGCTGACCGCCGAGGAGAAGCTGATCCGCGCCATCTTCAAGGAGAAGGCACGCGAGGTTCGCGACACCTCGCTGAAGGTCCCGCACGGCGAGGGCGGCAAGGTCATCGACGTGAAGACCTTCTCGCGCGACAACGGCGACGACCTCTCACCGGGCGTCAACGAGCTCGTGCGTGTGTACGTCGCGAAGAAGCGCAAGATCGCCGAGGGCGACAAGCTCGCCGGGCGCCACGGGAACAAGGGCGTCATCTCCCGGATCGTCGCCGAGGAGGACATGCCCTTCCTCGAGGACGGCACCCCGGTCGACGTCGTCCTGAACCCGCTCGGCGTGCCGAGCCGGATGAACATCGGCCAGATCCTGGAGACGCATCTCGGCTGGGCGGCCGCGCACGGGGTCTTCTCGGAGAACGGCGAGAAGAACGGCCCGACTCCGATCGCGACGCCGGTGTTCGACGGCGCCACCGAGGCCGAGGTCGATGACGCCCTGATCGAGTGGACGAAGCAGAATCCGAAGTCGCCGATCAAGTTCAAGGTGGACATGAAGCGGCGGCCCGGCCGGCGCACGTCCGGCAAGGTGCGGCTCTTCAACGGGCGAACGGGGGAGCCCTTCGATCAGAAGGTTACTGTCGGGTTCATGTACATCCTGAAGCTGCTCCACCTCGTGGACGACAAGATCCACGCCCGCTCGACCGGTCCCTACTCGCTCGTTACCCAGCAGCCGCTGGGGGGCAAGGCGCAGTTCGGTGGCCAGCGCTTCGGCGAGATGGAGGTGTGGGCGCTCGAGGCGTACGGCGCCGCTTACACACTCCAGGAGATGCTCACGATCAAGTCCGATGACACGGTCGGGCGCGTGAAGGCGTACGAGGCGATCGTGAAGGGCGAGAACATCGCGGAGCCCTCGATCCCCGAGTCGTTCAAGGTGCTCCTCAAGGAGATGCAGTCCCTCGCACTCGACATCCACGTCATCTCGGAGGAGGGACGCGAGGTGGAGGTCCGCGAGGAGGACGACGAGCTGCTTCGCGCGGCGGAGGAGCTCGGCATCGACCTCTCGCCCGGGTCACTTCGCGCGGCGGCTCGCCAGCCCGACGCGCAGGAGCTCGAGGCCGGCGAGGCCGGGATGGACGAAGGCGGGGGAGTCGCGCTCCCCTCAGACGAGACGCTCGCCGACGTCGCGGAAGACTCGCCCGATCTGACGGGCGGCGAGTCGGCAGCCGAGGAGGCGGCGGACGTCGCCGGACCGTTCGCAGAAGCACCTGACCTGGCAGATCTCGAGATCGAAGACTAAGCAGGCGAATTCGTACGGGCGGGCAGCGGGCTCGCCCACCATTGCGCGACAGGAAAGAGGCGGAGAGAACTTTGATCGACATCAACAACTTTGACGCGATTCGCATCGGTCTCGCGTCGAGCAAGCAGATTCGCGACTGGTCCTCGGGCGAGGTCACCAAGCCCGAGACCATCAATTACCGCACGCTGAAGCCGGAGAAGGACGGGCTCTTTTGCGAGCGCATCTTCGGCCCGACCAAGGACTGGGAGTGCTACTGCGGTAAGTACAAGCGCGTCCGCTACAAGGGCATCATCTGCGAGCGCTGCGGCGTCGAGGTGACGCGGCAGAAGGTCCGTCGCGAGCGCATGGGCCACATCGACCTGGCCGCGCCCGTCTCGCACATCTGGTTCTTCAAGGGTGTCCCGAGCCGGATCGGTTACCTGCTCGACATCGCTCCCAAGGAGCTCGAGAAGGTTCTCTACTTCGCAGCGTCGATCGTCACCGCGGTCGACGCCGAGCAGCGCGGCAAGGATCTCGCCGACCTCGAGGACAAGGTTCGTGGCGAGTCCGAGCGGATCCACGTCGACCGCGACGAGGCGCTCGCCGCGCTCGAGGACAGGCTCGCCCGGCGCCGCGAGTTCTTCACGAAGGGCAAGGAGCGCAACTTCGACGAGGACGATGAGTTCTGGGCACGTGGTCTCGTGTCCTGGGCGGAGGAGCAGGGGCTTCCACCTCTCGAGGACGCCCGCAAGCTCGTGGGCGGTCTCTTCGTCGACGTCGCCAGCAAGATCACGACCGAGGACTCCAAGAAGATCCGCGAGCTGGTGCGCAACGCGGCGATCCGGAAGGACCGCCAGCTGACGCCGCGCGAACTGGACTCCGTCGCGAACGCGGCCATCCAGGTGCGTGAGGCCCTGTCGCCGCTGCAAAAGGAGTACGACAAGGCCACCGGCGCGAAGAAGGGCGCCGTCACGAAGCACCTGAACAAGGTCCAGGACGCCCTTCTGACCGGCGGCGAGCTCGAAGGCGATGACGCCGAGATGGTCGCGTCGATCGACCAGAAGAATCTCGAGAAGGCTCGGGAGCTCGGCAAGGGGCTCCTCCGGGAGCTGCTCGAGACGACTCCGGCCGACGAGGGCCCTGACGTCGTGCGCGAGCTTGCCAACGATCTGTGCCTGAAGACCGAAAGCCGGATGCAGAAGGAGGATCTCGACGCGATCGTCCAGTGGTCGCTGAAGGTCCGGGAGATGTACCTCGACATCGAGTCTCGTCGCGAGGATGCGCGCGAGGCCGCAGTCGACGCCGTGAACCGCCTCGAGCAGACGTGGCAACTCTTCACGGATCTCGAGCCCAAGCAGGTCGTGAACGACGAGATGCTGTTCCGGGAGCTCAAGGACCGGTTCGGTTCGCCGTACGGCTTCGGCGTTTACTTCCGCGGTGGCATGGGGGCGGAGGCGATCCGCGACCTTCTCCGGGACCTCGACCTCAACGCGGAAGGCGCGTCGCTCCGCGAGACGATTGCGACCTCGAAGGGCCAGAAGCAGAGTCGTGCGATCAAGCGCCTCAAGGTCGTGAGTGCGTTCATCACGTCAGAGAACAAGCCCGAGTGGATGGTGCTCGAGGCGATCCCGGTCATCCCGCCGGAGCTCCGCCCGATGGTGCAGCTCGACGGTGGCCGTTTCGCCACGAGCGACCTGAACGACCTCTACCGGCGCGTCATCAACCGGAACAACCGCCTGAAGCGGCTGCTCGATCTCGGCGCCCCGGAGATCATCGTGAACAACGAAAAGCGGATGCTCCAGGAGGCCGTCGACGCGCTCTTCGACAACGGTCGTCGTGGCCGCGCCGTCACCGGCCCGGGCAACCGCGCGCTCAAGTCGCTCTCCGACATGTTGAAGGGCAAGCAGGGCCGCTTCCGCCAGAACCTGCTCGGGAAGCGCGTCGACTACTCGGGCCGCTCGGTCATCGTGTCCGGACCGACGCTGAAGCTCCACCAGTGCGGCCTGCCGAAGCTGATGGCGCTCGAGCTCTTCAAGCCGTTCATCATGAGCCGGCTCGTCGAGCGGAAGACCGTCCAGAACATCAAGGCGGCGAAGAAGCACGTCGACTCGATGGCGCCCGAGGTCTGGGACGTCCTCGAGGAGGTCATCGCCGAGCACCCAGTGCTCCTGAACCGAGCGCCGACGCTTCACCGGCTGGGCATCCAGGCCTTCGAGCCGGTCCTCGTCGAGGGCAAGGCGATCCAGATCCACCCGCTCGTCTGCCACGCGTTCAACGCGGACTTCGACGGCGACCAGATGGCGGTTCACCTCCCGCTCTCGGCGGAAGCGCAGGCCGAAGCGCGCATCCTCATGCTCTCGGCGAACAACATCCTCTCGCCGGCGCACGGAAAGCCGCTCACGACGCCCACACAGGACATGGTGCTCGGCACCTACTACCTGACGTACTCGCCGATCGACCTCACCGAGACCACGGTCGAGGAGCTCGATCCCCGACCGACCCGCTTCGGCGCAGAGGACGAGGTTCTCCTCGCTCTCGACGCGAAGCAGGTTCAGCTCACGGAGCCGATCGAATACAAGCGAAACGGCGATCTGGTCCTGACGACGCCGGGCAGGGTCATCTTCAACGAGGACATCATCAGGGCTCTGGCGACCGCGATCGGGGAAGGGTTCGACCCGGCGGGGCAGCCGTTCATGAACCGGACGCTCGGCAAGAAGGAGACGAACGACTTCATCTCCGAGCTCGTGGATAGCTACGGCGCGCTTGCACTCTCCTCCGTGCTCGACGCGATCAAGGAGCTCGGGTTCCACTACGCAACCCAGGCCGGGATCACGATCTCGAAGAACGACATCGTCATCCCCGAGAACAAGGAAGAGATTCTCGCGGAGTACGAGGGCCGGGTTCAGAAGATCGAGGATCAGTACCAGCATGGCCTGATCACGGAGGAGGAGCGCAAGGAGCGGATCGTCGAGACCTGGACTGAGGCGACCGACACGGTTGCCCAGGCCATGGAGGAGACGCTCTTCGAGCTGAACCCGATCTTCATGATGGCCAACTCCGGCGCCCGCGGCTCCTTCAAGCAGATCCGCCAGCTGGCCGGTATGCGCGGCCTCATGGCGAATCCCAAGGGCGACATCATCGAGCGCCCGATCAAGGCGAACTTCATGGAGGGCCTCTCCGTGCTCGAGTACTTCATCTCGACGCACGGAGCCCGCAAGGGCCTCGCCGACACCGCGCTCCGCACGGCGGACTCCGGGTACCTCACCCGGCGCCTCGTCGACGTGTCGCAGGACGTCATCGTCCGCGACGAGGACTGCGGCACCGAGGAGCACATCGACCTTCCACTCATGACGGCGGATGGAGTCAACCGGTCGCTGCCGGGGCGCCAGGTGGCAGTCGACCTCCACAAGCCACTCAAGGACGGGAAGCCCGGGAAGACCGTGCTCCTCGAACAGGGCGAGCTGATCACGAATGCCGCACTCCTGCGGGTGCAGGCCGAGCTCGAACCCGAGGTCGCCGCCGAGATGGGAATCCCCATCCGCTCCGTGCTCAAGTGCCGGAGCGAGTTCGGGGTCTGCCGCCGGTGCTATGGAACGTTCCTGGCCACGGGGAAGCCGTGCGAGATTGGTGACGCGGTCGGGATCATCGCCGCCCAGTCGATCGGCGAGCCCGGCACACAGCTCACGATGCGGACTTTCCACACGGGTGGTGTGGCCGGGGCGGATATCACGCACGGTCTTCCGCGCGTCGTCGAGATCTTCGAGGCCCGGAACCCCAAGGGAGCTGCAAAGCTCGCCGAGACCGGCGGAACCGTCTCCCTGGAGCAGACCGAGCGCTCGATCAAGTTGACGATCCACCCCGACGGGTTCGACGAGAACGGCGAGCCTCTCGGGGACGTGTCCTACCTGATCCCACGGCGCACCAGGCTCCTGGTCAGCGAGGGGCAGGTCGTCGAGCCCGGCGATGCACTCCACGAGGGCTCGCTGACCCCGGCCGACCTTCTGCGCCTCAAGGGCGCGACGGACGTGGAGGTCTACCTCGTCGACGAGGTGCAACGCGTGTACCGGTCGCAGGGCGTGGACATCCACGACAAGCACATCGAGCTAATCATCCGCCAGATGATGAAGAAGGTGCGGGTCGAATCGGCCGGAACGACCGACTTGCTGCCGGGGCAGCTCGTCGACAAGGTCGTCCTGGAGCGGGAGAACGCCCGCGTGAAGAAGGCCAAGGGTGAGCAAGCGACCTTCGAGCCGCTCATCCTGGGCATCACGAAGGCGTCCCTCGCCACAGAGTCCTTCCTCTCGGCCGCCTCCTTCCAGGAGACGACGAAGGTGCTGACCGACGCCTCGATCGAGGGCAAGGTCGACCGCCTCCTCGGTCTGAAGGAGAACGTCATCATCGGGAAGCTGATCCCGGCCGCGACCGGGCTCAAGAAGTACCGCCAGGTGGAAATCGGTCCGAGCGACAAGGTGCCCGTTTCCGCGTACACACGTCCTGCGACGGAAGAGCAGCTCCTGGCCGCGCTCGAGGAGATCGGCTCAGACGGCGGTGCAGAGCTCGGCCTGCTCGACCTTGACTTCGGCGGACAGCCGGAGACGAACGGCGACGCCGCGCTAGAGAGCCCGGAGGCGGAGGAGATCCCCGAGGTCGAGACACCCCTGGACGAGGAGAAGCCCTCCTAAGGCAGGAAGTCGTGCGTATCGGGCTTGCGGGTTGGGGCGGGGATCTTCCTCGCCCCTTCGCGTTCCAGGGCTCCCGTCGATTCCCGTCAGAAGAACTCCGCTCTTTGCGAAAAGTTTTGGTGACTGGCTCTAGCGCAACCTGATCGATTCTTCTACATTCTCCGACGGCGGCTGCGGCACGGCGGGCTCGAGGCCCGTCCTCGGTTGTCCACAGAACTCACAGGAGCCTGGGGAGAACTCAGCACGCCCCCTAAGGTGCGTCAATTCCTGCGATCGCGCGTCCTTTGCCGGCCTGCTTGGCCTCATAGAGCGCATCGTCGGCGCGCTCGAAGAACGAGATCGGATCGTCGTTCGGTCGAAGCTCCGCCACCCCGCCGGAGATGCGTAAACGCTCCGCTGGTCCTGTGGAGCGGTTCGCGACCGCAAACTGAAGCCGACGGAAGAGCTGCTCGGCGTCCACCAGGGCGGACTCGGGCAAGATGACCGCGAACTCGTCGCCGCCGATCCGGCAACCAAGGTCGGCGCTGCGGATCACGGTCTGAACCCGGTCGCCCAGCTGCGCCAGCACGCGGTCGCCGCCCAGATGGCCTTCGTGGTCGTTGATCGACTTGAAGTCGTCGACATCGAACACGAGCAGCGCCAGCGAGCGTTCGTAGCGTGTTGCGCGCGCACATTCACGGGCGAGGGCGTCGTGAAAGTAGCGGCGGTTGTGGAGGCTGGTGAGCGAATCGAGGTCGGCCAGCTGCCGCGCTTCTCGGAACCGGCGGGCGTTCTCGATTACAGGTGCCGCCGCCACGGCCAACTCCTCGAGCTCGCGGAGCTCCTGCTCCGAAAGCTGTCGCTCGCGCCCCCGCCAGAAAACTCCGAGGCTCCCGATCAGCTCGCGGTCCGTCATGAGGGGGATCATCATGCCGCCGCGAATGAGGGTTTCGTCGTCCACGCTCTCGGCTGCATAGCGGTAGTTGATCGTGATCGCGCGGGTCTCGCCGCCGTCCGCCGGATCGCCGACCAGCTGGCGCTCCGCCTCCTCGGGGGTCATCCCGGCCGTCGCGACGACTGGTTCGTTCCCCGGCTGGGAGACGACGACCATGGCTGCCTCGGCTGGAGGGAGGTCGAGCGCCGCTTCGACGAGGTGTCGGGTAACCGAGTCGAGGTCGATCGAGCCGCCAAGGCTCGCAAACCGCTGCGACCGCTGGCTCTCCGCGCGAGCCCGCAGCAGCTCCCGGGAAAGACCCTCGAGCATCTGCTCGAAGCGAGCGTCAGACTCCTCGAGCGTGCGCTCGACGTCGGGATCGCGCCGGTCGCGCCCTGAGCGCAGCACGAGCACCATCAGGACGACAGTCACGACGAGCGCGATTGCAGCGGCGCCGACCGCGGCGCCGACCGCTATCCACGTCGTCGTCTCAAAATACAAAGTCATCCCGGTCGCCATCCGGTGTCGAAGGGCCGCTTCACTGACAATAGGGGCGTTTTTCCACTTTTCATACCCCTGCGGCCCGGCGTCACGGGTGGCCCGTTGCTGCTACCATTCCGCGAGGTTCGGGGTGGGCAACAGCTGCCTGCGCCGAGCTTTCTTTGCGTAGAGAACCTCGACCAGGGAGACCTCGAAACACTCGTGCCAACCGTGAATCAGCTCGTCCGGAAGGGCCGCACTGCGCCCACCAGTAAGACCAAGACGCCCGCGTTGCGCGGAGCGCCCCAGAAGCGGGGCGTCTGCACGCGCGTCTTCACGGTCACCCCGAAGAAGCCAAATTCGGCCCTGCGCAAGGTTGCTCGAGTGCGCCTCACGAACGGGATGGAGGTCACCACCTACATCCCGGGGGAGGGCCACAACCTTCAGGAGCACTCGGTCGTGCTGGTCCGCGGAGGCCGGGTCAAAGATCTCCCCGGCGTCCGGTACAAGGTGATCCGCGCCGCTCTCGATACTGCCGGCGTCTCCGATCGCCGCCAGGCCCGCTCGCGCTACGGCGCCAAGAAGGCCGGTAACTGATGCCGCGCCGTGCAGAAGTTGCTGTTCGCGAGCTAGATCCAGATCCTGTCTACAACTCGAAGCTCGTCACCCAGGTGATCAACAAGGTGATGACGCGCGGGAAAAAGTCCATCGCGGAGCGGATCGTGTACGAGGCGCTCGACGCCGTCGGCGAGAAGACGGGCAAGCCGCCCGTCGACGTTCTCGAGCAGGCCGTGAAGACGGTGACGCCCGTGCTCGAGGTTCGCTCTCGCCGCGTCGGCGGCGCCAACTACCAGGTTCCGATCGAGGTGCCACAGCGCCGTGCCCGGACGCTCGCGGTGCGCTGGATCGTCAGCTACTCGCGCGACCGGCGAGAGAAGCACATGCAGGAGAAACTCGCCGGCGAGATCCTCGATGCGATCAACCAGCAGGGCGGAGCCTTCAAGCGCAAGGACGATCTCTACCGGATGGCGCAGGCCAACAAGGCCTTTGCCCACTACAGGTGGTAGCAGGGACCTCCGATGGCTGAGAAAACCGCAACTGTCGCCGGCGACAAGATCGCGCTCGAGAAGGTCCGGAACATCGGAATCATGGCGCACATCGACGCGGGCAAGACCACCACGACCGAGCGGATCCTGTACTTCACCGGCCGGACTCACAAGATGGGCGAGGTGCACGAGGGCGCTGCCGTCATGGACTGGATGGCCCAGGAGCAGGAGCGCGGGATCACGATCACGTCTGCTGCGACGACGGCGTTCTGGCGCGATTTTCGTATCAACATTATCGATACGCCCGGGCACGTGGACTTCACGGTCGAGGTGGAGCGGAGCCTGCGCGTCCTTGACGGGGCTATAGCTGTGTTCGACTCGGTTGCAGGCGTCGAGCCGCAGTCCGAAACCGTCTGGCGTCAGGCCGACCGGTACCGCGTCCCACGAGTCGCCTTCATCAACAAGATGGATCGTGTCGGAGCCGATTTCTTCGGCTCCGTCCAGTCGATGGTCGACCGGCTCGGAGCCCACCCGGTGCCGGTGCAGCTCCCGGTCGGGCAGGAAGAGCACTTCCGCGGCGTCGTCGACGTGATCGACATGAAGGCCGTGGTCTGGGCTGACGACCTCGGCATCAAGATCGACGAGATCGAGATCCCCGAGGAGCTGCGCGAGCAAGCCGAGGAATACCACCACCAGCTGATCGAAGCCGTCGCCGAGCACGACGAGGAGCTCCTCGAGACCTACCTCACGGACGAGGCGTCAGTCACTTCGGAGATGATCCGACGGGCCCTTCGCAAGGCCACGCTAGAGATCGCCGTCACCCCCATCCTCCTCGGCTCGGCGTTCAAGAACAAGGGCGTCCAGCCGCTCCTCGACTCAGTGATCGACTATCTGCCGAGCCCACTCGACGTCCCGCCGATGCACGGGCGCGATCCACGCACCGACCACGAGCTTTCGCGCCGCCCCTCCGAGGACGAGCCTTTCTCAGCACTGGCCTTCAAGGTCATGAGCGACCCGTACGTCGGCAAGCTGACCTATTTCCGGGTCTACTCGGGGAAGGTCAAGGCCGGCGAGCGCGTCCTCAACACGACGACCGGAAAGACCGAGCGGATCGGGCGCCTACTCCAGATGCACGCAAACCACCGCGAGGAGCGCGAGGAAATCGGTGCCGGCGAGATCGTTGCGGCAGTCGGGCTCAAGGCGACGACCACCGGTGACACGTTGTCGGCGGAGACCGCTCCCATCCTGCTCGAGTCGATGGACTTTCCCGAGCCGGTCATCTCGGTGGCGATCGAGCCGAAGACCAAGGGCGACCAGGACAAGCTCGGTGCAGGCCTGCAGCGGCTCAGTGAGGAGGACCCGACCTTTCGCGTTCATACGGACGAGGAGACCGGCCAGACGATCATCGCCGGCATGGGCGAGCTCCACCTCGAGATCATCGTCGACCGCCTCATGCGCGAGTTCTCGGTCGACGCAACGGTGGGCCGCCCCCAGGTCGCCTACCGCGAGACGGTCTCGAAGCGTGTCGAAAAGATCGAGGGACGCTTCGTCCGCCAGACCGGCGGCCGGGGTCAGTACGGCCATGCGGTCATCAACCTCGAGCCGAGCGAGCCAGGAGAGGGCTACGAGTTCATCGACAAGATCGTCGGTGGGAAGATCCCGCGGGAGTACATCCCGTCTGTCGACCTTGGCATCCAGGAGTCGATGGAGTCGGGCATTCTCGCGGGCTACCCGGTCGTCGACATCCGCATCGAGCTCGTCGACGGCTCCTACCACGACGTCGACTCGAGCGAGATGGCCTTCAAGATCGCAGGCTCGATGGCGTTCAAGAACGCCGCGCAGCGGGCGAAGCCGAAGCTGCTCGAGCCGGTGATGGCGGTCGAGGTCGTGACGCCCGAGGACTACCTCGGCGACGTCATGGGCAACCTGAACTCGCGGCGCGGGCGGGTCGAGAATCTCGAGCCTCGGGGGAACGCACAATCTGTGCGCGCACACGTGCCGCTCGCAGAGATGTTCGGATACGCGACGGACCTGAGGTCGATGACCCAGGGCCGCGCCACTTTCACCATGCAATTCGATCGGTATGAAGAGGTGCCGCAGTCGATCGCAAGCGAGATCGTCTCAGCGGCGCAGGGATCGTAAAGGACACGGAGGACTAATGGCTAAGCAGAAGTTCGAGCGCACGAAGCCCCACGTCAACGTCGGGACCATCGGTCACATCGACCACGGGAAGACGACTCTGACGGCGGCGATCACGAAGGTGCTGGCAGAGACCGGGACAGGCACCTCCTTCACCCAGTTCGACCAGATCGACAAGGCTCCGGAGGAGAAGGAGCGCGGCATCACGATCGCCGCCTCGCACGTCGAGTACGAGACGGAGAATCGTCACTACGCGCACGTCGACTGCCCGGGCCACGCCGACTACATCAAGAACATGATCACCGGCGCCGCCCAGATGGACGGCGCGATCCTCGTCGTCTCGGCAGCGGACGGCCCCATGCCGCAAACCCGGGAGCACATCCTCCTCGCCCGCCAGGTCGAGGTGCCCTACATCGTCGTGTTCCTGAACAAGGCCGACATGGTCGACGACCCCGAGCTTCTCGAGCTCGTCGAGCTCGAAGTCCGTGAGCTCCTCTCGAAGTACGAGTTCCCCGGAGACGACACCCCGGTCATCGCCGGCTCGGCGCTCAAGGCGCTCGAGGGCGACGAGGAGTGGGTGCCGAAGATTATTGAGCTCATGGCTGCCGTGGACTCGTACATCCCGGAGCCCGAGCGCGACATCGACAAGCCGTTCCTGATGCCGATCGAGGACGTCTTCACGATCACCGGCCGCGGAACCGTCGTCACGGGCCGCGTCGAGCAGGGCGCCGTCAAGGTCGGCGAGGAAGTCGAGATGGTCGGCATCCACCCGCAGGTGACGAAGACGGTTGTGACCGGCGTCGAGATGTTCCAGAAGCTTCTCGACCAGGGCCAGGCAGGCGACAACATCGGCGCTCTCCTCCGCGGCACCAAGCGCGAGGAGGTCGAGCGCGGCCAGGTGCTCGCCAAGCCGGGCTCGATCACGCCTCATACGCACTTCAAGGCCGAGGTGTACGTCCTCTCCAAGGACGAGGGCGGGCGCCACACGCCGTTCTTCAACGGCTATCGCCCTCAGTTCTACTTCCGGACGACGGACGTGACGGGCTCGATCAAGCTGCCGGAAGGCCAGGAGATGGTCATGCCGGGGGACAACACCAACATGGAGATCGAGCTGATCCAGCCGATCGCGATGGACTCCGGCCTTCGCTTCGCCGTCCGTGAGGGCGGGCGCACAGTGGGCGCTGGTGTCGTGACGGAGATCGTTACCTAGATGGTTGACCGGCAATTACCGCACCACGCCAATCACCGATCAACCATCTGCCACTGATGGCCCAGCCCAAGATCCGCATCCGCCTGAAGGGATACGACCACACCCAGCTCGACCGGTCGGCCGTGTCGATCGTCGAGACGGCGCAGCGGACCGGTGCGACGGTCACCGGTCCCGTGCCCCTGCCTACCGAGAACAACCGCTACACGGTTCTCCGAAGCCCGTTCAAGGACAAGGACAGCCGCGAGCACTTCGAGGTGCGCACGCACAAGCGCCTGATCGACATCCACTCGCCGACTCCGAAGACGGTCGACTCGCTGATGCGGCTCGACCTCCCGGCGGGCGTCGACATCGAGATCAAGCTCTGAGATGAAGGGCATCGTCGGACGCAAGCTCGGGATGACGCAGGTCTTCGACCCGGAGACGGGCTCACTCACACCCGTGACGGTGATCGAGGCAGGCCCCTGCCCTGTGGTGTCGATCCGGATGGCGGACACGGACGGCTACGACGCCGTTCAGCTGGCCTTCGACGCCGTGGCGGAGCGCAAGCTCCAGCGGCCGAGGCTCGGGCATCTGAAGAAGCACGGCGTCGGGCCGCACCGGAAGCTGGTCGAGATCCGTGGGGCGCACGAGCTGACTCCGGGCGAGACCATGACCGTCGAGGCATTCGAGCCCGGGGACAAGGTCAAGGTCTCCGGGATCTCGATCGGCAAGGGGTTCCAGGGGACGATCAAGCGGCACAACTTCGCCCGCGGCCCGGTCAGCCACGGCTCCCACAACGTGCGCGCGCCCGGGTCGATCGGCGCCTCCGCAACGCCTTCGCGTGTCTTCAAGGGCCAGAAGATGCCCGGCCAGATGGGCAACAAGCGCATCACCCAGGTCGGCCTCACGGTAGTCGACCGGGACACCGAGCAGAACCTGCTCCTTCTAAAGGGCGCGGTTCCCGGCCACAAGAACGGCATCGTCGTCATCCGCGAGGACATCAGGTAGACGCATGGCCGCTCCGAAAGCACCCCTGCTCGACCTCGCCGGCAAGAAGTCGAAGGACGTGACGCTCGCAGAGGCCGTCTTCACCGCCGAGGTGAAGCCGCACCTGATCCACGAGACCGTCCGTTCCGAGACCTCGGCCGCACGCGCGAACACCCGCGGCGGAAAGTCTCGCGGCCTCGTCTCCGGGGGGCGGGCGAAGCCGTGGCGGCAGAAGGGCACCGGCCGTGCCCGTGCGGGCACGACGCGGGCGCCGCAGTGGACGGGCGGCGGGATGGCCTTTCCGCCCAACAACCGCTCCTTCGACGTCAAAGTGAACCGGAAGGCTCGCAAGGCCGCGCTCCGCGGAGCGCTTTCCTACCACGCGCAGCAGGGGACGCTGGCCGTGCTCGACGCCGCCGACTTCTCGGAGCCCTCGACGAAGAGCGCTATCGCACTCGCCACCGCCTGGGGCAAGGACTTTCCTCTCCTCGTGATCGCCGAGCGCGACGAGCAGCCGCTCGTCAAGTCCTTCCGGAACATCGAGCGCTCGCTCGTCGTCGAGCCGGCCGAGCTCGAGGTCGGTGCTCTCGTCTGGGCGCGATCGGTGCTGGTCTCCCAGGCCGCGCTCGACCGTGTCCAGCAGATGGCGGACGGAGGGGGGCGGCACTCATGAGCCTCACCTCCCGCGAAGTGCTGATCGCTCCCGTCGTCTCCGAGAAGAGCTACAGCCTGATCGAGAACAACAAGTACTCGTTCCGCGTCCACGAAAAGGCGCACAAGACCCAGATCCGCCAGGCCGTCGAGGAGCTCTTCGACGTCAAGGTCGAGGGCGTCAACGTCGTCAAGGTGCAGGCCAAGCCGAAGCGCCGGGGCACGTCAAAGGGCACGCGGCCGGGCTGGAAGAAGGCGATCGTCCAGTTACGTGCCGGTGACCGGATCGAGATCTTCGAAGGAGTCGCGGTCTAAGTAATGCCCATCCGCAAGTACAAGCCGACGAGCCCGGGCCGGCGCTTCCGGAGCGTCTCGACTTTCGAGGAGGTCACGAAGAAGACGCCGGAGAAGAGCCTGCTCGAGCCCGTGAACAAGACGGGCGGTCGCAACAACAACGGGCGCATCACGACGCGACACCAGGGCGGCGGCCACAAGCGCCGGTACCGGGTCGTCGACTTCAAGCGCACGAAGGATGGCGTACCCGCGAAGGTCGCCGCGATCGAGTACGACCCGAACCGATCGGCGCGGATCGCGCTGCTCCACTATGCGGACGGCGCCAAGTCCTACATCCTCGCGCCGGCGCGCCTCCAGGTGGGGCAGAAGGTCGAGTCCGGACCCGGGGCGGACATCAAGCCGGGGAATGCCCTGCCGCTTGCGAACATCCCGACCGGAACGCTCGTCCACAACGTCGAGCTGAAGCCGGGCCGTGGCGGCCAGATGGCGCGTAGCGCCGGGGCCGGGGTACAGCTCGTCGCCAAGGACAGCGGCTTCGCCGTACTTCGTGTCCCTTCCGGTGAGATGCGCCGGGTCGCGCTCACCTGCCGCGCGACTGTCGGGCAGGTGGGGAACGTGGACCACGAAAACCAGAACAGCGGCAAGGCGGGAAGGAGCCGCTGGCTCGGCAAGCGTCCAACCGTCCGCGGCTCTGCCATGAACCCGGTCGATCATCCTCACGGCGGCGGAGAGGGCAAGTCGAAGGGGGGCCGGCACCCGGTCACTCCGTGGGGCGTCCCGACGCTCGGCAAGCGCACCCGCAAGAAGCACAAGGATTCCGACAAGCTGATCGTCCGCGCCCGCCGTCGCGGCAAAAAGCGCCGGTGAATGGAATGGAGGGTGACTCGTAAGTGAGTAGATCGTCGAAGAAGGGGCCCTGGGTTGAGGAGCGGCTCATGCAGCGAATCAACGAGATGAACACTTCGGGCGCGAAGCGTCCAGTACGGACGTGGTCGCGCACATCGACCGTCTTTCCCGAGATGGTCGGCCACACGATCGCCGTGCACGACGGGCGCAAGCACGTGCCCGTGTTCGTGACCGAGTCGATGGTCGGCCACAAGCTGGGCGAGTTCGCGCCGACGCGGACGTTCCGGGGACACTCCGGCGACAGACAGGCCAAGGTCAGGTAGTGCCCATTCCAACGCGACAGCATCACTGGAAGGGGCACTAATGGCGACGGTCGAAGCACCGCGCACGGAAGTGCGTGCGGAGGCGAAGTACGTGAGAGCCGCCCCGCGGAAGACGCAGCTCGTCGTGGACCAGATCCGCGGCCGCACCGTTCCGGAGGCGCGCGCCATCCTTGCGTTCCTGGAGCGGGACGCAGCCCGAGACGTGGAGCGCGTCCTCACATCCGCGGTCGCGAACGCGGAGACGAACCACGGGCTGCTCGGCGACGACCTCTACGTCTCCGCCGCCTACGTGGGCGCCGGACCGACGTTGAAGCGGTGGCGCGCTCGCGCGCGTGGCCGGGTGGCCCGGATCAAAAAGCGCACCTGCCACATCACGGTCACGCTCGCGATGCCGACTGGGCAGGCGATTCCGGAGCCTCGCGGTTCCGTGGTGATCGAACCGCCGCCGGCCGAGCCAGAACCAACACCCGCTGAGGAGGTGCCCAAGCCTGCGCGGGCACCCCGGGAGCAGGCCGAGGACGCAGCGAGCGAGACCGAGAAGCCGAAGCGCACCCCACGCAAGCGGGCCGACGAGCCGACCCAGAAGGAGAAGTCCAAGCCCGAGGTCAAGCCGAAAACCGAAGCTAAGCCCAAGCGAGCCGCGAAGCCCAAGGCCGCCGCCGATGCAGCCGAAAAGCCTAAGCGCGCGCCACGGAAGAAGAAAGAGGAGTCTTAATGGGCCAGAAGGTTCATCCAGGCGGCCTTCGGGTCGGCATCATCCACGACTGGAAGTCGAACTGGTTCGCCGGGACCAAGGACTTTCCGGCGTACCTGATCGAGGACGTCAAGATCCGCGACCACATCCGGGCCAAGCTCGGTCACGCCGGGCTCTCGGACATCCTCATCAAGAAGGACAAGCAGCGGATCACGATCGACATCTACACGGCCAGGCCGGGCATCGTGATCGGTAAGTCGGGCTCCGAGGTGGATGCGCTGCGTCGCGAGATCCACGGGATGACCGAGAAGAGCGTCCACGTCAACATCAACGAGATCAAGCGACCCGAGCTCGACGCGAAGCTCGTTGCGCAGTCGATCGGCGAGCAGCTCCAGAACCGGGTCAGCTTCCGCCGGGCGATGAAGCGCTCGCTCGCCTCAGCGATCAGGTCGGGCGCGCAGGGAGTCAAGATCACGTGCGGCGGGCGGCTGGGCGGCGGCGAGATGTCCCGCTCCGAGACCTACTCGGAGGGCCGCGTCCCGCTTCACACGCTGCGCGCTGACATCGATTACGGCTTCGCAGAGGCCAAGACGACCTACGGCCGGATCGGCGTCAAGGTCTGGATCAACAAGGGCGAGATCATGCCCGAGGGCTTCGATATGGGCCAGGGCGACGGGGCCTCCGGCCGGCTGGGCGAGCAGGATCAGGCACGGCGCCGCGGTGGCCGCGAGGGTCTCGGACCGCGCGAGGGGGGCCGCCGGCCCCCGGATCGGGAGGGTCTCGGTCCGGTCCGGAAGCGGAAGCGCGGGAGCGGGCAAGGTGCTCAAGGCGGACAGGGCGGCTCGCGTCCGCGCGGAGCCCGCGCCGAGCAACCTCGGACCGACGAGCAGGGTATGTCCGAGGCCGGGCCGGAGCAGCCCGTCGTCGAGCCGGCCGAGCCCGACGTGCCGAAGGAAGTCGCCGAGGCGCCAGATACGACCACGCAGGAAGACCCGACGACGCTCGAGTCGTCCGGTGAAGAAGGCGCCGAGAAGTCCGGAGGCGAGAAGTAAGTGCTGCTCCCACGAAAGACGAAGTTTCGGA
>Ga0307290_10000180_pt1 | contig 23409 bp, 24 predicted proteins | sample ER_DNA_144_FD_194472 | JGI IMG/M metagenome (GOLD analysis project Ga0307290, IMG submission 194472) | Bulk soil microbial communities from the East River watershed near Crested Butte, Colorado, United States - ER_DNA_144 | ecosystem: Environmental > Terrestrial > Soil > Floodplain | place... | reverse complement strand
CCCATGTCTTCGCCACCGAGAGCCCACGAGAGCTCGACCATCCGGCCCCGAATCGAGCTGAGCACGACCACATCGTTGATAGCGGCACCGCGGACCCCGTCGATCTCGACCTCGAGCGTCGTCAGGTGCACGACGCGATAGTCGCCGGCGAAAACGCGCGACAGGCCCGACTCGAGCTCGTTCGGCTGCACCGAGGCGAGAAAGCCGACGCGGCCGAAGTTCACGCCGACGACGGGGATCGGCGTCCCGAGGAAACGCTGCAGCGCGCGCAACATCGTCCCGTCGCCGCCGAGCACGACGGCGATATCGGCGCCGGTGAGATCCTGCTCGGGCTCGCCGACGCCGTGCTTCTCGACCTCCTCGTCCGGGAGCAGCAGTTCGACGCCCGCGTCTAGCGCGACCTTCTCGAGACGCTCGAGAGCCGGCCCGATCGTCACCGGCTTGCCGTGCGTGATGACGGCCGCGCGGCGGACGGTGTCAGACGATCGCTGCTGCGATCTTGGCGTCGAGGTCATCTGGGAGCTGCGGGTGCTCACGGTGTTGGAGATGGAGGAAGACTTCCCGGTTGCCCTTCGGCCCCGGTAGCCCGGAGTCTACGGCCCCCAACGTTTCCGCCCCCCAGTGGAGCGCCGCGTCTGCAACTTCGCGCACCACCCGAGCGCGCACCTCGGGGTCACGCACGACGCCTCCCTTGCCGACTTCCGCTCGACCCGCCTCGAACTGCGGCTTCACCAGCACCAACACTTCCCAACCGGGCGCAGCGAGTGCGAGAGCCGCCGGCAACGCGATGCGGACACTGATGAACGAGACGTCGCAAACGACGAGGTCAGGGGCGAACGGAAGCTCGCGCAGCTCGCGCGCATTGGTGCGCTCGAGGACGGAGACACGAGGGTCGGCTCGGAGCCGTTCGTGCAGCTGTCCGTAGCCAACGTCGACCGAGGCAACACGCGTGGCCCCTCGCTGCAGCAGGACGTCGGTGAAGCCGCCCGTCGAGGCACCGACGTCGAGGCAGTCGCGCCCGGCCGGATCCACCCTGAACGCGTCGAGCGCGTTCGCGAGCTTCTCGCCGCCGCGGGAGACGTACGGCGGCGGGACGGCGACTTCCAGCTCGGCGGATTCGTCCACCTGCATCCCCGGCTTTTCGTAGCCGGGAACACGGCCCGCCATCACGAGCGCCTGCGCCTGCGAGCGGGTCTCCGCAAGGCCGCGCTCGACAAGCAGCACGTCGAGCCGCTTCTTCACGTCACGACGTGCGCGTCGCGAGACCGTCGACGATCTCCTCGAGCTGCGACGTATCGGCAGGGATGCCTGCGAGACTCTCGCGAGCGCGGAGCGCAGCTTCATCGGCGCGAGTGCGCGCGCCCGCCTCGCCGTGCACGAGCACGTAGCCGTCTCCGTCGAGGATGTCGTCGACGATCTGAAAGAGCAGTCCGAGCTCGTCTCCGAACGCACGCCACGGCGTCTGGTCACGCTCGGCGACGCCGGCGACCCAGAGCGCCATCCCGACTGAAGCCGCGAAGAGACGACCGGTCTTGAGCCTGTGCAGCGTCTCCTCGTCGGGCGCGGACTCGGTCACGTCGAGGTATTGCCCGCCGATCATGCCGAGCGTCGCCTGGGCGAGCTCGCGCCCGACCTGCGGGAACGGGTACGAGAGCGCAAGCCGGAATGCTTCGGCCAGCAAAGCATCACCGGCGAGGACAGCAACAGCCTCGCCGTACTGGGCCCACACCGACGGGCGGCCACGGCGCTCCGCGTCGTTGTCGAGGGACGGCAGATCGTCGTGGACGAGCGAGAACGCGTGCACGAGCTCGAGCGACGCTGCTGCCGGAAGCCCTGCTTCGGCATCACCGCCCGCAGCCTCGACGGTCGCGAGGCAGATCACTGCCCGCACCCGCTTGCCGGCCTCGAGCGCGTACCGCACCGCGTCGGCCTGCCCATGGAGCTCCGGCGTCAGAGCAAGGTCGCCGAGATACCCCTCGGCAAGCGCGCGCAGACGATCAGGGCTCTGCACCGGCATCCGCCTCGCGCTTCGCCTTCTGGAGCTCCTCCTCGATCGCCTTGCTGAGCTCGGCGAGCTCCGTCAGAACGTCGAGCGCCTTGTCGGCGTCGTCGGCCTGGGTGAGGCGTTCGAGCTCTGCCCGCGTCTGCTCGAGGCGAGCCAGCAGCTCCTCGGCCCGGGCGAGAGACTCTTCGGCGCTCACGAGACGCGCTCTCTAACGATTCGACCAAGAATGCCGTTCACCAAGCGTGCAGCATCGTCGGTTGCGTAGCGCTTTGCCAGGTTGACCGCCTCGTCGATCGCGACCTCGTCGGGAATGTCGTCCCGATCCAGCTCGTGCAGGGCGATCCGCAGGATGTTCCGCTCGATCGCGCCGAGCCGGTCCGACGTCCAGCCCTCGGCCGCCTCCGTGATCCGGCGGTCGTACTCCTCGGCGTTCGCAGCGACAGCCTCGGCCGTCTCGCGTGCGTAGACGTCGATTTCCCCCTCGTACAGTGACGCGAGCGGCTGCCCGGTGACGTCCCACTGATAGAGGAGAAACAGCGCAGTCCTGCGCGCGGCGCGACGACCGCCGCTCACGTGATTTCCTCGACGAACACGTCGACCCCGTCGACCTCCACGGCGCACATCGTCGCAAGCGCCAGCGCGACCTCTTCCTGGACGGCGCGCGCGACGTCGGGAAGTACGGCGCCGTAACGCGCGGTGAGCTCGAGGCGGACGCGGGCGTGGCCGGCGGAGACCTCCACGTCGAGCCGACGCCGCCCACGCCGGACCTGCGCGCCGTCGACAGAATCGCCTGCCTGCGCGACGAGCGAGTGGAGCGCGGCCGGCGTGACCGTGATGCTCCCGGCCGTCGACTGGGGCACGACGTAGCTCATGCCGCTCCGACCGCGGCAAGTCGCGTCTCGTCGAGAAAGCTCGTCGAGTAGCGCCCGCTCCTAAAGGTGTCGCTCGCAAGGATCTCAAGCGCAGCCTCCCTTGTGGTCGGAACGCCGCGGAGCTCGAGCTCACTCAGGGCGCGGAGCGAACGCTCGATCGCGGACGCGCGGTCTTCGTCCCAGACGATGAGCTTCCCGATCAGCGAGTCGTAGTAGGGCGGAATCACGGACCCTTCCTCGATGTGCGTGTCGAGGCGGACGCCCGGCCCGAGCGGCGGCCGAAAGCGCTCGATCACTCCGGGCGCCGGCGCGAAGCCGCGCGCTGGATCCTCCGCATTGAGCCGAATCTCGATCGCGTGCCCACGCCGCGCCGCGCGGCCGGTTTCGTGCAACTGCTCGCCGGCCGCGATGCGCAGCTGTTCCCGCACGATGTCGATCCCGGTCACCAGCTCGCTGACCGGATGCTCGACCTGAAGGCGCGCATTCAGCTCGATGAAGTAGTAGGAGCCGTCGGGGGCGAGTAGAAACTCGAAGGTGCCGGCGTTCAGGTACGAGATCGCGCGGCAGGCCCGTGCCACCCCGGTCTCCATCGCCTCACGCGTTGCGTCGTCCAGCGCCGGCGAGGGGGACTCCTCGATCAGCTTCTGGTGCCGGCGTTGAATCGAGCATTCGCGCTCACCGAGCGTGAGCACACCGCCGTCGGCATCGCACAACACCTGCACCTCGACGTGTCGCGCCGGAGTGATCAGCTTCTCGAGGTAGAGCGTGCCGTCGCCGAACGCCGCCAGCGCCTCACCGCTCGCGCGCTCGAACGCGTCTTCGAGGTCATCGGCCCGCTCGACCAGGCGCATTCCCTTCCCACCGCCGCCCGCGGATGCCTTCAACAGCACCGGATACCCGAGCTCGGCGGCTGCCTTGGCTGCTTCATCGGCTCCGACGGCTTCCGTGCCGGGCACCAGCGGCAGCCCGGCCGCTGCCAGCTCACGCTTGGCCTCGACCTTGTCGCCCATACGTGCCATCACGTCTGCGTCGGGGCCGATGAAGACGAGGTCGTTGTCCTCGCACGCGTGAACGAAGTCCGGGTTCTCAGACAGGAAGCCGTAGCCCGGATGGACGGCCTCGCAACCGGTCGTCTCTCCGGCCGCCACGACCGAGGCGATGTTGAGGTAGCTCTCGGTTGCGGAGGGCGGTCCGATGCAGACGGACCGGTCTGCGAGGCGCGTCGGAAGCGTTCCGGCGTCCGCAGTCGAGTAGACAGCGACGGCCTCGATGCCGAGCTCGTGCAACGCGCGGATCACCCGCACCGCGATCTCGCCGCGGTTGGCAACGAGCACGCGAGAGAACATCGTTAGAGCGCGTCCAGCGGACGGCCGGTCAGCGGCTCCAGTTCGAACAGGAGCTGGCCGAATTCCACCGGCTGTGCATTCTCGACGTGGATCGCGCGGACGACGGCTTCGACGTCGGACTTGACCTCGTTCATGAGCTTCATCGCCTCGAGGATGCACAACGTCTGACCCGCGCCGATCGGCTGTCCTTCCTCGACGAACGGGTCCGCCCCGGGCTGCGCTGCCCGGTAGAAGGTTCCGACCATCGGCGCCTCGACGCGCACGATGCCGTTCGGTGCCACCGGCTCGAGCTCCGCCTCTTGCGGCTCGCCGAAGAGTGATTCCGTGGGCGCCGGCGGGACTTCACGATCTTCCGTCCGCCGAACGGAGACGCGCATGCCCGCTTCCTCGATCGTCACCTCGCCGATGCCCGTCTCCTGCACGATGCGCACGAGCTCGCGGATGCGCTCTGCGCGAGCCTGGTCGACGCCACCGGTCGCGAGCGTCTCGTCGCCGCTGGATCGCCCGCGGATCGTCCGAAGAAGTGGTTCCGCATCGTCGCCGAAGAGACCGAGCAGAAGGAGCTCCTCCTCGCTCGACGCCAGTCCCTCCGACTGCGCCCGCACCTCCTGCAGAGGGGGAGCCGTGGTGTCCTCGACCGAATCGGGGTCCGCGGTGAGACCGATCGCGCGCTGAATCGACTTCTCGATCGGGGCGGGAGTCGTTCCGAGATGGCCCGCAACAAGCGACCGAAGCTCGTCCACCACGACGGAGTAGCGGCTCGAGGAGAGCACGTTCAGGAGCGCCTGTGAACCGAGCACCTGACCGATCGGCGAAGCGAGCGGCGGCCAGCCGACCTCGGCCCGGATTCGGATCAACTCTTCGATCGTCTCGTCGAGCCGGTCTCCGGCTCTCTGCGCTCGGAGGCTCGCGTCCAGTGCGGTGACGAGGCTGGCAGGGAGGTCATGCTGAGCGGCGCGAGCGGCAATGCGCGGTGCGAGCGGCGTGACCGGCTCGTCGCCGATGTGCTCGTCGACGACGTCCGAGGCGGCCCAGAGCGCCTGCACGTCGACGTCACACTCGAGCCCGAGCCCCGACAGCGCCTCGGCCAGAGCCTCGCCCGACACGCGGTGCAAGATCAAGGCGATCGGGAACACCGCGCACGCCATCAGCTCGGCACCGGCACGTGCAGCTTCGAGCGCCGCCGCCAGCGCGTTCCCACCGGATCCCTGGCAGTAGATGCCAATCGGCAGACCGGTCGCCTCGCGCAACCCCGTGACGAGCTCGCGCGCGCGATGCGGCTGCAGCGAGCCGGTCGGATCGTGCAACAGCACACGCGCGGCCCCGAGGGTCGGGAGCTCTCTGGCCTGCTCCATCAGCGCATCCGTCTCACCGGTGCGGCCGGGGCTGTAGACGAGCCCTGCCTCGAACTCCCCGCCGGCCGTCGCGACTGCATCGGCCGCCTCACGGAGATTCGAGACGTCGTTGAGCGGGTCGTGAAGCCTGAAGACATCGATCCCGTTCTCCGCGGCGGACGCGATGAATCGGCGGATGAAGTCGTTGTCGACCGGCCGGGAGCCGACGAGGAAGCGACCCCGAAGCGCCAGGCCGAGCGGTGTCTGGACATTCGCCTTCAACGCTCGGATGCGCTCCCAGGGGCTCTCGACACCTCGCCGCACCGCACTGTCGAAGCAACCGCCACCCGAGACCTCGAGGTAGGCGAACCCGGCGCGATCGAGGATTCGCGCGATGTTCAGCTGCTCGGCAGTCGGCAGCCGCCCGGCGAGCGGCTCCTGCCCGAGCAGGCGGATAGTCGTGTCGGCAAGCGCCGGCATGCGGGGAGCCTAGCGCCGCCACGATAGGTTTTCTCCCGCATGGACGTGCAAGAGCTTCGGCCGGGCCTGTGGCGCTGGACAGCGACTCACCCTGAATGGGAGCACGCCGAACACTGGGGCCCAGAAGTCGGCTCGGTCTACGCCGAGCTACCGGATGCGCTCGTCATGGTGGACCCGCTCGTGCCGCAGGACGAAGAGGACCGCTTCTGGGAGGCTCTGGACCGAGACGTCGAGCGAGTCGGGAAGCCGGTGCATGTCCTCCTGACAGTGCACTGGCACGAGCGGAGCGTCGCCACCGTGCTCGACCGATACAAGGCAACGCTGTGGCGCCCCGAGGAGAAAGGCCAGCTCCCGGCCGGCGTGCATGCCGAAGTCGTGAAGGGAAGCGATTGGGTCGAGGCGCTCTTCTTCCTCGAGCCGCACCGCGCACTCATTGCGGGCGACCTCCTCATCGGCAAGGACGGAGGAGGCATCGAGCTTCCGGTGCGCTGGTTTCCGAAAGGCGAACAGGACTGGGCCGAGCAGGAGCTGAAACCGGAGTTACGGAAGCGCCTCGGTGGGCTTCCGGTCGAGCTCGTAGTCGTCTCGCACGGTGAGCCGGTGCTCGAAGACGGCGCCGCCGCGCTGGAGCGTGCGCTGGCCTAGGCCCGCGAGATGTACCGCTTCTCGCGCGGGTCGACCTTGATGCGCTCGCCCGGGTTCACGAAGAGCGGGACTTGAACCACTGCGCCGGTCTCGAGGGTCGCGGGCTTGGTCACGTTCGAAACGGTGTCCCCCTTCACGCCGGGCTCCGTCTCGGACACCGCGAGCTCGACCGACGAAGGTAGCTGGACACCCGACGGTTTGCCGTTGACCAGCATGATCTGAACCGAGCTCGACGGAAGCATGAACTCGAGCGCATCCTCGACGATGGCATGCGGCAGCGACGTCTGCTCGTAGGTGTCGGTGTCCATGAAGACCACCTCGTCGCCGGCGTCATAGAGGTACTGCATCTCCTTCGTCTCCGTGCGGACGCGTGCGAACTTCTCACCTGCGCGGAAGGTCCGGTCGACGACGGAACCGGTGTCAAGCCCCTTGAGCTTCGTCCGGACGAAGGCTCCGCCCTTGCCGGGCTTGACGTGTTGAAACTCGACGATGCGCCAGTAGGCGCCATCGAGCTCGATGTGCATCCCGTTCTTGAACTGATTGGTGTTGACGGTCTCGGCCACGGCGCACAAGACTAGCGATCAGCCGACGGTGATCAGGTCCTTCCGAAACCCGGTGAGGTTCTCGAAGCCGCCCTCGGTCACGACGATGTTGTCCTCGATCCGAATGCCGGCACGACCCTCGAGATAAATCCCGGGCTCGACCGTGACCACGTTGCCCACGGCCAGCGTGTCGGTCGACTCCACGGACAGGCGCGGAGCCTCGTGCACTTCGAGGCCGAGCCCATGGCCGAGCCCGTGCCCGAACGTTCCGGCGAAGGCCGTTTCGTCGACGACTCGTCGTGCTGCCGCATCGGCATCGAAGCCCTTCACGCCGGATCGCAGCGCGTCGAAGCCGGCCTGCTGGGCGGCGAGCACGACGGCGTAGGCCTGCTTGACCGGCGCCTCGACGAATCCGGTCGTGAAGGTGCGCGTGTAGTCGGACACGTACCCGCCGACGACGCAACCCGTGTCCACGATGATCGTCTCGCCGCGGCCGATCGGCCGGTCGGTGGCGCGGCCGTGCGGACGAGCCGAGTTCGGGCCAGCGGCGACGATCGTCTCGAAGGCAACCGCGTCCGCGCCCTCGTCGTGGAAGAGCCGCCCGATTGTCCAGGCGACGTCGCGCTCGGTTCTACCGACGAAGGGCTGCTCGATCAGGCGCTCGAACATCCGGTCGGTGATCTCGCAGGCTCGCTTGATCGACGCGAGCTCGTCGTCGTCCTTGACTGCGCGCAGCTGCTCGACAAGCCCACGGCGGGGAACCGGCTCGATCGCGCCGCCGCGGAGCGTCTCGTACGCGGAGTAGGAGACGAAGTCGGCCTCGAAGCCGATCGGGCCCGACAACCGATCGGCCAGATCCTTCAGGAGCGCGCGTTTCGTCTCCTCGAACTCGACACCCTCGACGGCCCGCGCCGCCTCCGAGTAGCGAAAGTCGGTGAAGAGCCGCGCGCGCTCTCGTTCGACGAGGAGCGCGGCGTTCGAGCTCTTGAACCCGAAGAGATAGTGGATGTTCGTGGGGTTCGTGACGAGCAGCGGCTCTTCCAGCGACTCGCGTAGCCGCTCGATTCGTGGGTTCACGTAGCCGCTCCTACTTGCTCGACGATGAACTCGAGCGCCTCGCGATAGCCGTCAGGGCCCTTGCCGAGGACACGCTTCGCCGCCAGGTCGGCGATGACGGACTTGCGCCGCCACTCTTCCCGCTCCTCGATGTTGGAGAGGTGCACCTCGACGATCGGGGCCTGGAACAGCTCAAGCGCATCCCGGATCGCATAGGAGTAATGCGTCCAGGCACCGGGATTGGCGATGATGCCGTCGGCGGTGTCGATTGCGTCGTGGCACCACTCGACGTATTCGCCCTCATGGTTCGTCTGCCGGCACCGTACGGCACAGCCGAGCTCCGACGCCCACTCGTAGATTCGCGTCTCCAGCTCGGAGAGGGAGAGACCGCCGTAGAGCGCAGGATCGCGACGTGCGAGGACGTCGAGGTTGACCCCGTTCAGGACGACGACCTGCATCGGCGCACTCTAATCCGCGATCAACTCGTTCAGCGCCGCGCGAACTTCGGCTTCGGGACGGGCCGCGACGAACGGGCCGTCCTCGTCAAGCAGCACGAGTCGTAGCTCTCGTCGCTCCGACTTCTTGTCGCGCTGCAGCGCAGCCCAGGCGCGGTTGCGGTCGACCGGTACTGGTTGCGGCGCGAGCACTTCCTCGACGACGTCCGTGGAACGCCCGGAGAGCCGAAGTGCGGCGAGCAGCCCCAACGCGACCGCGCTCCCGTGACTCAGGCCCTCGTACCCGGCCGCGGCCTCCAGCGCGTGCGCAAAGGTGTGGCCCAGGTTCAGGATCGCACGGCGTCCCTGGTCGAACGGATCTTCGAGACAGACACCGGCCTTGAACGCCGCCGCCCCGCGGATCAGATCGTCCTCGCCGAGCTCCCAGAGAGGCCGGCCCGCCAGGAGTCCCGTCTTTACGACCTCGGCCATGCCTTCGCGGCGCTGCGTCGCGCTCAGTGTGGCGAGGACGTCGGGATCGACGACGACGCCTGCGGGATAGTGAAACGCGCCGACGAGGTTCTTGCCTGCCGCAAGGTCGATGGCCGTCTTGCCGCCGATCGCGGCGTCCACCTGCCCGAGCAGCGTCGTCGGCACTGCGAGCCACCGCACCCCGCGCAGATAGGTCGCGGCCACAAGACCTGCAACGTCCGTCGTCGAACCGCCGCCGTAACCGACGATCGTTCCCCTACGGTCGAGGTCGAGATCCGCCCACAACTGCGCGAGGACCGACGTCGTCTTGGCGGCCTCACCACGCGGCACCGCGTGCACCTGGTTCGGCCCGAAGCCGAGTGGATGCAGCTCGAGCACGTGTTCGTCGGCGATCACGGCGACGCGACCGTCGACGTCGAGAGCGGCCAGTCGACCCCGCGCGACCTCTATCTCGAGCGCGGCGAGCAGCACATCGTCGACGCTCCGCACCGGGGCAGCGGAGACCTGGTCGTACAGGGGCTGTCGCTCGTCGAAGAGCGCCCTGAACGCCTCTTCGTCCCTCGCAAGCGGACGATCGCTTCGCCGGACTCGCTCCCAGGCCATGGCGGGGTCGACCTCGACCCGAACGGTGTAAGCGCGACTGCGCAGAAGGTCGCGGGTGCGCTCGGAAAGGACTGCTCCGCCGCCGAGCGCGATCATTGCCGGCTCCGCCGAGGAGAGCACCTCCGCAGCGAGCTCCTCTTCGATGCGACGGAACTCCGGTTCGCCCCGGTCGAAGAGCTCGGCGACGGGAGCATGGCGGCGCTCGATCTCACGGTCGAGATCGACGAAGGGTCGCCCGCTCAGCCGCGCGGCTTCCTTACCCAGCGTCGACTTGCCCGCGCCCATGAACCCGACGAGCGCGAGGTGACGCTCGAGCGCACCTACCTCGGTGACCAGTCGATCCGCTCCAGATAGGCGCGGTGCGCAGCGAGGAGATCGGCGAGCGAGTCACCGCCGAACTTGTCCTTCGCGGCGCGCGCGAGCTCCCACGCGACGCAGGCTTCGGCGACCACGGCAAGGGCTTCCACCGCAGCGGTGTCGCTGCGTTCGACGAGCGCCTCGGCGGGCTCGCCGGTCTGCAGGTCGACCGAGGCCAGGGGCTTCATCAGCGTCGGGAGCGGTTTCATCGCAGCACGGACGACGATCTCCTCGCCGTTCGACACACCGCCCTCGATCCCACCTGCGCGATTCGTCTTGCGATAGAGACCGCGCTCGTCTCGCAGGATCTCGTCGTGCGCTTCGGACCCGCGCTTCGCTGCAAGCCCGAACCCTTCACCGATCTCTACTCCTTTGACCGCTTGCGTCCCCATCAGCGACGCAGCGAGCCGTGCGTCGAGGCGCTCGCCCTTCGTCGCATAGGTACCCAGTCCGGGCGGTACGCCCCGTGCGCGCACTTCGACGACTCCGCCGACGGTGTCCCGATCCGCGCGGGCGTCGTCCACCTGCTGCTCGAGGTCCTCGGTCAGCACGCGACCTTCGACTGCGATCCCGAGCTCCGCAATGAGCGCCTTGGCCACCGCACCTGCGGCCACGATCACGGCAGTGTGCCGCGCGCTCGCGCGCTCGAGCACATTGCGCACGTCGGCGAATCCGTGCTTCAAGGTCCCCGCGAGATCGGCATGTCCCGGCCGCGGCAGCGTGACTTCCGACGTCCCCTTGCCGGCCGGCTCCCCCTCTGGTGCCCAGGCGCTCATCCCCCACTCCCAGTTCTTGTGATCCCGGTTGCGCACGACGAGCGCGAGCGGAGTCCCGAGCGTGCGTCCGTGGCGCAGGCCGGCGAGCACCTCGACCTCGTCCTGCTCGATCTGCTGCCTCGGGCTGCGCCCGTATCCCTGCTGGCGCCGATGCAGATCCGCATCGATCGCATCCTGCTCGAGGACGAGGCCCGAAGGCAGGCCGCTGACGATCGCGACGAGCGCCGGACCGTGCGACTCGCCCGCCGTGACCAGGCTCAATGCCACGGGGCCAAGCCTAAAGGGTGAGGGAGCCCGCAAAGCGGGCGGAACTGCCTGCTATCAAGGGCTCCCGAGAGCGGCGCGCATGATCTCGACCGGCGCCTGTACACCCGTCCAGAGCTCGAAGGACGCCGCCCCCTGAGCGACGAGGACCTCGAGGCCGTCGACGACAGTCCCGCCAGCAGCCTCCGCAGCGAAAGCGGTCGCCGTCCTCGGATATGAAAGGTCGACGAGCATCTGTCCGGTGCGAACCTCAACCAGCACCTCATCGCGCTCCGACGTCGCGTTGACGACGAGATCCACCTCCGACACGTCCGGCGGCCAGGTGCCCCGGCGTGAGAATCGAAGCGCGTTCGGGAGTGCTGCGGCAAACGCCGCTGCCGCGCCGCCGTCGCCGAGGATCGCGGCGCGGTGAAAGTCGAGCCCGCGGAGGATCGCCGCATCGGTGGAGTGGCCGCGAAGCCGACCGCTGTGGGCGACGAGGGTGTTGACGGACTGGTCGTCGGTTTCCACGAGCTTGGCCACGGCGAGTTTGTGGGGAGTGGTGACGTTCGCGCCGGCAAAGCCGAGCGCGATCAGTCCACGAAGCGCATCCTCGAGCTGTTCACGCGCGACCTGCAGCGGCACGTACGCCCAGTCGAGCCCTCGGGCTGCGAACGCGGCGTTCTGCATCAGCGGGGACAGCGACTGCAAGACCGGATCGCCGAGCAACCCGACGAGCCGGGTCTCACCGGAGATCATGGGCCGCCGTAGCCGTGCGCGTTCGCGTAGTCCTGGAAGGCCTTGTAGTTCGCGGTGAAGAAGTGATGCTTCTTGTCGGGCTTGCGCACGAAGTAGAGGTACTTGACCTTGGCGGGGTGGGCTGCGGCCTGCATCGACGCAAGCCCGGGGTTCGCGATCGGCGTCGGCGGCAGTCCCTGCCGCTTGCGCGTGTTGTAGGGCGAGTTGCTCTCGAGCTGCGATTGGTGAATCGATTCCGTCGGGGGAATGTCGAGCCCGTAGCGAAGCGTCGCGTCGATCCCGAGCGGCATGCGCGCATGAAGCCGGTTGTAGATCACGGCCGAGACGAGCTGGCGCTCGTCGGGTGAGAGTGTCTCCTTCTCCACCATCGACGCGATGATGAGGACGTCGTAAGGCGTCAGGTTCTTCGAGTGCGCGTAGCCGAGGTCGATCTGCTTCCAGTTCTCACAGAACGCATCGAGCTGGTCCTGCACGAGCTGCTGCGAAGAGGTCTGCTGGAAGAACTCGTAGGTCGCCGGAAAGAGGAAACCTTCGATCCGCCGCGGCTTGGCGCGAAAGCAACTCGGCACGCGCGGTGTGGTCGTTGCGGCGAGATAGGACGGCTTCGAGAGCTTCGGACGGCTCTTCGACTTGTGTGCTGCGATCTGGGCCACGGCTGCAACACGGTCGGCCATCTGCTTGCGGGTGAAGCCCTCGGGAAAGACGACGTGAAATGGCTTCGGCATCCCGATCACCGTCACGACAGGGCCGGTCGCGGTCGAGCGCGTCACCGTCCTGTACACAAGCGTGCTCGCGAGCGTCGTCGGCGCGCTGCTGCTGCTGTTGTCGCCACCGCCGATTGCAGCGACTGCGAGCCAGCCGAGACCGCCGAGCAGGAGGATGAGCACACCGAGCGCGAGAATCCGGCGCCGCGTGACCTGGCCCGGGTTCGGGCCTTCCGGCGGGCGGCCTTGCCGCGGCGGAATTACGCCCCGGCGCCGCTTGTCCATGTGAGGTAGCTGGAGAGCAGGTGGGCCGCAGCGCGTGCGTCCTCGGGTGCATCGGAGGGAGCCTGTTCGGCGAGATCGGTCGTAAAGCGCTCGTCATAGGTCACAACCGGAACACTGATCACGTCGGTGAGCGCTTCGACGAAGCGCTCCGTCTCGGTCGCCTGCTCCCCATGCTCGCCGCGCAGGGTCAGCGGCATCCCGACGACGACACGCTCGGCCTGTTCCTCGCCGATCAAGGCCGCGAGGCGCGCGAGCCCGTCGCCGGTCGCGGCGCTCTCCACCACGCACAAAGGCCGTGCGATCATGCCGGTCGGGTCCGAGACGGCGACGCCGGTCCGCGCCCGGCCGAAGTCCAGTGCGAGAACCTTCACTCGAGCGCTTTGGCGATCGCTTGCTTTCCTGCTTCTAGCGCATCCCGGAGGCCACCGGGATTCTTCCCTCCGGCCTCGGCAAGCGTCGGACGGCCGCCGCCGCCGCCGCCGATGTGACGGCCAATGTCGCGCACGAGCTCCGATGCGTCGAGGCCGCGAGCGACCAGCGACTCGTCGAGATTCACGACGAGATAGGCGCGCCCATCGTCCACGGACCCGACGATGACACCGGACGCCTGCTCCTGCCGGCGCACCCGGTCCGAGAGGTCGCGCAGCTCGCCGCCCTTCACCGACTGGGTCTGGACGAGCACGACGTCGCCGTCCTTCTCGACGATCTCGAAGTCGGCCGCAGCCTCCCGCTTCGGCTTCTGCGACTGCTTGCGCGCCTGTTCGAGCTCCGCACGAAGCTCGTCGGCCTCGCGCACGCCCGCATGGAGAAACGCATGCGCCTCACCCGAAGTGACCGCTTCAATGCGGCGAGCACCGGCCCCGACCGAGCCCTCGCTCAGGATCACGAAGGGTCCGACCTCCGCGGTCGAACGGACGTGTGTTCCGCCGCAGAGCTCGCGCGAGAAGCCGTCGATCTCGACGACGCGCACGTGATCGCCGTACTTCTCACCGAAGAGCATCATCGCGCCGAGCTTGCGCGCTTCTTCGATCGGCGTCACGAACGTCCGGACCGGGACGTTCTGGAAGATCTTCTCGTTGACGAGGTGCTGCACCCGCTCGCGCTCTTCGTCCGTCAGCTGCTGCGGATGGGTGAAGTCGAACCGAAGCTTGTCCGGGCGAACCGACGAGCCCGCCTGACGAACGTGGTCGCCGAGCACGTCCCTCAGCGCCTTGTGCAAGAGATGCGTCGCGGTGTGATTGGCCATCGTCGGGTAGCGGATAGCCCAGGGCACCACCGCATGAACACGCTCGCCGGCAGCGAAGCCCTCGCCCTCGAACAGCAGCGCCTGGTCGTTTTCGAGCCGGTAGGCCTCGCGGAGCTCGGCACGCACGCCGCTCCCGTCGTCACGCTCGATCCAGCCCGCGTCGGTTACCTGGCCGCCTCCGGCCACGTAGAACGGCGATTCGCGCAGCTTGGCCAGGAAGAGCCCCTCGCCGACCTCTTCGAGCGCTCCGATCTGAGTGAGCACGTCGGTCTTCTCGAAACCGACGAACTCCGAGCGGAAGCCGGCCCCCTTCGCGAATTCCGCCGCACGGTCGTCGTCCTTCGAGATCGCCCCACGCGACCGTGTGCGTTGCACCTCCATCAGGCGCGTGAACTCCTCGTCGTTCACGCCCAAGCCCCGCTCGCGCGCGAGCTCGCGCGTCAGCTCCAGCGGGAAGCCGTACGTGTCGTGGAGCTTGAACGCGTCCTCACCCGAGATGTCCCCGCCCTTCTCTGCGACCTCCTCGAAGAGCCGCATCCCACGCTCGAGTGTCTTGCCGAACCGTTCCTCCTCCGCCGTCAGGACGCGATGGATCTCGTCCCGGTGCTCCTCGAGCTCCGGATAGCCCTCCTTCATCTGCTCGATCACGACGTCCGAGAGACGGGCGAGGTACGGCGGCTCGAGGCCGACGCGCGCCGCCTGCTGCACTGCACGGCGAATGATGCGCCGCATGACGTAGCCCCGGCCCTCGTTGGACGGCGCGACACCGTCGGCCGCGAGAAACGTCATGCCGCGCCCGTGATCGGCGAGGATGCGGTGCGCCTTCGTCGCCTCCGGCGAGTCGCCGTAGGCGACGCCGCTCTCCTCCGCGATCCAGCGCATGATCGCCTGGTACACGTCCGTCTCGTAGACGGTCATGACGTTCTGCAGGATCGCGGCGGTTCGCTCCACCCCCATGCCCGTGTCGACGTTCTGCTGCGGCAGAGGCGTAAGCGTGCCGTCGGCACCCAAGGCGAACTCCATGAAGACGAGATTCCAGAACTCGAGGAAGCGCTCGCAGCGAGTGCAACTCGGCTTGCAGTCGGGCTCACCACAGCCGTGCTCGACTCCCCAGTCGTAATACATCTCCGTGTCGGGGCCGCACGGGCCGGGGCCTCCGACCGACCAGAAGTTCTCGGCGCGCGGCAGGAACACGATTCGCTCGGCGGGCTGACCGATCTTGCGCCAGTGGTCATACGCGACCCTGTCCTCGTCGAGCCCGAGCTCGGGATCGCCGGCGAACACACTCACCCAGAAGCGCTCGGGATCGAGCTTCAGCTGCTCGAAGACGAACTCCCAGGCGAAGTCGATCGCCCCTTCCTTGAAGTACTGGCCGAACGAGAAGTTGCCGAGCATCTCGAAGAAGGTGAGATGCGAGCCGTCGAGCCCGACCTCGTCGATGTCCGGCGTCCGGAAGCACTTCTGGACGGTGGTTAGGAGTGGCGCCGGCGGCGGCTCCCGGCCGAGGAAGTACGGCATCAGAGGCTGCATGCCCGCGGTGGTCAGCAGCGTGGAGCGGTCGTCGGCGCGCGGGACCAACGGCGCCGACGGCCGAAAGACGTGGCCTTTCGACTCGAAGAAAGCGCGGAAACCCGCACGCAGCTCGGCTGACGTTCGCACCCCTGGATTGTACGAGCGCGGCCCGAAGGCCCCGCCGCCCGCTCAGCCCCTGGCGACCTTCGGCTCGGGCTCCTCTGAGGCGATCTCTTCGCGGATCTTCTCCAGGGAGCGCCGGATCAGGCGCGAGACGTGCATCTGTGAGATCCCGACCTGCTGCGCTATCTGGGACTGCGTCAGGCCCTCGAAGAAGCGGAGGTGCAGAATCATGCGCTCCCGCTCGTCGAGCACGCGAAACCCGGGTGCGAGCACCGCGCGATCCTCGGACACGTCGTACTGGTGCTCCTCGGTGCCGATCGACTCGAGCGGATCGAGATCCTCACCGTCGTCCTGGCCGCCGCTGCCGGTCGAGAGTGAGAGCGACGAATATGCGCGGCCCGACTCGAGCGCTTCGAGCACCTCTTCTTCCTCGACGTCGGCAGCCTTCGCAAGCTCGGTGATCGTCGGCGAGCGCCCGAGCTGCACGGTGAGCTGCTCGACGATCTTGGACAACTGGACGTTCAGCTCCTGAAGTCCCCGTGGCACGCGCACTGCCCAGCCCTTGTCGCGGAAGTGGCGCTTGATCTCGCCGATGATGTTCGGCGTCGCGTAGGTCGTCAGCTCGACGCCACGGTCGAGATCGAATCGGTCGATCGCCTTGATCAATCCGATCGCTCCGATCTGAACGAGGTCCTCGAGCTGCTCGCCGCGATACGAGTACCTCCGGGCAAGTGAGCGCACGAGCGACATGTACTGCTCGATCAGCTGCTCGCGCGCCTGGAGATCACCGTTCTCGTGGTACCTGCGCAGCAGGACCTTGTCGGACTCGTTCACGTCACGCCCTCTTTCACGGTATCGACGCGCTTTGTGAGCTCGACCCACTGCCCGCCGTCACGATCCTCGATCGCGACTGCATCGCAGACCGCGCCCAGGATGCGGTGCAGGTTCAGGTCTTCAGCGCCACCGGCCTGTTCGTACTCGGCGCGCAGCGAAGTGAAGGGCCCGACGATCGTTCGGAGCTCGCCGTCCGCGACGAGCACGCGTACCGTCAGCTCATCACCCGCGCTCGGCCGATCGAGCAAGGTGTCCAGGGCCAGCTCGAGATCTTCGAGGTGCTCGAACGTCAGGTCGAGGCGCACGGCGAGCCCGCCCACCACGAGGTGGGCGACGCCGTGGAATGCGTCGTCTGCAGGCAGCGTCAGGCAGATCTCGTCAACGCTCAAGTGTGTCCCTCCAGTCCGGCCCTGGGATACAACGAACGACCGGCGCAGCCGGTTTCGCAGGTGAGCGCTAGGAAGTCCACCCGGCTCGGATACTACGGATCGGCCTCGATGATCCCGGCCGCGACGACGACCCCATCCTCGTAGAGCACCGCTGCCTGACCGGCGGCGACGCCGTACACGGGCTGCGCGAGCTCGAGCCGGAAGCCTGCGGTTGTCGGCTGAACGTGAGCGGGCACGGCCTCCGAGCGGTACCGAAGCTTCGCTTCGACCTCCTCGACGGGCACGTAGAGGTTCCCGGTCGCGGCGAGCGACGTGCGCGCCAGTGACTCGAGGCTGCCGACCACGACGGTGTTCGTTCGTGCATCCGCGCGCAGCGCATAGACCGGCGCACCGGTTGCGACGCCGAGACCCTTGCGCTGGCCGGGCGTGAAGCGCCAGTAGCCGGAATGGCGGCCGAGCTCTGTTCCCTCCTCGTCCACGACCGCGCCGTCCTCGGCAGCGAGCCCGCGACGCTCGAGGAAGTTGCGATAGTCGTCGCCGGCGAGGAAGCAGGCTTCCTGGCTCTCCCCGCGCCGCGCAACTGCAAGCCCGGCGCGCTCCGCCTCTGCTCGCGTCTCTTCCTTCGACTGGCCGCCGAGCGGGAACGAGATGCGGTCGAGCTTCGCCGGATCGATCTTCGCGAGCATGTACGACTGGTCCTTCGATGGATCGACACCGCGGGCGAGCAGCAATCGTCCACGGTGCTCGACGATGCGTGCGTAATGGCCGGTCGCCAGCTTGTCGGCTCCTGCGCGGTGTGCAAAGGCGAGCAGCCGCGCGAAGCGGAAGCCGCCGTTGCAGTGAATGCATGGGTTCGGCGTCTCCCCGCGCTCGTAACCTAGGACGAACGGGTCGACGACCGCGCGCCGGAACTCCTCGCGCAGGTCGAGCGTCACGTGAGGCACCCCGAGCGCGTGGCAGGTCGCACGGGCAGCCAACACCGCATCGGGCGAACAGCATGCGCGCTCGGCGTCGGGCCCATCAGGATCGAGCCAGAGCCGAAGCGTCACACCGATCGCGTTGGGCAAGGACTTGAGCAGCGCAACCGCACTGTCGACCCCCCCACTCATCGCAACCGCGATCCGACCTTCGGAGCGCGAAGCCCGAAAAACGGGCCCGATCGCATTGGCCAGCGCATCAGCCGCAAGCTCGTCCCCACCAACGGAAGCAGCCTCGAGCAATGTCAACCCGACAAGCGACCGCTCGAGCCCAGGCGCGTCAGCCTCGACAATCCGCTCACCGTCAAAAGCGAGCCGCACAAACGCAAAGTCAGCCCCACGTGCAGAATCTCCAATGAGCTCAACCATGGAAATCAGGCTAGCGGCAATCGCCGCGAGTGCCGGCTTAGCCGGCGCTCGCCTGAACGGCTCTCGGAGACCGCCGCTCTCATCGCTGGAAAGTCGTCAAGGCCCGGCGAAGCCGGGCCGGACTTTCCAGCGTTAAGGCCAGGCCCTGCCGTGACTGCGCCCGCTGTGAACCTGGATAGCCAGGTGGGTGCCTTGCCGACTTCCGGCAAAAGCCTTGGCCGGACAGAAGCTCCCTTAGCGTCTTTGTTGGTTCTACATTGAATGCGCAGCCACGAACAGGGTCGGCCGCTCGCAGCGTAGCGTCTAACGCGCGAAACGCCACTGAATCGTCTGGGCACCGTGCAGGTCCAGTCGATTTGCGAGGGCCTTGGTGATGTCGAAGTCGCGGCCGGGAACGTTCGGCCCCTTGTCGATTACCTGCGTCAGGACCTCGCGCCCCTGGTAGCGAATGTAGAGCTTGACGCCGCAAGGGAGCACGGGATGCGCCACACCCTCGGTCGTTTTGAGGAAGGGCGTGCCGCACGCGGTGCGCCGGCGGGACGCGGTCGGTCCATACGGCGCGGCCCGCGCGGTGTAGTAGCCGTTCTCCGTGCCGGGGACGCTGACGGCGGCGGGAAGCTTGTTCTTCGAGCCCGCGTCTCGATGATTGATCGCGAGCGCTGCGATCGCCGCGACGAGGGTGATCCCGGCCAGCCAGACCGTGCGCTGGGCGAGAGGCACGTTCACGCGACGCTGTGCAGCACGTCGCCGAACGACTCCCGCACGAGGGCGTCGAAATCGGCGGGGAGAATCCCGTCGGGACCGGCGAACTCGCGGAGATACATCAAGAGGTACGAACGCTCTTCGTTTCGCGCGACGTCGTCGCCGCCGTGGTCGCGCGCAGCCCGCTCGAGCTCCCAGAGATTCCACTCGCGTGGGGCGTCGTTCGCCGGGAGAAAGGCGACGACCCGCTCCGGCTCTTCCGGTTCGGCTTCGGGCTCGCGTTCCGGCTCAGGCTCGGGCTCCGGTGCGAGCGCCGGCACCGCCGCGATCCGGGGCGGCACGGGCTCTCGTGTCGGTTCTGGCTCCGGCTCTGGCTCGCAGACGGGCTCCGGCTTGCGCGTCTCAACCGCTGGTTGGGGTCGTGCGACGACGGGCGGGCGGGACGCGTGTGCGGGCGTCGGTGGAGGCTCCAGGTCAGCCGGCTCGTCGACCGCCTGAGGCTGCCGCGCAACAACGTTCCGGGCCCACACGGCGATCTCGACGGCCGCGACGATGAGCCAGGCACCGGCGACAACCGCGATGATCCACCAGGTACTGAGCCGCTCGATTCCGGCGATGACTGCGACCGCGATGATGAATCCGGCCTCGACGAGGAAGCGGGAGCCGACGACGGGCACGCGGGGATCCTACGGTTGTTGCTCGGCGGGCGGCTTGTTCGCGGGCCCCGGGGACGGGGGCTCCGTCTCGTCGCCGTCGGCGGTATCGGCTGCTTCTTGCGGCTTCTGGCTCGTCGGTGGTGCGGCGGGAGGCGAGACGGGTGGTGGCGCCACGGCGGCGGCGGGACGAACCCCCGCTGGCGGCGTGCGGCCGGCCTCGGTGACACCCTTCGCCGCTGCGACGATTGCTTCCCCGACCTTCTTGATCTCGTCGTCGCCGAGCCCGGCCGCCGAGAGGAGCTGCTCGGTGCCGCTCTGGGCGCGGCTGAGAATCGCAGCGGCCTGCGCGCGCGCCCATTCGAGGGTCTGCTCGACCTCGGCCCGCGCGGAGTTCGTCAGCTCGGTCGCCTGGTGGCGCGACTGTTCAAGGAGCCGGCTGCCCTTGGCCTCTGCCTCGCGGAGCTCCTGGGTCGCATCGCGGTTGGCATTCGCAAGCAGCTCACGCGCCTCGTTGCGCGCGTTGTTGAGCATCTCCGCGCGCTGGCGTTCACTCTCCTGGCGGTAGCGCTCGATCTCGGCTTCGCGGTCCTGCTGCTCGCGGCGGCGCCGGCGAACCTCTTCCTCGGTCTTGGACAGCTGGGCCTCGGAAGCCTTCTGCGCGTCGGCCTCGATGGTGTCGGCGAATTCTGAGGCAGCGCGAATCAGATGCAGCGAGTCCATGCGGACTGCATGACCGGTAGGCTCGACCGACTGGCCGCTTCGACTGGCCGCCTGGAGCACACGGAGCTGCGCCTGGAGCTGGGCGGAATGGCGGCGGAATGCCTCGAAGGCGTCGCGCACCTTCTCGGTGTCGTAGCCGTCCCCGCTCTTCGGCAGGTCTTCGAGGCGCGGGAGCGCCGTCAGCGAGGTCTGTTGTCCGGGTTCTTGAGTTGCCATCTGCGGTTGGCCCTTCGACCAAAGTATGCAGGTTCCATCGGCCGTTCAGGCAGGGGGGCTTAAGCCTTTGGCATCTTCACACTGATTCCGAGCTCGTCCAGCCGTTCCTTCGTCGTCGGCGCGGGTGCCCCTGTGAGCGGATCCGAGCCGCTGGCGGTCTTGGGGAAGGCGATCACCTCGCGGATGTTCGACTCGCCGGCCAGGAGCGCCACGAAACGCTCGATCCCGAGGGCGAACCCACCATGGGGCGGCGCGCCCAGTCGCAGCGCGTCGAGGAACCAGCCGAACTTCGCGCGTGCCTCCTCCTCCCTCATTCCCATGGCGCGAAAGACTCGCTCCTGGATCTCCTGGCGGTGGATCCTGATCGAGCCCGAGCCTTGCTCCCAGCCGTTCCAGACCAGGTCGTAATGCTGGCTCAAGGCTGCACCCGGATCGCTCTCGATCAGGTCCTCATGGCCCGGTGCAGGGCTTGTGAACGGGTGATGGACGAACGTCCACTGGCCCGTGTCGTCGTCTTTCAGGAACAGGGGGAAGTCGAGCACCCAGTGGAACTCGTCACGCGACTCGTCGACGAGGCCGAGCTCCTGGCCGAGGTGGAGACGCAGTGCGCCGAGCACCCGCTCCACCATCGGCGTGCTGTCGGCGACGAAGAGCACGGTCGAGCCGGGCGGCGCGCGAAATGCCTCGAGCTCTGCCTCCGTGAGGAACTTCGCGATCGGCGAGCGCACCTCCCCGCTCTCGTCGTAGACGAGATACGCGAGCCCTTTCGCCCCCCACTCCTTCGCGAAGTCCTCGAGCTTCTGCAGCTCACCGCGCGAGAACGCCTTTGGCGCGACGAGGTAGCGCACCGTTTCGGCGTTCGCGAACACTCCGAACTGCGAGTCGCGCGTGAGCCCGGTCGCGTCCTGGATTTCCAGACCGAAGCGGAGGTCGGGCTTGTCGGAGCCGTAGCGCAGCATCGCGTCGGCATAGGACATGCGCGGAAACGGCCGTGACGGCGGTGTTCGGCCGAGGGCTTCGAACGACGCGACGACGATCTGCTCGAGGACGTCGAGCACCTCCTCGCGCGTCGGAAACGCGAGCTCGAGGTCGAGCTGGCGGAACTCGAACTGCCGGTCTGCACGGAGATCCTCGTCCCGCCACGCAGTCGCAATCTGGTAGTAGCGGTCGATCCCGCCGACCATGAAGAGCTGCTTGAAGAGCTGCGGCGATTGGGCGAGCGCATAGAACCGCCCGGGTTGTAGGCGCATCGGGATGAGAAAGTCGCGGGCACCCTCCGGCGTACCGAGCGTCATCGAGGGAGTCCACACGTCGATGAAGCCCTGCTCTTCCATCGAACGTCGGATCGCACCGATGACCGTTGCGGAGAGGCGCAGGTTGCGCTGCATGCGGTCGCGGCGCAAGTCGAGATAACGGTAGCGAAGGCGGATGGGCTCCTCGACACCTTCGTCGTCGATCTGGAACGGCAGGGGCTCGGAGCGCGAGACGATCTCGAGCTCGTTCACCTGGAGCTCGACTTCGCCCGTCGGGATGTTCGGGTTCACGGCGTCTGGCGCCCGACGCACGACTTCGCCTTGTGCACGCACCACGAACTCGGAGCGGATGTCGTGCGCGGTCCGCGCCGCATCCGGAGCGCGTTCCGGGTTCATCACGAGCTGGACGATGCCCGTGTGATCACGGAGGTCGATGAAGATGAGACCGCCGTGATCTCTCCTGCGCGCGACCCAGCCTGCCACGGTGAGCTCTTGCCCGACGTGATCGGGGCGCACTTCGCCGGCATACAGGTCGCGCCAGGTGCTCATCCGGAGATCCGGTCCACGAGCTCGTCGAGCGACGCCGTGAAGTCGGGACGGCCCGACTCGCGGACCGTCGCCCGGCCGCCGTTCACGATCACGGTCCAGCCGGCGCCGAGGCGACCGGCCTGGGTGAGCTGCCCCTTGACCGACCGGCCGGCGTAGTCCATGTCCGCCCGGAGCCCGCGCCGCCGTAGCTCGGCGAGCAGCGGCAGGACCCGGGCGCGGTCCGCACCTTCCTCGAACACGAAGAAGACGTCGGCGTGCGCGGGCTCGGCGCGCTCCGCACCGATCGACAGCAGCAGACGCTCGATGCCGGCGCCGAAGCCGATCCCGGGCGTCGGCGGGCCGCCGATCGCCTCGATCAGCCCGTCGTAGCGTCCACCGCCGCAGATTGTGTCCTTCGCTCCGATTGCCTCGTCCTTGAACTCGAATGTCGTGCGTGTGTAGTAGTCGAGGCCACGGACCAGGGTCGGCATGAGCTCGTAGCGGACACCATAGGTATCGAGGTACTCACGCACGCGCTCGAAGTGCTCACGGCAGGCAGCGCAGAGCGACTCCCCGATCTTCGGCGCCCCCGCGAGCAACGCCTGAACGCGCTCGCTCTTCACGTCGAAGACCCGGAGCGGCGATGTCGCGCGCTTCGCGCGCGCCTCGTCGTCGAGCTTCTGCTCATGCTGGTCGAGCCAGGCGGCCAGCTGCTCGATGTAAGCCGGACGGCAGTTCTGGTCGCCGATCGAGTTCAGCTCGAGCACCCAGTCGGTGACGCCGACGCGGCGCAGAAGCTCTGCATAGAGCTGAATCACCTCTGCGTCGATCGCAGGGTCGTCCGTGCCGATCGCCTCGATCGAGAGCTGCCAGTGCTCGCGGTAGCGCCCGCGCTGCGGCCGGTCGTACCGCCACATCGGCCCGATCGTGTACAGCTTCTGCGGTTGGGGC
>Ga0307290_10000177_pt1 | contig 23727 bp, 19 predicted proteins | sample ER_DNA_144_FD_194472 | JGI IMG/M metagenome (GOLD analysis project Ga0307290, IMG submission 194472) | Bulk soil microbial communities from the East River watershed near Crested Butte, Colorado, United States - ER_DNA_144 | ecosystem: Environmental > Terrestrial > Soil > Floodplain | place... | reverse complement strand
CTGCGCCGGCCAAGCCCAACCCTGGGGCAGCGGCTCCGCCTGCTGCGCCGGCCAAGCCCAACCCTGGAGCAACGGCTCCGCCTGCTGCGCCGACCAAGCCCACTCAGGCAAACGCCGCCCGCACTGCAGCGCCTACCAAACCCGGCCCCGCAGTTCAGCAGCCGGCCCCGTCAACAAAGTCCGCGCCGGCGACCAAACCGGCTCAGCCAGGCGTCGCTCAGACTGCAGCCCAAATCAAACCGAGTCCGGCAAGTACACCGGCTCCTGCCCCAGGCGAGCCGAGCGTGTCGAGCGCCCAGGCGGGGGTCCCAAGCGGACCGCGCCCTGCAGAGGCCGAGCCCGCTGCTCCTCCGGCCAAGCGCCGCCGGGTATTGCCGATCGTGCTGGCCAGTGTGGCGACAACCTTGGTGGCGGTGCTGGCGGTTGCGGCCCTTTTTGTTGGTCGGGTTGAGAGCAGCTTGACTCAAAACCTCGAACGCGAGGATTTGATGCCCACCGACTCGGGCACGGCTGGTCATCCGACCAAGGAACAGGTGGCCGCCGATGCGCTGAACTTCGTGGTAATGGGCTACGACAGTCGCGATGCAAGTGTTGCCCGCTCTGGTTCGCTGATGATTGTGCACCTGAACGCCAAGCGTGACCAGGCGTATGTCATCTCGTTTCCACGTGACACCTGGGTGTCTATTCCAGGGCGCGGCAACCACAGGATCAATGCCGCCTATGGCATTGGAGGCGCCAAGCTCACCGTGTCGACATTGGAGAACCTCACCGACACACGGATGGACCACGCCGCATTGGTCGATTTCCAGGGCTTTGCCAAGCTGACCGATGAAGTCGGCGGAGTGACGGTCTACAACAAGACCGGCTTCGTCTCCCATAACATCCCCTACCCGAAGGGCAACATCACCCTCTCAGGTGAGCGGGCAATCTACTTCGTTGGAGAACGAAAAGCGCTGCCCCGCGGTGACTTTGACCGGGCCACGAACGAGCGCAACGTGGTCCGGGCCATCATCGCAAAAACACTGTCGACCAAGATCATTACTGACCCAGGGAGACTTCTCTCCGTTGTCAGTGGAGCGGCCGAGCACCTCACCGTCGATAAGGGCCTGACGAATTCAAAAATCCGCAGCACGGTCCTCTCCCTCCGCCTGACCGACAAGGACGTCCACCTGATCAAGGCCCCGACATCCGGCACAGCCAAGAGGAACGGCCAGAACGTTAACGTTGTCGACAAGGCAAAGCTGGGTGAGCTGCGCACCGCGTTGAGAGAAGACAAGGTCAACGAGTATCTGGCGAAGTATCCGCAAGGCTGACGCCCACGGGCGAGTTGTGGTGTGTGCTCCGTCCAGCTCCGGAAAGTCAGGCTCCGAAAGGTCCTGTTTGACCTGGAACGCATCCTGATGTTGCCCGGCCTCGGTGACATAGACTCCCGTCCGTGGCAGGGCGGATCAATGAGGAAGACATCGCCGCCGTACGCGACCGGGCCCGGATCGAGGAGATAGTCGGCTCATACGTCACCCTCCGCAGCGCGGGCGGGACGATGAAGGGCCTCTGCCCCTTCCACGATGAGAAGACCCCCAGCTTCCAGGTCACACCCTCCCGCGGCTACTGGTACTGCTTCGGTGCCTGCGCCGAGGGCGGTGACGTGATCGACTTCATGCGCAAGATCGATAATCTGAGCTTTGTCGAGGCGGTCGAGCGGCTGGCTGATCGCGTGGGCATTCAGCTGCGCTACACCGACGACGCCGGGCCGCGGCCCGAGCCCGGGGCACGAATGCGCATGGCGGAGGCACTCCGGCTGGCGGCGGACTTCTTTGTCGAGCAGCTCGGAAGCCCTGACGCCGTCGCTGCTCGGCAGTTCTTGAACGAACGGGGCTTCGACCGTGAGGCGGCACAGCGGTTCGAGGTCGGGTTCTCACCCCGGGACGGTCGCGCGCTGCTGCAGCATCTGCGCGGGCGCGGGTTCGGAGATGTCGAGCTGGTATCGGCCGGACTAGCCCGCGAATCTGGCTGGGATTTCTTCCAGGGGCGCCTGATGTGGCCGATCCGCGACTCGGGGCGGCAGGTCGTGGGCTTTGGGGCGCGCCGGCTGTTCGAGGACGACCGAATGCCTTCGAAATACATCAATACTCCGGAAACCCTTCTCTACAAGAAGTCTCACGTGCTCTATGGGCTGGAACTTGCTCGCACCTCGATCAGCAAGAAGAGCCAAGCCGTGGTCGTCGAGGGTTACACCGATGTGATGGCGGCCCACTTGTCGGGTGTCGACACGGCGGTCGCGTCGTGCGGTACCGCCTTCGGTGATGATCATGCTCGGTTGTTGCGACGGTTGATGGGCAATCATGACGCGTTCCGCGGCGAGGTGATCTTCACCTTCGATGGCGATGCGGCGGGACAGGCGGCCGCGCTGAAGGTGTTCGCAGGTGACCAGAATTTCGTGACCCAGACGTATGTGGCGATTGAGCCGACTGGTCTCGACCCTTGCGACTTGAGACTGCAGCGCGGAGACGCGGCCGTACGCGAGCTTGTCGCCCGACGGGTGCCGCTCTACCGCTTCGTGATGAACAACGTGCTCAAGCAACATGATCTTGATCGTGCCGACGGTCGACTTGCGGCGCTGCGATCGGCCGCCCCGCTCGTCGCAAGCATCAGGGACAACGCGCTGGTGTCTGGCTACGCCCGCGAGCTGGCTGGCTTGCTCGGCATGGATGTCGAGGAGGTGCGGGCAGAGGTGATGCGCGCCGCGGCCAAGTCAGGCCGGCGGCCGGCCATGGGGAGGCCGACGACCGCTGATTCCAGGGCCGCGTCCCAGCCGGAGGCTAGCCCGGCGCTTCCGTTGCTGCCCAGCCCAGGCGATCGACTGCTCGCTACCGAGCGACAGACTGCCAAGCTGCTGATTCAGAATCCGGATCAGTTCCCAGACAGCTGGGATGGCCTCACCACAGGCGACTTCACTCACCCCGCGTACGCCGCAGTCTTCGCCGCCGTCGAGAAGGCAGGGGCCGAGCTAGGCGGCGCCCAAGTGACTGCGAACACCGAGTGGGTACATCGAGTGTCGGCGGCCTGCGAAGCGGATGAGATCCGATCACTGGTTGCATCGCTGGCCGTCGAGCCGCTGCCGGTACACGGCAATGTGACGGAACGCTTCTTGATCGCACACTCAGCAGGACTCCAGCTACTCACCGTGATGCGTACCATCGCGACGCTGAAGTCGCGACTGCAGCGTACGAATCCGGTTGAGGAACAGCACAAGTACAACCAGATGTTTTCCGAACTGGTGGTGCTGGAGGCCCGCCGTAAGGCACTCCACACCCGCAGCATCGGCGCCGAGGACTAACCGGGGTCCCATTTGTGCCCTGCTCGCGCATCGCGCTTTGGATCCGCCGCCGTCGTCGTCGCTCGCAGAGGAAGAGCGCCTCTGCTCACTTCTCCTCCGTGCGGCGGCGCGCGATTCCCGACGCTCGCAGGGCCGCGGGAGGAGCGCATCGCGGTTGGTTATCCACAGATTTGCCGTGAGTAGGTGTTGTCAGCGGTAGCGACTGCCTCAGAGTGTGGGCATGACCGAGGCTTTCGACGATGTCCGTACCGAATCCCTGCTGACGCACGCCGAGGTTGTCGAGCTCCAGTGCGCGATCGAAGCAGGGCTGCTCGCGCAAGAAGCGCGAGTATCGGGCACCGGTTTCGCTGATGCGACAGATCAGGAGTTGAGATTCCTCGAAAGCCAGGGAGCGTTGGCGAGGGAGCGATTCATCCAGGCCAACCTGGGTCTTGTCGGGATGGTCAGTCGCCAGCTTGCGGCACGTTGCCAGCTTCCTGATGCCGAATTGTTTCAGGAAGGCTGCGTCGGTCTGATCACAGCTGTCGAGCGGTTCGACCATGCGCGGGGATACCGCTTCTCCACCTACGCCCTGTTTTGGATTCGTGCCTTCATAGGTGCGGCTACCGCCAAACATCTGGGAGCCATGAACCTGCCGACCAGCCGGGCCGAGCAGCTGCGCGCCGCGCACGGGATAGAGGCTGAGCTCACTCAAAGCCTCGGCCGCGCTCCAACGCTGCGAGAGCTGGCCGATGCCCTTGGCCGCAGTGAGGATTGGACAGCCGGCCTCCTTTCACACCAGCGGCCTCGGTCGCTGGAACTTGTCGATGGCACCACCCTGGAGCGCCTGCAGGCCCGGGACGAGCTGGACGCCGTTCTCGCCGAGCCGCTCCCGGTGCGGGAACTGCTCCTCCGGCTGGGGGACCTTGACCGCCGCGTCTTGGAGCTTCGACTGGGCTTTGCCGACGGCGAGCCCAGGTCGTTCGCCGAGACAGCGCGAGCGCTTCACATCTCGGTGACTCGGGTTCGCCGCATCGAGGCGCGGGCGCTGGAGACATTGCGGGGGTACTGTCCGCAACAGGCCTCGGCTCAGCTCTGAGCCCATCGGGAGCTTTGGCCGAGCACAATGGCCGGATGGGGAACAACACGGCTCGCGGTTCGGCCTGGTGGTCGCGCAGCCGCGGCTTGCCCAGGGCGATCTATGACTCATGGAGGTCCTCGCTCGCTACCCAACCGGGCCGACCCGCCCGCATCCTCGCATGGGCGACGACCTCGACGGGGTTTTGCATCGCCAGCCCGGCCAGCTTGTCCTACGGAGACGAGCAGGGTTGGAAGCACGTCGGATGGCACGAGATCGAGCGAGGCGCCTGGAATGCTGAGCTTCGCACGCTGACCTGGGCGCTACACACCGCGCCAGGCAAGCCATCCCCCCGCGGCTCGCTCGAACTAGTCGAGCCAGGACGGTTGCCCGAGCTGTTCCGGGAGCGGATCGTGGCAACGATCGCCATTGAAAAGTTCGTCCCCTTGATGGGAGAGCGCGGTGTCACCATCAGCGCCCGACGTGATCTTGGTGGTACCGGTGCGGTCGTCTGGCACAGCACGCTTACGCGAGGACTGAGCTGGCAGACCGCTGGCGTACGGGCCGCTGTTGATCAAGCGATGGAGCAGGTGAGAACGGAATACGACGTAGGCTGAGCTGGCTGCTAAGGTACGTAGCCGCGTGGTTGTCAGTCCCCTGTAGCTCAATTGGCAGAGCATTCGGCTGTTAACCGAAGGGTTGTTGGTTCGAGTCCAACCGGGGGAGCGCTGCCAGTGTCACGGCACGGGGGCTCAACCTGTTGCTTGGCTTGCTTCCGGCGTCCGGGTCAACCGCTCAAGATCGTCGAGGAACGTGTTCGCCCACTTGTCGATGTCATTCTCGACGACCTGGCGGCGCATGGCCTTCATCCGCCGGGCCTTGTTCTGCGGCGAGTCGTTCATGGCTTCCACCAGGCGATCCTTGAGGCGGTCGATGTCATGAGGATTGACCTGATATGCCTGGCGTAGCTCACGCGACGCGCCGGTGAACTCGCTGAGCACCAGGGCCCCGTCGTCTCGCTGACGACAGGCGACGTATTCCTTGGCCACCAGGTTCATGCCGTCGCGCAACGGTGTGACGACCATGACGTCGCCAGCGCGGTAGAATGCGGCCATTTCTTCACGCGGATACGACACGTGCAGATAGATGATCGGGGGGCGGCCGATGCGTGGGACGTCGCCATTGATCCGTCCGACCAAGCGATCGATGTCGTCTCGGAGCTGCCGGTACAACTCAACCCGCTCACGCGAAGGAATAGCCAGCTGAAGCATCACCGCCTCATCTGGATCGATCCTCCCCTCCGCGACAAGCTCACCGAAGGCTTGAATGCGCTCCAGGATCCCCTTGGTGTAGTCAAGGCGGTCCACACCGAGGAACATCACCCGCGGATCGCCAAGATCATGACGGATCTGGGCGGCGCGTTCGGCGACCTCCTCAGTGGCCGCGAGCTTGTTGAGACTCTTGGCGTCGATGGCAATGGGATACGCGCGAGCCATCACCTCGCGGCCGTCAGGTGTCCGGATGCGATCCCGCAGGGTCTCCAGACCGAGCCGTTGCCGGACCAGCCGGACAAAGTTCTGGGCGCCACCCGGCAGTTGAAAGCCCACCAAATCCGCGCCCAGAAGCCCTTCCAGGATCTGCTGTCGCCACGGAAGTTGCACGAAGAGCTCCGTTGGAGGGAAGGGGATATGGAGGAAGAAACCGATCCTCAAGTCCGGGCGCTGGCGACGTAACATCTGCGGAACCAGCTGCAGCTGGTAGTCCTGAACCCACACCACCGCGCCCTCGGCCGCCACCCGTGCCGTGTAGTCGGCGAACCGCTGGTTGACTGCGACGTAGGTCTCCCACCAGTCGCGTTGGAACTGTGGGGTAGCGATGGCGTCGTGATAGAGCGGCCAAAGTGTGGCATTCGAGAAGCCCTCGTAGTACTCCTCGACGTCGGAGGATGAAAGCGGGACCGGTATCAGCGCCAGCCCGTCATCTTCGAACGGCTCCAGCTCCTCATCGGCAGCACCATGCCAGCCGACCCAGGCGCCGCCGCGCTTGTGCATGATCGGATCGAACGCGGTGACCAGTCCCCCGGGCGACGGGCGCCAGTCAGCGGTCCCGTCGGTCCCTTCCACCCGATCAACCGGGAGCCGGTTTGCCACTACGAGGAAGGAGGCCGGATCGAGTTTCCATTCCTTGCGCTGCGGACTCATGAAACGTCGTGACCTCCCAACGGCGTTGTCCTTGACCTTAACTGCACCATGCGTCCGGGGGCCAGCGAGCAGCTGCAGCGATAAGACAACCCGAGCTGGTGCATTCTGGGTCGACCCCACGGTGCCGAGGTATGGCTAACGCGTCACGATGTCTGACAGGCTCGGCTCATGAGCCTTCCCGAATCGCTCTCGGCTTCCGGAGCTGGGGCTCTGAAAGCCATCCTGAGAGCACCGTCCCAGACTCTCATTGCGACGGACTTCGACGGCACCCTGGCACCGATTGTGGAAGACCCGGAGCAGGCGTACGCGGATCCGAACGCGGTGGCGGCCCTTGGCCGGCTCGGGGAACATGTCGGTGCGGTCGTGGTGATCACTGGCCGGCCGGTGCGTACGGCAGTTCGACTCGGCCGGTTTCGCGGCGTGGCCGGCTTGCAGTCGATGACCATCGTGGGCCAGTACGGCGTAGAGCGCTGGAATGCGGCCGACGACGAGTACCTACTCCCACCGGATCCCCCTCAGATCAGCGCAGTTGCTGAGGAGCTACCCAAGATCTTGGACTCGCTTGGCATGTCGGAAGCCAGAATCGAGGACAAGGGTCGGGCGATTGCGATCCATACCCGCTCGCTGCCGGATCCAAAGGTGGCTCTTGCCCAACTCGAGGAGCCGCTTGGTGATCTTGCTGGTCGGCACGGGCTGATGTTGGCACCCGGCAAGAATGTGTGGGAGATCCGTACCCCCGACATGGACAAGGGCGCAGCGTTGCGTTCCATCGTTGAGGAAACCGGTGCACGTCAGGTGATCTTCGCCGGAGATGATCTTGGTGACCTACCGGCCTTCCGAGCCGTGCGGGAACTGGCGACGGCCGGGGTGGCGGGATTGCTCGTGTGTTCGGCTTCAACCGAGGAGGATGCCTTGACCGAACTCTCCGATGTGATCGTTGACGGTCCTCCGGGTCTCGCGGCGTGGCTCGACGAACTCGCCGAGGGCCTGGGCGGCTGAGCCTTCCATGGTGGGCGGCTCACCAGCCTTGATCAGCATGAACATGCTCGCGGAGCCTCCAGAGCAGCGGCGGACGCTCGCTGTACTGCTGCTGGCACAGATCTTGAGTGGCGCCGGTCTTGCCGCGGGCATTACAGTCGGTGCCCTGCTTGCTGAGCAGATGCTGGGCTCCAGCCGCCTATCTGGACTGCCGACCGTCTTTTTCACCATTGGCTCGGCTGCTGCGGCCATCGGCGTAGGCCGCGTGAGCCAGCGTCTGGGCCGTCGCGCCGGGCTGAGTGCGGGGTACCTGACAGGCGCCCTGGGCAGTCTGGGAGTCGTGGCGGCGGCCAGCCTCGGCAATATTGTGCTGCTCTTCGCCTCACTGCTCGTCTACGGCGCAGGCGTCTCCACCAATTTGCAAGCCCGCTACGCAGGAGCAGATCTGGCGGCGCCTTCCCGGCGGGGGCGGGCGGTCAGCATCGTGCTTGTCGCCACGGCCGTCGGCGCCATCATCGGCCCCAACCTGGTCCGCGTTACCGGCACTCTTGCCACGAGTTTCGGTATCCCGGCTCTTGCGGGGCCCTTCATGCTCGCTGCAGCCGCGTACGCCTCGGCTGGCATCGTGCTCTTGCTGCTGCTGCGACCAGACCCACTGCTGCTTGCGCGCAGCATTGCTGCCGCTGGGTCCTCAGGGATAGGCGAAACCACCACTGAACCATCGATCTCGACCGGTGCCTCAGAGTCTCGGCGCGGATGGTCCTGGCCCATTGCGGCTGGCGCAGGCATCATGATCCTTACCCAGCTGATCATGGTCGCGATTATGACCATCACCCCAATCCACATCGAGCACCATGGGTACGGCCTCGCCATTACCGGTGTCGTCATCGCAGCTCATGTTGCTGGCATGTTTCTGCCGTCGCCGTTCTCTGGTTGGCTGGTCGACCGGTTTGGTTACCTTCCGATCGCCATCTCTGCGGGCGTCATCCTGTTGGCCTCGGGCCTGCTCGCCGCGTGGGCGCCAGTCGATTCGGTGGCAACACTCGTACTGGCCCTCGTACTGCTGGGACTCGGCTGGAACCTGGGGCTTGTCTGCGGCACCACGTTGGTTAGCGATGCGGTGCCGTTGGCCACACGTGCACGTACCCAGGGTGTTGTCGATTTCGGCATCGCACTTGCGGGCGCTGCTGGTGGGTTGAGCTCAGGGCTGATTGTCACCGCTACGAGCTACGCAGCGCTGACGCTCGCCGGCGGATTTCTCGCCCTGTTGATCATTCCCATTGCCGCGATTGCCCGGGGGACTCGAACGAGTCAGGCTGAAATTCGGTGACCGGCGTGGTCTCAAGGTCCGTGCAGCGACGGCTTGTCATCTTGGTGGCGGTTAGGTTGGCTGATGTTCGGGGGTGGACAGGCCATGACGAGTGACGCAGTGCTGCGCTGGGTGCGCGTGCTGACACTCCCGTCGGTGCTGTTCAGCTGTGCGCTCGCGGGCCACGCGGCCGCCCGTGGTGTCATCCCGGACACCTCAGTGCTGGTTCCATTGTTTGTGCTCACCGTGGTCGCGGTGGCCTCGTTTGCCGGGGGAGCTATCAGGCCGGCGGGGGCCGTGGCGCTACTGGTCGCCGGGCAGTGGCTGCTGCATGCGGCGTTGCAGCTGCTCGGCCGGACCGCCGTCACGGCCACGACCCCAATGTGTGGCGCGGATACCAGTGCGCCGGTTGTGTCGGCGCCGATGAGCTGCCACCACATGATGCATGGGAGCGCTGAAGTTTCGCATGGTTCTGCCACGTCGCTGATGAGTAGCGCGAACGTGGTGATGCTGCTCGCGCACCTGAGCGCGGCGGTCGTGGTCGGGGTGTGGCTGGCGGCTGGGGAGCGGGCTTTCTCGACGATGCTGGTGCTCGCTGCGCGCCCGGTCGTTGCCGCGTGGCGGACGGTCACGGGCGTGGCCCAAGTCTGCGGCGGCGCTGTGGTCGTCAGCCGTCCACGGCTTCAGCTCGGCTGGGGCTTGCGGTGTGCGGTCCACGGCCCGGTGTGGGTGGCGGGCGCGGTCTGCCGGCGCGGCCCGCCGGGTCATTCCTCGCCTGAGCCTGACGCGTACGCCGCCGTCTCGACGGTCTGACGGCAGAGACGTCTGGTTCTGCGGGCAAGCCATCTGCCGACCGTCATCGAATTATCACCAGACATGTCGGCAGCACGTGTGCGGCTCTGGCTAGTCGCTGCTGCCACCTCTTTCGAGAATCGAGACATCATCATGTTCCAGCACAGCTCTGTACGGCGTCGCATCCTCGCCCGCGTTGGGATCGGCATTGGCGCTACCGTCGCGGCAATCCTGGCGCTCCCGGGCATCGCCCAGGCACACGTGACTGTCCAGCCCGGAACCGTGGAAGGCGGCGGCTTCTCAGTCGTAGCGTTCCGGGTCCCGAACGAGCGCGACGACGCCAGCACGACCCAGCTGAGGGTCACCCTGCCGAAGGATCAGCCGATCGGATCGGTCCAGACGACACCGGTGCCGGGATGGAAGGTCTCTACCGCGACTCGTCACCTCGACAAGCCCATCGAGATGTTCGGCGAGCAGCTGGACACCGTGGTCTCCGAAGTCACCTGGACCGCCACTGCCGGTGGCATCCGTCCGGGCCAGTTCCAAGACTTCAACCTCAGCCTTGGCCAGCTGCCCGAGTCCGGGGACCTGGTGTTCAACACCCTCCAGACCTACTCCAGCGGCGAGAAGGTGAACTGGAATCAGGTTTCGGCTGACCCTTCTGTCGAGCCCGAGCACCCGGCCCCAATACTCACCATTACGCCGGCCGCAGCAGGGGAGGGCTCCGCGGCGACTGACAAGGGCACCCAGACAGGGCAGGACGAGCAGGTCAGCTCCGCTGCCCAGAGCGACAACGTGCCCGGCTCGACCCTGGCGCTGATCCTTTCGGGCGTTGCACTGGTGCTTTCCGTGTTCGCCGTCGTGCTTGCGTGGCGCCGGAGCCGACGACCCGCCCCGGCAGCGGAGCCTGCGTCCGCGGCGACCCGTGAGGATGTCAACGTCTGACCGCTCTGGGATGCCGGGAACGAACGCCGGCCGTCCCGGCATCCGCCTGAGCCCAGGAGCACTTTGATGCCACCGCTGAGCACCGCAGCGCGCCGCGTCGCCCTTGCTGGGACGCTTGCCGTCGTGTTCGCGCTGCTGTTCGCGTCGCCGGCCGCGGCGCACGCCGAGCTGGTGAGCATCACCCCGGCGAACGGAGCGCGGTTGGCCAGCCCTCCGACCCAGGTGCAGATGACGTTCACTGAGTCGGTCAATCTGGTCGACGGCGGGATCCGGCTGGTCGACGGCCGCGGCGCCACTGTGCCCACCTCCGATCCGACCGTGAACGGTCACACCGTCACCTGGCCGATGCCGGCCGGCCTGTCGGAGGGCGCCTACGTCGTCACATGGCGGGTGGTTTCCGCTGACGGCCACCCGGTCAGTGGAGCATCGTCTTTCGGGGTCGGTACCCCCGCGGCCACCGTGCCCGACTCGGCCACGGCCACAGGGGCCCCTGGTACCACCGGCAGCACGGCGGTGGCCGGATTGACCGCGCCGTGGCCCGTGATTGTCATCCGCCTGGCCGGCTACGTCGCGTTCGCGTTGTTCGCCGGCGTGGCCGCGTTCGTGCTGTTGTGCGCACCAAGCACGAGCAAGGACCCCACTCTGCAGCTCCTGGCCCGCGTAGGGCTTCTCGGCGGAGCGGTCGCAGCGGTCGCCGCCATTTTGGTCCAGGGCCCGTACACGGCTGGGGTCTCGATGAGCCGTGTCTTGGACATGCGGCTTATCCAGCAGACCCTGGCGACTCCGTTCGGGGGCGCCATGATGTGGCGGCTCGCACTCTATGGTGTCCTCGGCGTGCTCGCCTGGCGCTTACCCAGGATCCTCAACCAGCTCGGCAGCTGGCTCGTCCCGGCCGGCTTGGCCGGCACGGCGGTGACCATTGCCGCGGCCGGGCACGCGGCCGCAACGGGCCTCGTCGACCTGAGCGTGGACGCGCTTCACGCACTCACCGCCGGACTCTGGGTCGGTGGCCTCGCCGCCCTCGTCGCACTCGGCCGATCTGTGGATCCGCGCACGCTGCACCGGTTCTCCACCCTCGCCATGGCCTCGGTACTCACACTGATCGTCACCGGCACGCTGAACTCGCTGCGCCAACTGGATGCCGTCGAGCAGCTGTGGCTGACCCGTTACGGGCTCACCCTGGCGGTCAAGCTCATCGTGGTTGCCGGCGCCCTCACCGCAGCCGCAGTCTCCCGGCGGCGCCTGCAGCAAAAGCAGGTGCCCCTACGGTCCGTCCGGGTCGAAGCCGCCCTCACGGTGGCCGTCCTCGCCATCACCGCCATGCTCAGCATGACAGCACCCCCACCTCAGGCAGTCGAGCCGACCAATCACACCGGTCACGGCGCGGGACCTGAGGCCACCAGCGCCGCGGTCCAGATGTCCCTCGGCGACCAGGGCAGCGCCGCACTCTCCGTCCTGCCCGCCGCGGCCACCGGGAGCCCTCTGCGCTTGCTCCTCATCGACACCAACGGCCAGCCGCTACGGGCCACCCGAGTCACCCTGAAGGTCGCTAACCCTGGGCGTGACGTCGCCCCGATACCAGTACCGATGCGCATGCGCGACGGCGTCTGGGTCGCGAGCTACCGCTTCCCCTTCCCCGGCACCTGGAAGGCCATCCTCACCGTCGACGGCATCGGCCCGTCCGCGATCGTGACCACAGCCGACATCACGATCCGCGACTGACCCACCGCCGAAGCTCCCGATCGCCTTGGCGGTTACGACCTTTGTCGAACAGTTGCGCGGCATGTCTGATCGCTGCCGAAACAATGCCCTGCATGGGTGGGGCGGGTGGGACTCGAACCCACGGCCAAGGGATTATGAGTCCCCTGCTCTAACCGGCTGAGCTACCGCCCCAGGTTTTCTACCAGCCGCGATTGATCGAGGCCGATGATAGCCACGACCGCCTTCCACGGCTCGGGCGCGTCCTTGGGCGGGCCCACGGCACCTTCTCGATAGAGTCGCCGCAGCCCTGCAGAGGCAAGTAGCCAAACAACACAGGAGGATCTGTGGCCGATCTCATCCCGGCAGAGTTTGAGGTGTTGGATGCGAGGTTTGCCGGAACGGGTGGCGACCGTTCGGTCGCCAAGCTCTTCTCCGTTGGTCGATGGCTCGAGGGACCCGCCTACCACGCCGCTGGTCGATTCGTGTTGTTCAGCGACATCCCCAACGATCGGATCCTCCGCTATGACGAGGTGAGCGAGCGTACTGACGTCTTCCTCACGCCAGCCGGATTCACGAACGGTCGTACGGTCGACCGGCAGGGCCGATTCGTGACCTGTGAGCACGGCGAGCGCCAGGTGACCCGAACCGAGCACGACGGCTCGGTCACCCTCTTGGCAAACTCATACAACGGTCACCGGCTCAACAGCCCCAATGACGTCGTTGAGCATTCGGACGGATCGATCTGGTTCACCGACCCCAGCTACGGAATTCACACCGATTACGAGGGTCATGAAGGCTCCTCGGAGATCGGCTCGCGTAACGTCTATCGTCTTGATCCCGCCAACGGAGACCTCACCTCAGTGGTCGAGGATTTCGCCCAGCCAAACGGCCTGGCATTTTCGCCCGACGAACGCCGTCTGTTCATCGTCGACAGCGAGCTGCACCACATCAGGGTCTTCGATGTTGATCATGGAACGCTGACGGGTGGCGAACTGTTCTGTGCTGATGACCAGGGTTACGACGGAATCCGATTTGATCATCTCGGTCGTCTCTGGGGAGCCGCTTATGACGGCCTGCACTGCTATCACCCGGACGGCTCATTGATCGGCAAGCTCCGGCTGCCGGAGATCACCGCGAACCTTACGTTCGCGGGACGCCAGCGTAATCATCTCTTCATCACCGCGACCAGCTCGCTTTACGGGCTCCGGGTCAATTTCCGTGCCGCCTCCTACCCAACTTGATTCTGGATATCTGCGCCTGGTCGCGCTGAATCTGATGCCTGTGGTGACCGCCATCGACAAGGCCGCAAGCTGTAGAGTCAAGACGCGGCATCGCGCCGAGAGTTTCAGGGGAAAGCTACTTGTGCTGCAAATGTTCGCTCGCACCGCGAGACTCGTTGGGCTCGTCAGCCCATCCGAGGCGCGGCTGCTCGGCGTCGTCACCGTGGCGATCGTTGGCTTGATATTCGTTTCGACCTTGGTCAATCCGCCGCAGTGGCTTCAACTTGTCGCACTCTTTGTTCATCTGATTTCTCTTGTGGTCGGCTTCGGCGCGGTGCTCGCCGTCGACTGGTATGGGCTGCTCTCCCTGTCTCGCCGAGTAACCGTTGGCGATGTGCTGCTCACCGCTGAACGGATGACGCCCTTGATCTGGATCGGGCTCGCCGGTCTCACCATGAGCGGCGTATTGCTCAAGCCGGATCTGAATTCATGGCTGGTCGTGGTCAAGCTCTGCTGTGTGCTTGGGGTGGGAATCGTCGGAGTACTTGCCCTGGCGACGAGCCGTCTCATGGAACGTCAAATGCCGATTCCCGCACGGTCGCTGATCCACCGTGGCATGGTGCTCGCCGGCGCCTCACAGACGTTTTGGTGGACCGCTGTGGTGATCGGCTTCGTGACCAATGAGGCGGGACAGTGACCAGCCCCCGCAATGGCGCAGGTCCGTACGGGTGAGCTGGTAGCAGGCAGGCGTTATCGGCCCCAGGGGATTGCCTCCGGGTCCGCCGAGCGAAGATCGTCAGAACGGCGCTGCCGGGCGATGCTGATCGCACCGGCCAGCAGCATGAGGCCAAGGAGAGTTGTCATCGAGGCGACCAGGTGTTGCGACCAGCTCCACTGGAATTCGACGTCTTCTCCACTGGGAAGCTTCGTGAATGGTGCGACCGCAACCCAGCCGACAAAGCCCCAACTCAAAGCGAGAAACCATGTTGGAATGCTGCGAGGGCCGACAGATCGTCGCTCGACGAGGCTCATCGCCAGCGGGACGATCCAGACAAAGTGGTGCAACCACGACACGGGTGAGACCAGCAACCCAGCCACGCCACAGAGGCTGATCGCCAGTCGGACGTCACCGAGCCGGTGCCACAGCACCGCTGCCCACACGCCGGCACCGGCGACGACAGCGGACAGCACGAGTGCGACCGCCGCCGGCGTTGGTCCGACACCGAAGATCCGGACGATGTTGGCTATCACCGACTGGTTGGTGAGGTAAATGATGCTGTGCCCAAGACCCGTGTCGCCATGCGCCAATCCGGTCCAGAATTCGTACGACGCCGCTGGGACTATGGCCGCGCTGGCCAGCGTCACCACAACGCCGGTTATGACGGCGACCCAAAAGGCCCGAAATTTCCGCACGGCCAGCAAATAGACCACGAATATCGCCGGTGTCAGCTTGATCGCGCCCGCAACAGCGGTCATCAGCCCCTCGGGTAGCAGCCGTCGAGGAAACACCCGAGGACCAGGGGCTAGGTCTAGAAAAACCAGCGCCACCAGGAAGATCCCGAGCTGACCGAAGGCCAGCGTTTGGACGATGGGCTGGACGACGTACACCACGGCGGCACCGGACAGGCTGAGCACCCAGCACGTAAGCCCGCAGCGGTGCAAGATCGCGACAAGCGCCACGGCGCCAGCTGCCGTCCAGCCGATCTGAACCACTGCTGTTGGCAGTAGCGCCAAGGGCACCGCAAGGACGGCCGCCAAGGGGGGATAAAGGAACTGAAGCTGCCCTGGAAGATCGTAGAAGTCGCCACCGGCAATCAACACGGAACCGGCGCGGCGATAGACGTCCAGATCGACCATGATCGGATGCCAGGGGTCGAAAGTGCCGTCGGGAAAAGAAGTGGCGTACAGCGCAGCTAGAACCGGCAATGCACAGACGGCCAACCAACTCGCGAGCCGTGACCAAAGAGCTTTCGGAGCGACGGGGGCGTAGACCTCATCCGGGCTCGTCAAGGCTTTGGGGGATTTGATGGATGTGCTGGACACTAGAGCCTCGAGCCTGGACTAGGTGGGGCCGGCGACCCAGTCGCAGATTCCGTCGGTTCGCCGCCCCCCGATTCGGTGCCCGATGGGCCTGGCGATCCTGAAGACGGCGATCCCGACGGCGCCGGCGACTGCGGCGATCCCGATTGTGGCGGTCCTGACTGTGGTGACCCTGACTGTTGCGGACTGCCCGAGCTGCCCGTTGGCGGCGGCGGCGACTGTGGTGGTTGATTCCGGAAGATCAGGATGGCAATGAGCACCGCCAGTGCAGCAAGTAGCAGCATGAGGAGCCACGACACCAAGATCGTTCGCCAGCCGGCGCGGTCGAAACGGCCTGGCCAGGGAAGCGGCCAGAGACGCGCCAGGCCGGGACGCACCCGGTTAATCCAGTACTGCCGATAGTCCGGGCCCGAGAGAACACCTTGTTGCGGCAGCGTCGCGAGCTGCACCGCGTCGAGGATCCCCATGGCCTGCGCCGCTGCAGCCGGCGAGCCGTCGTAGGCCAGCGACGCCCACGGGGCGACGAAACGGTCGTCGGGCGCAACGGGGTCGTCCTCCTCGCTACGGTACTTGCGGGAAAGTCGACCAGTGTCTTGCCCATGTCCGCCCCGAGCGAGCACGGTGTCGATGTGCAGCGCGTTGATCTCACCCGCGAAGCGGGAGCGCGCGGCAGCGTCGGCGGCGGCTCCTTCGCTCAGCAAGATCACCATCGCTGGAGTGTTGGCTGGGTCGTGGGCAGTGAACGCGATTCCCGCTGGCGTCGCGCCGAGTCGTGCGTCGAGCCAAAACTCATTGACCTTTGGTGGGTCATCCGGCAGCAGCGGCGTTACCGGTACGTAAGCCGGCCCTGCGCCAAGTCCGCCGCCAGAGCCTGGATCGGAGGCAGCGCCTGAGCTGGCCCACGATTCATTCGGCGCTCCGGCCGGTGGCTCCGTGTTCGACATCACTCTCCATCTCGCGGCCTCGAGGCGGGTGAGGCCGGCCGCCGCGTCCTGCGGGGCACGGAGAGTCTATTCGGCCAGTACAGAGCAGTTGACAGCGATAAACGGGCCCTGAGCCTGTGACGGAATCCCTTCCTGAGCGCTTCTGTGCCCCCCTGAGCTGGTCGAACGGCGGCCTCCTCTGGGCTTCGACAGGCTCCAGCCCACATCAAGGTGGCGGTTGGGACTCATCGCTTTCACAGCTCACTATGGGCTGAGTCATAGCGTTGGGCTTGTCCAGGCTCATAGCCTTGAGTCCTGCGTCTGCGAGAATGGCTGGGTGTCCGGCGAAAGCACGGACGGTTCATCGTGCCCGTCCGTACAGACGCTCATTGGCGAATAACAGGGAGAGTGCGTGAGTAGTCCGTCGTTCGGCCAGCCTGTCGAGGAGCGCCCGGCTGCTCAGCCATCGGGCAAGCTCGGAAACCAGACTGCCTCGCAGCTACTCGGGGACGCCATCGCTCAGGTTCAGCGGGTGATCGTCGGGCAAGAGCACATGGTCGAGCAGCTCATGGTCGCACTGCTCGCCCAAGGCCACTGCCTTCTCGAAGGTGTGCCAGGGGTAGCCAAGACGCTCGCGGTGCGCAGTTTCGCCACCGTCGTCGGTGGTGACTTCGCCCGGATCCAGTTCACTCCCGACCTGGTTCCGTCCGACATCGTCGGCACCCGCATCTATCGGGCGAGCCAGGAGAGCTTCGACGTCGAGCTCGGGCCGATCTTCGTGAACTTCCTTCTCGCCGACGAAATCAACCGCGCACCCGCGAAGGTGCAGGCGGCAATGCTGGAGGCGATGGCTGAGAAGCAGGTCTCCATCGGCGGCACGACCTATCCCGTTCCGCAGCCCTTCATCGTGATCGCCACTCAGAACCCTATTGAGTCAGAAGGTGTTTATCCGCTGCCGGAGGCACAGCGTGACCGCTTTCTGCTCAAGGTCGACGTTCCCTACCCGGCCGGGAATGAAGAGTTCGAGATCCTCCGAAGGATGAGTGTCGATCCGCCGAGCTCACAGGCGGTCCTGAACCCCCAGATGATCCTCCAGCTGCAGCGCCAGGCCGAGGAGATCTTCGTTCATAACCTTGTCGCCGAGTACATCGTGCGGCTGGTCCTGGCGACGCGGACGCCCGCCGAGTTCAACCTGCCTGACCTCACATCGGTCATCCAGATCGGCTGCAGCCCTCGCGCCACGCTTGGTCTGGTTGCTGCCGCTCGCGCCCTGGCGCTGATCCATGGTCGCGACTATGTGCTGCCGACCGATGTGCAGTCAGTGGCCAAGGATGTGATGGCGCACCGTATCGTGCTCGGCTTCGACGCTGTAGCCGACAACATCGCACCAGCTCAGGTGATTGAGCGGATCGTCGCCATGGTGCCACCGCCGACGCCGGTCTGGAATCAGCAGTCCGGCCCCAATCATCAGACTTCGCCCGGCCGCTCAGTGCCGTCAGCCAATACGTACACCGCGCCGCCGGCGCCCTACCAGCAGCCCGTGCCGAACATGCCTAACCAGCCGGACTTCAGCTAGAGGCTGACGTGTCATACCCGCCGCCAGGCGGTCAGCCCGTTGGCTCACCCAAGTTTCCGCCGCCTACTGGTCCGCCTGTGAGTCATCCGCTACCCAGCGGTGCTCCCGTGCAGTTTGGTGCCCCCGAGGAGAGCATCGGAGCCGTTGCCTCGGTCATCGGTGCCCCCACCCGGGCCACCATCCCGCTGCACAAGCTTGCGCCGGAGGCTGCGTTGCGCCGCCTGGAGCTCACCATCGTGCGTCGCCTCGAGGGCTTCCTGCATGGGGACCACCTGGGGCTGCTTCCCGGACCTGGTTCAGACATCAGCGACGCCCGCATTTACGTCCCGGGAGAGGACGACGTTCGCAAGATCGACTGGGCGGTGACCGCGCGCACCACCGTGCCGTACGTTCGCGACACCATCTCGGATCGAGAGCTCGAAGTATGGGCTTTGCTCGACGTCACGCCGTCGATGAACTGGGGCACCGAAGGAGTCACAAAGCGGGACCTGGGCATTGCGGCGGTCGCGACGATCGGCTTCCTCAGCCAGAAGATGGGGGACCGATTCGGCGGCTATATCTTGCGACCGCAGACCCTGCGCCGGATGCCCGCCAGATCCGGGCGCTCGGCCCTGTACGGCCTGTTACGCAGGATGTTGACCGAGCCATTTGTGCCCGATCATGCCACCGGACCGATGACGCTCGCGGCAAGTGTGGAGCAGCTCTCGCGGACCCAGCGTCGCCGCGGCCTGCGGGTAGTGGTCTCGGACTTCTTGACCCCGGGCGATCATGAGCTGGATCCGAACGTGGAGCCGGCGTGGGAGCGCTCGATGCGACGGCTGGGCGTACGCAACCAGGTCCTCGCGGTTGAGGTGATCGACCGGAGGGAGATCGAGTTCCCCAACGTCGGTGACATGCTGATTCGCGATCCGGAGACCGACTTCGAGCGTTACGTGAACACGGGCGACTCAGATGCGCGAGCCAGAATGGATGCGGCAAGCGCGGCACAGCGGGAACGAATACGTATCTCGCTTCGTCGTGCAGGTGTCGGGCACATTCAGTTGCGGACCGACCGGGACTGGGTGCAAGACATTGCCCGGTTCGTGTTGGCGTACCGGCGCGTGGCGACTATGTTGCACGCCCCGCCCCAGGGAGTGACGAAATGAGATCCGTGCTGCTGACGCAGCAGGTGATTCCGCAGCTCGCGTTCCTGTCGCCGGAGCGGCTGCTGATCTTGCTCATCATCCCGGCGCTGGTTCTCGCGTACATCTTCGCCAGCCTCCGCAAGAACCGGCGTGGCATGCGCTTCACCAACACCTCCATGCTCGATGTGGTCGTGCCCAAGCAGTCGCAGTGGCGACGTCACCTCGCTGTCGCACTCTCACTGTTGAGTCTGATCACCCTCACCGCGGCCTTCGCGCGGCCGAAGACCCAGATCGACGTGCCACGCGAGCGAGCCACGGTCGTGTTGCTGATCGATGCGTCGCTGTCGATGCAGGCGACTGATGTCAAGCCGACTCGGCTCGACGCCGCAAAGCGGGCGGCGATCGACTTCGTGACGACGCTGCCTGAGAAATACAACGTCTCGGTGGTCTCGATGGCGGGAGCCGCAGCGATCTTGGTGCCCCCGACCACAGCGCACAACACGGTGGAAAACGCGATCAACAGCATCCAGCTGCAGGAATCGACCGCGATCGGCGAGGGAATTGCCACAGCGCTGCGGGCTCTGCAGCAGGCTCCGAAGGATAAGAACAACCCGAACTCAATTGCCCCGGGCGCGATTGTGTTGCTCAGCGACGGCTCGAACACGACTGGCCGCGCGCCGCTGCAGGCTGCTGCGGAAGCAAGAGCGGCCAAGGTGCCGATCTACACCATCGCGTACGGCACGGAGAACGGCTATGTCGATCTCGATGGCAAGCGGGAAGCCGTGCCGGTCGATCATGAGGAAATGAGGCAGATCGCCGCGGCGACCAACGCGGAGTATTTCGCTGCGGCCAGCGCCGATCAGCTGAAGAAGGTCTACCAGAACATCGGATCGGACATCGGGTATGAGAAGGCCGACCGCGAGGTGACCGCCCGCTTTGCTGGCTACGGCCTTGCGCTGGCTGTGCTCGCCGCCTTGGGTGCCATCTCACTCGGAGCAAAATGGCCGTGATGAACCTCGTCCCGAAAATGGTCGGAAACAGCAGCAAACTCGGCCGGATCCGTGTTGTGCGTGACCACTTTTCGAAGAACGGATGCCGCGGATGATTCCGCTGCTCTCGTTTCTTGCTCCAGCGCGGTTGTGGCTGCTGCTGCTGATTCCGCTGCTAGTCCTGCTGTACCTGTGGATGGTGCAGCGCAAGCGGAACCGCACCAAGCAGGTGAGCAAGACGATGTTCGACCTCGTCATCCCACGGGATCGCACCTGGTTGCGGCATCTCGCCGTCGGCCTATCGATTCTCAGCCTGCTGACCCTGACGGTGGCCTTCGCCAAGCCGAAAGATCAGGTCTCGGTGCCGCGAGAACGGGCCACCGTCGTGGTAACCATCGATGTGTCACTGTCCATGGAGGCCAAAGACGTGGATCCCAACCGGTTAGATGCCGCCAAGGCCGCCGCGGAGCAGTTTGTGACATCCCTTCCGCCCAAGTTCAACGTCGCGCTAGTGACATTCGCCGGCACAGCGACAACGCTGGTACCGCCCACCCTCGATCGGGGATCGGTGACGGCAGCAATCCGTTCCTTACGCCCGCAAGCGTCTACTGCAATCGGTGAGGGCATATTCACCTCGCTTGCCGCGCTGGCCCAGGTACCGCCCGACCCGGACAACCCGAAAACTACGCCGCCCGCGCGCATCGTCTTGCTGAGCGACGGCAAGACGCAAGTCGGAAGGCCGTCGGATCAGGCTGCGATGGCTGCGAGGGCTCAATCGGTCCCGATCTACACCATCGCGTACGGAACCCCCGACGGTTACATCGACATTGGCGGCAGGCGGGAGCCCGTACCTGTGGATCGGGCCGAGTTGGCGAAGGTTTCCAAGATCTCTGGCGGGGAGGCGTACACAGCATCGTCTGCGGGGGAGCTCAAGGAGGTCTACAAGGACATCGGTACCTCGGTCGGTAAGGAGAAAGTGGATCGAGAGGTTACTTCGCGCTACGCCGGCTTCGGGTTGGGCTTTGCGATCCTTGCGGCGCTCGGCATGATCTCCCTCGGCGCGCGCTGGCCGTAAGGTCCTTGACCTCGCACAACTCGCCACACAGCACTCCCGCGAGACTAAGGTGCAGGCATGGTGAGCGTGGCGGAGAATCTGGCCGCGGTGGAAGCGCGGATCAAGGCGGCGTGCACTCGAGTCGGGAGGGATCCGAGTGAAGTCCGGTTATTACCGGTCAGCAAGAACCAAGGGATGGAGCTGATTGCAGAGGCCTACGAGGCCGGCGTTCGGCTGCTCGGCGAGAACAGGGTTCAGGAGGCGGCAGAAAAGGCGAGGTACTTCGCTGATCATCCCGACCTCAGGTGGGCGATCATTGGCCATCTACAGACCAACAAGGCCAGACAGGTGGCGGCCATGGCGTCGGAGTTCCACGCGCTAAGCAACGTCAAGGAAGCTGCGGCGCTTGACCAGGCCTTGGACGATCGCGGCCGGAGCCTCGATGTCTTCCTGCAAGTCAACTCATCGGGGGAACCCCAGAAGCACGGGTTGCCACCTGACGAGGTGGAGCCGTTCGCCATCGCGCTCAAGGCCTTTGGGACGTTGCGTGTTCGCGGCCTGATGACCTTGGCCGTGTTGTCGGATGATCAGCGAGAGATCCGGGCCTGCTTCGAGCGCATGCGCGACTTGCAGCGGCGGCTTCGTGCTAGCGAGGCTGTCGCCGGCAGCTACGATGAGCTGTCCATGGGTATGTCCGGTGATCTGGAGCTCGCGATCGAGTACGGGGCGACCACGGTGAGGGTCGGCCAGGCGATCTTCGGACCGCGGCCTTTACCAGACACTTATTGGCGGCCGACCTAGCACCCACCTCATGCGTCCTGAGCTTGTCGAGGAGTTCGACAAGCTCGGCCGACATGCGTTCCCGCGTACAGTCGTGCCGTGCGGAAGCTGACGACGGCCGCAGTCGGTAGTGCCGTCTTCTTTGTGGTCGCTCCCGGCATCGTGGCTGGGCTCGTGCCCTGGACCATCAATGGTGGTTGGGATGTGCGCTGGCCACTGTCGGCGTTCGGCGTCGCCATCGTGGCTTTGGGTGGTGGTCTGTTGGCAATGGCGGTCGTGGTGCTGATCCGCAACTTCGTCCGTTTCGTAGTCGAAGGCCGGGGTACTCCGTCGCCGGTCCTTCAGACCGAACGACTGGTTGTTGGTGGTGACTATCGCTTCGTGCGTAACCCGATGTACCTAGCAGTGATTGCGGCGATTCTCGGTCAGGCGATGATCTTCGGCTCGCTCGACCTGCTGCTTTACGCCCTTGCGGTCTGGGCGATCATGGCGACGTTTGTCAGGTGGTATGAGGAACCGCTGCTTCAGAGCCGCTACGGTGAGGAATACGACCGCTATCGGCGAGGAGTGCGGGCCTGGGTTCCGCGGCTACATCCATGGCGAGCCGAGATGGATCACATCAACAATGCGAGCTGATCAGCTATGACATTGCGACCCTCCCGCGTCGCGTGGATCGCGCTCGTTACCCGCTGACGTCGTCCTCGAGACGGAAAAGCGTGTCTCCTCGCTCGTCCTCCGTTCAGCGGCGCGCGATCCGGTCTAGATTGTCGATGGCAATTGGCGGAACCTGATCCGCTGGTTCGAAGCCGAGAATCTGGCCGAAGAAGTAGATCTGCGCCTCGGTGGCCGCCTTGATCGTCTCCGCCTTACGGAAACCGTGACCTTCGCCTTCGAACATGATCAAGGCAACAGGCAAGTGTTTCTGGCGCGCTGCCTCGGCCAGCATGTCGGCCTGTGTCGGCGGCACTACCCTGTCTTCGGTCCCCTGCAGCAGCAGGATTGGCGCCGAGAGCTGATCGAGGTGGTAGATCGGTGAGCGCTCGGTATAGATGGCGCGTTCCTCGGGATACCGGCCTACCAAGCTGTCGAGATAGCGCGCCTCAAACTTGTGCGTGTCGGTCGCCATCGCCTCGAGATCGGCGATCCCGAACTGGCTGACGCCTGCAGCGAAGACATCTGTGGTCGTCAGGGCGGCCAGGGTTGTGAAGCCGCCAGCGCTGCCACCCCTGATTGCCAGCCGGGCTGGGTCGGCGAGCCGCTGCGCCCCCATCGATAACGCACCCGCGATGCAGTCCTGTACGTCAACGACACCCCAGCGGCCCTTCAGTCGGTCTCGGTAAGCCCGGCCATAGCCGGTGCTGCCGCTGTAGTTGACATCGAGAATGGCAAAGCCGCGCGACGTCCAGAACTGGTACGCCATCTTGAAATCAGGTGCAGCGAAGCCGGTCGGACCACCGTGGGACAGCGTGATCAAGGGGGGCAGGCTGTCCGCGGGTGCGCTGCAGCGAGCGTTGGTCGGGGGGTAGAAATAGCCATAGACGGCACCCTCCTGCCCAGTCCAACTGACCGGTTGTGCGAGTGATACCGAGGCAGCATCCATGATCATCGGCGCAGAGGATCTGACTGTGGTCCAACTGCCGTGATCGAGGTCGAGGAGCGCGAGCGTCGCCGGCTGGTCAGAGTGGTTGAGCACGGCGGCGG
>Ga0307290_10000175_pt1 | contig 23862 bp, 20 predicted proteins | sample ER_DNA_144_FD_194472 | JGI IMG/M metagenome (GOLD analysis project Ga0307290, IMG submission 194472) | Bulk soil microbial communities from the East River watershed near Crested Butte, Colorado, United States - ER_DNA_144 | ecosystem: Environmental > Terrestrial > Soil > Floodplain | place... | reverse complement strand
GCCGTACGTCAGCAGGTCGAGCTCGTCGGCAGGCTGCGCAGGCACCGGCACATCGACACCTGACGGGCTAATGATCACCGCGGTGGCCTTGGACAGTTGCACCCTGACCGCGGTGCCGTCACTGGGAACCCTCACCTCCACATCGGCCCGGCCACCGGCCGTAAGCGTCACCGAACGGCCAGACACCTCTGTGGGTTCGTGCACCTCAGTGCCGTCTGTGGCAAGCAGCCGATAGGTTTCGCTGGCCCAGATCTTCATCGGCCCGTTGTCGGTATTGGTGACCCGCACCCGTATCCGCTGCCCGGCCCGGGCCGGCACGCGTAGATCCTCAGCCTTGCCGTTGATGGTCCGCACACCCCCGTAGGTGTGCGCGACCGCAGAAACGTCGACCTGCTGGGCGATCCCCGCCTTCGGCGCCACCACCAATGACCCGAGCAGTCCCCCGGCAACCTGCGGATTGGAGACCTGGTGCGAGTGATACCAATACGTGCCAGCCTGGTCCGCGCCGAAACGATAGGTGAACTCACCACCCACCGGCACCGCGTCCTGAGTCACCCCGGCGACCCCATCCATGGCGTTGGGAACGTCGACGCCGTGCCAGTGCAGCGTGACACCATCCGCGACCGACTCGTTGCGCAGGTGCACTTCGATCAGCTGACCCTGCGTAGCGCGGATCTCCGGGCCAGGTGAAGTGCCGTTGACGGTGAATCCGGAGATGGACCGGCCACCGACGCTCAGCATCTGTTGCCGGGTCACTAGATCGACCCGTACGTCTGCTGGTCGTGGCGGGTCGGCCACCATATCGGTGACCAGGCGCGGTGTCGCCATCTCGTGACCAGGCACGTGGCCGGGCATGTCGCCCTGCATATGGCCGCCGTGCCCGCCACCGCTGGTATCAGCCATGACTCCTACGCCGTAATCCAGATACCCCATGTCCATCACCGAATACACGGACGGCACCCGGCTGTCCTGCCACAGCCACGCCAACGGGGCAACAATCGACAGGGTTGCCACGACCGGTAGGGCCACCCGCAACACCCACCGGCTGTCATTGGTCACGCCGGCCTTAGTTGGGCGGCGTGAGGAATGACCGGTCATCACACCGGGGCGGCGGTCCGCGCCTCGGGCCGCTCAACGGCAGCCGCCGTCGCAGCCCGGACCCGACGTGCGGCGTAGAGAGCCGTGGCGAACAGCGCCAATGCGTTCAGCCCGTGCAGCGCACCCGCCAGCGTAAAGTCATGGCCCAGGCCCCCGAGGAGGCCCTGTATGATCACCAGCACGAACACGATGACGGCCCACTTGATCCCACCGCGCGCCTTGGTGAAGAACGACACGATCAGCAGCAGTAGCGCGAGGGCCGGAATCACGAAGAACCCGTTGAAGACGTGCACCATGATGCCGGCAACCTCTGGAAATGGCGGCGACCCCTCGCTCTCCATGACGCCCTTGTCGAATACCCCGCCACCAGCGACCCACTTGCCGAGCCCGGCAATCGCCCAGACCATAACCATCGCCTGGACAGCCACCTCGGCGGCCACCAGATATGCCAGCACCTTGTACGCGGTTCTCATGACATTTCCTCCTCATCACGCGCCGGGCGACCCTCGTCCCAACGTTGTCTCCATACGCCCTCAGAGGGAATGAGGTAGACCGCAGATACTATGGAGGCTGACCTCGGGTAGTAGGGGTGGGCCAACCCCGTGTTAGCCGAGCAGCATTCGGCGGATCATAGACGTGTGACCATGGCGCGCCTTCGGTTGTACGCGCTGACGACAGTGGGCGGGCTCTCGTTGGTGTACGAGTTCGTCACTGAGGCGATCTCCCCCCAAGGCTTGTCACTTTCCGACTCCGTTTGGATCCTGATCGTCATCCCCATGTACGCCGTGGGCGCGTGGCTGACGTGGCGGCTGCCGACACATCTACAGCCGGTTCGGTTACTCGTCAGCGGGACCGCATTCGTGGCGACCGGGGCGTTCGGGTCGCTCCTCTACAGCCAGCCGCAGATGATCAACTCCCCGTGGGCTCCGGTGCTCAGCATGCTCAGCCTCGAGGCGCAAGCAGTGGGGTCGCTGGCGGTGATGCTTCTCATTGGCAGCTATCCAGACGGCTTCGTCGAACGTCGCTGGCAGCGGCTGGCTCTACGCTGCTCGTGGGTCGTTCTCATCGCTCCGCCGCTGGCTTTGCTCGCCTTACCTGTCGTGCCGGTGTCACAGTTTGACGACGTGGGCCTTGCCATCCCCAACCCGTACGCGGTCAGCTGGCTCGCCTGGCTGGCCGAGCCGGCTGCCTGGCTGGCACTGAATAGCTGGTGGGTCGTTCTCGTCAGCGTGCTTGTCTTGTGTGCCCGCTTTGTCGCAGCCGATGCCGCGGGCCGGGCTCAGATGCGAGTCTTCTTCGTTGTCGTCCTCGGGCTGCTGCTCTATTTCGCAGGTAGTGTGGCGCTCGCACTCGGCGCACCCGAAGACTCGGCCTTGGTCATCACCCTGATGACCTTCGGGTCGCTGACGGCGATTCTCCTTCCGGGGGCGATCATCTACGGGATTCTGCGCCACCGGCTCTTCGACCTGGACCTCGTCGTCCGCAAGTCCGTCGCGTACGGTGCTGCATCATTGCTCATCGCGGCGGCGTACGCGGTCATCGCAGCCACACCCGGCCTGATGCTGGGCAATCGGGTACCAGTAACCCTGGCTGTCATCATCACCATCGCTGCAGCCCTGGCCTTCCAGCCCCTCCGTCGTCGACTCGAATCCGCGGTCAGCAGAAGGCTGTTCGGCGATCGCGTACAGCAGTACCGGCTGCTCAAGAACCTCGGCACGACCATGGAGCAGACGGCCGGACTCGACGAGCTGCTGCCGCGACTCGCAAACGCCATCCGCGACGGAATCGGCGCGAGCTGGGTGCAAGTCCGACTGCGCGACGCGGATGGTAGCTGGCTCGACGAGCCGGTCGGCGTCACCGGCGAGGTGAATGGCAATAGCGCTGCCGGCGTGGATCTGGTACGCGCGGGCGAGCTGCTCGGACGAGTCGATCTTGGCCCCAAGCCGGGTGGTTATGCCGACTCTGATCTCGAGCTCCTGGCCACCGTGGCCACGCAGGCCACGACAGCAGTCGCAAACGTTCGGCTCGCGAGTCAGCTCAAGGAGGGACTTGAGGAGCTGTCCACCTCTCGCGTCCGCCTCATTGCGGCGCAGGAAACGGAGCGTCGTCGGATCGAGCGCGATCTGCATGACGGGATCCAGCAGGAGGTCGTGGCGCTGATCGCGGGGCTTCGGCTCGCTCGCAACCGGCTCAGCCGTGATCAGCTCACCGCCAGCGAGCTCACCGATCTGCAAGATCAGGCGCGCGAGATGCTTCGAGACCTCAGGGAGCTCGCCCACGGCATCCACCCGCCTGTGCTCAGCGACAACGGGCTGGTCGCGGCGCTGGAGTCCCGGGTCACGAGGTTCCCCATCTCGGTGCAAATCCTTGCCGACGATGAGCTACGCGCCGAGCGGTTCTCCGAGGATGTGGAGGGCACGGCCTACTTCGTGGCCTGCGAATCCCTCACCAACGTCGCCAAGCACGCTGGCACTGACGCCGCCCGCGTCCGGCTATCGCATTCGGGCAGCCGGCTCTCCATGATCGTCGAGGACGACGGCCGGGGGTTCGAGTCGAACGGCGCGCGTTCCGGAGGGTTGGCCAACATTCGCGACCGCGTCGAGGCGCTGCACGGCAAGCTCACGATCGAGAGCCAGCTGGGTGCCGGAACCAGCGTCAGCGCTGAACTCCCACTGGTAACGAGCGGGTCAGGATGACCAACACGCTCAGGGTAGTCATCGCGGAGGACAACTATCTCGTACGCGAAGGTGTACGTCGTCTGCTGGAAGACTCCGGGCAGATCGAGGTCGTCGCTTGCGTCGGTGATGCGCGCGAGCTGCTCGACGCGGTCCGGCGACTCGCGCCGAACGCGGTTCTTACGGATATCCGCATGCCGCCCAGCCACCATATGGAAGGCATCGAGGCCGCCCGCGCGATCCGAGCTGAGCACCCTGAGATCGGCGTTGTCGTGCTGTCGCAACACACCGACGAGAGCTACGCCCGGGCCCTTTTCAATGACGGCTCGGCAGGCTTGGCGTACCTGCTCAAGGATCGAGTCGGTGATCTTGAGGACCTAGTCCGGGCGCTCCAGGAGGTGGCATCCGGGGGATCGGTGGTCGATCCGCTGATCATCGACACCCTGGTCGCCCGGCAGCAGACGCGCGCCTCCAGCCCGCTGAGCTCCTTGACTCCGCGTGAGCTGGACGTCCTCCGGGAAATGGCCCAGGGCAAGACCAATGCAGGCATCGAGAAGGCCCTGTTCCTTTCCGAGTCCACCGTGGAAAAACACGTCAACGCGATCTTCACCAAGCTGGGTATCTCAGCTGCGCCCGTCCACCGCCGCGTGGTCGCCGTACTGGCCTTCCTCGAGAACGCTCCGGCACTCCCTTAAGCCGACTTGTCAGAAACTCAAAAGGCTATAGCGCGCTGAGATTCTGACAACTCCTTCACAGGGAGATACTGACGGTCAGAATACCGATAGTATTTAAATACTCTCAGTATGTGGATGTGATGGTATGCCAGTGCGGCTCTCCCGGATAGAGCGACGTAAGCAGACCCGCCAGGAGCTTCTAAACGCGGCGGAGACATGCTTCGTCACCCGCGGTTTCCATGCCACGTCGGTGGACGAGGTCGCCGAGCGGGCGGGCTACACGAAGGGCGCGGTCTACTCCAACTTCGCCTCCAAGGAGGACCTATTTTTCGGGGTCTACCAGCGGCGAGTTGATCACGTGATCACCGAGGTGGTACCAGGCCTACGCCAAGCCGGGCCAGAACGCGGGTTCGACTGGTTGGCCACGGCCACGATCCAGCGGCGCAACAGTGACGACGGCTGGCTGGCTGTCTTCTTCGAGTTTTGGGCGCACGTGCTGCGACATCCCGAGCTTCGGAGCCGCTTTGCCGAAAGCCACACCCGCTTCCTGGAACCGCTGACCGACGGGGTGCGGCAGCTCGCAGCAGACCGCGGGCGCACCCTACCCAGCGACTTGACCGCCTTTCAGGTGGTCCTGGCCTGGAACGCGATGGAGGTTGGGCTGGGCTTGGAGCGGCTGACCCAGCCCGAGGACGTGGACGTGGAACTCGCTCGCCGGATGGGCTCACTGCTACTGGACGCGGTCCTGGGAGCCGCGCCGGCGGCTGCCAGCAGCGCCGGTGCACTATGACGGGCGGCCCGCTTCGCCGGCTCCAGGAGCTCGCGGCTGGACCGCGTGGGAGATCACGCTCGTGTTCGCGAGCGACGAAGGAGGCGAATCTGGCGCGCTGCCTGTCAGAGTGCAATGGACACGGCAAAGAGCAGGATCGGACTACCCGATGAACACCACCCAGGTTCGCTACCAGCGGCGCCGCGTCGCCGATCTGGCAGCAGCCCTTCGGCTGGCACGCGCTCAGATCAGGCGCGACCGCGGGCCGCGCGCGGAACTCGTACGCCACCAGCAGCAGCGTCTTGAGGTCGTCGTACGCCACGCCGCCACCCACTCGCCGTTCTACCGTCGACAGTTCGCGGAGACCGGCGTGTTCGCTGAGGGCCCAATACAACTGACGCGCCTGCCCGTACTCGACAAGTCTCTGGTGATGGAGCACTTCGACGAGCTGGTCTGCGACCCTCGCCTGCGTCGCGATGAGCTGCTGGACTGGGTAGGGCGGACTACCCGCGACCAGCTCTACCTGGACCGCTACCGGGTGATGCTGACCAGCGGGTCCTCCGGCCGGCCGGGACTGTTCGTCTACGACGCCGCCGGCTGGCGGTCAATCGGATCCGGACTCATACAGAGCGCCACCTGGAAGGGTCTGCGGCCCACCCTGCCGCGCCAGCGCATGGCCTTCGTCGGCGCCGCCGGCCCCGCCCACATAAGCCGCCAGGCAGCCCTCCTGGCGACCGGCCTGCACCGCGTCCTGGTTCTACCCATCACGCTGCCGCTCCCTCGGCTGGTGGAGGCGCTCAACAAGTTCCAGCCCACCTATCTCCAGGCCTACCCATCCGCGGCCATGTGGCTGGCCGATGAGCAGCACGCCGGCCGGCTGCGAGTATCACCACGGATCCTGGTCACTGTCGCGGAGTTGCGCACCCCCGAGATGACCCAGCGGCTCCAGGAAGCATTTGGGATCAACCCCTTCGACTTGTACGGCTCCAGCGAAGGGCTGTTCGGGTCTGAGTGCGAACACCACCAGGGCATCCACCTGTTGGAGGACACCACCCTGGTTGAGAACGTCGACGCCGACGGGCAGCCGGTGCCGCCCGGTCAGCCCGGCGCCCGCCTGCTGGTCACCAACTTGTACAACCTGGTCCAGCCTCTGCTCCGGCTGGAGGTGACCGATGTCGTCACCATCGACCCCAACCCCTGCCCCTGCGGACGCATTCTCGCCCGAATGAAGACCATCTACGGCCGCAGCGACGACGTCCTCTCCCTCTCGGCCCGCGACGGCGGTCAGGTCGCCATCCACCCCCTACACTTCGCGCTGTTGACCCGCGACCCCCAGGTCGGCGAATTCCAGGTCATCCAAGACGGCCCGCTGTTGCGCGTACTCATCGTTCCTCGCCATCCATCCACCCCATCTCGGGTAGGCAACGACGACGGACTCGAGACGGGTCTTGAACGTGCCATCGCCCAGCAACTCCGCGATCTCGGCGTCCAAGACCCGCAGGTCACGGTCGAGCGCCGTAGCGAGCTGGCCCGTACGTCCAGCGGGAAGCTCAAGCTCGTGATCGCCGACCCCACTTACCCCGACTTGTCAGCGTGGGTGGTCGCCAGGGCAACCACTCACGCTGACAAGTCGGGGTAAGAAATTGAACGCATTCGCCCGTCAAGGATGAGTCGCGAACAGCGCATTTCCCCTACCCTCATCACATGAGCTCGCAGATCGACGTCAGCTACCGTCCGGTGTTCCCCCGCGGGCTGATCATCCTCCTCGGAACCGCCGCCGCGCTCGTCGTGGCCCTCGGTATGAGGCAGTTCGCCAACATCCTCGGCCCGGTGTTTATGGCGCTGGTGCTCTCAATCGCCGTCCACCCGATACACCGCCTGGCCGCCCGTTACCACTTACCGGCCTGGCTGGGCATGATCCTCAGCCTTATCGCGGTCTACCTGATCGTTTTCGGTCTCTTTGCGATTCTGGTCATCGCCGGCATCCAGTTCGCGTCCCTGCTGCAGAGCTATGGCCCACAATTCCAGGCCTTCTTGCAGGACGCCAGTCAAGCCCTCCAGTCAGTCGGTATCAGCCAGGAGAAGCTCCAAGACTTTGTGAACGAGCTCAGCCCAAGCAGACTGGTTGGGGTTGCGAGCAGCCTGCTCGGTGGGCTCGCAGGCGTATTGAGCGATATCTTCTTTCTCATCGTGCTGCTGTTCTTCACAGTTGTCGACGCGGGAGACTTCGCCTCCAAGCTGAAACGCGTCCCAGTGCACGGTCAGCGGCTCGCCGAGGTATTTGACCGGTTCGCTGTTGGCTCCCGCCAATATCTCGCGGTAGCAACGGTCTTCGGCGCGATTGTCGCATTCTGCGACTTAATAGCACTCTGGATTCTCGACATCCGTTATGCCTGGCTCTGGGCACTGTTGGCATTTATTACCAACTATATCCCCAACATCGGTTTCGTCATCGGGTTGGTGCCACCCACAATAATCGCCCTGCTCGATAAGGACGTCCTGACCGCGATTATCGTGGTCGCGGTCTACTGCGTATTGAACTTTGTCATCCAAACCATCATTCAACCTCGGGTGGTCGGCGTAACAGTTGGACTCTCGGCCACCCTCAGCTTCTTGTCCTTGATCGTCTGGGCCACGATTCTCGGCGCTCCAGGGGCATTTCTTGCCATTCCGCTGAGCCTGTTGGTTAAGGCCTTGCTTGTCGATGTCGATCCTGAACAGACATGGGTGTCACCCCTCTTGTCCAGCGAAAAACCTGGCAAGGAATCAGACGGTGCTCAAAGCAAGGAATCTGACGCCGTCGAGCCGACATTGGAACGCGACGCTAAAGCTCCAGGCGCCTAAAGAATTCCGAGCCGTTCCGCCTGGAGAACGGCCTCGCGACGTGTCTGCACGCCAAGCTTGCGATACGTCGAGCGCAGGTGGGTCTTTAGCGTGTTCCTAGAGATGAACAGAGCGGAGCAGAGCTCGCGCTGGTCCAGCGGAGTCGGCAAATACTGCAGGATCTCCAGTTCCCGTTCCGAGAGCGGATCAGTTAACCGAACTCCAGAAATCGGCTGTCGCCGGAGGTAGGCCAGTAGCTCGACTACCTGCTCTCCGTACGCGGTCATCCGACGCCGCTCGGCCTCCAGCACTGGCATGATCGCCGCAGCAATCTCACCGTACGGGCGCCGCCAGCCGTGGATTTCGGTGCTGTGCAAAGCGAACCGAAGATAGTGCGAGGCCCGATCGGGCATCTTCGCACGCAGAGCCAGGCTCGCCGCGCCTAATAGCACTCGGACGCGCAGCGCCTCGGATCGGCGCTGAAGCAATGCCGATTCAACTGGCAGATTGCTCAGCAATCGATCCAAATCTGAGTTGAGCCGACCCGTTCCAGAATCCAAGGCTGCACGTTCCAGGACCCATGTTCGCAAATACGACTGATTGTGGGTTCCGTCGTCGAAGTCGTTGGCCGGCGACAAATTCAGAGTCAGATCGAGCGCCTTTGAGAATTCGCCTGCCGCAAGGTAAGCGTCGATCCGGGCAATTGCCCACAGGCATCCGGTTGTCCACCATTTCTGAGCATGCGGATTTGTCACGAGCAGCTCATCCAGCATCAAGGCACAGCCCAATGCGTCGTTATTTCGGATCAGGCGCATTCGCGCATCCGTAATGGTTTCCAGCGCTTGGCTGATCGGGTGGGGAAACGCAGATCGAGCCGGGCTGGCCTCCAGATGATCAGGTGAGGCCGCAGTTTCGGTGCCTAGCTCCATCTCAACCCAGTGCCGCGCCGACCGAATTGTGGCTCCTTGATTGAGGGCGCTCCGATCGCTCTCACGATCAATAAGTGCATCGGCCCGATCGAGCTGTTGTCGGGCAGAGCGAAGATCCCCGGCAACGAGGGCTTCCCATGCTCGGATCTCGAGTGCTCCAAGTTGTACGGCCGTGTACGTCACTGCACTTGAGGCATTGGACTCGTTGAGCATGGCCAGCGCTGTGCTTGATGGTCCTTCAAGGAGAAGGCAAGCGGCGTGCAATTCATGCCATTTGGACTTCAATGCGTGCGAGGCAGCTGTTGAAGCCGCTGTCGGATCGTGGTGAGGATCGACCTCGAGGATCCGTACCGCCAATTCTGGCTGACCTCGCTCGGCGAACCACCAGGCTCTCAAGAACCGGAGCACGTCGGCCTGCTGCCGCGTCTGAGGATGCGGCCTGCCATCCAAGATCCCCGATAGCGACGCCATTGCTTCCATCCGTGCACCGGTGCCGAGGCTGATCAGGACCGATGACAGCAACATGCTGAGATCGCCATCGCGGCGGGAAGGGGGCGGCCGGCCGAATTCTGTCCGCACCCAGGTCCAGTCCCCAGTCCCGAGCGCCACGCAGGATCCGGCCAGGATAGCCTCGCCGAGGGCATCCCACGACTGACCTTGTACGGCCAGGGGAGCTGCGCGGATGTGCTCACCCTGTTTGGAGAACCATGCCGCCGCCCGCGCAGACAATCGCCGAAGCTCCTCAGGCGAGGAGCGCATGAGTTCAGCGAGCAGCAGCGCACGAAACATGGGGTGGTAGCGATAGGGCCACCGGCCTTCAGTGAGCTGATGGAGAAAGCCCGGCTGGTAACGCACTCGCTCAAGCAGCAACGCGGCATCGGAGCGGCCTGTGAGCTCCTGAGCAAGCTCGACGTCGAGGAACTCGCTCACCGCGGTTTGGAGCAGAAACGTACGAACATCGTCGGCCGTATAGGCAAGTGCTTGGCCCATCAGGTAGCTGCCTACCGCGGTATCGCCGTGCAGCAAGGTAGAGAAGGCGGGGTCGGAATGCGCCCCATGCGACAAGGGCGTTGTGGACAACCTGAGCCCAGCCGGCCAGCCCTCGGTGTGCGACCAGAGCGCATGTGCCTGCTCCGGACTGACGGCAATGTCGTTCGCACTCAGGAACAGCCGAGTCTCGTCCTCGTCGAATGCTAAGTCGTCAGCTCTGATTTCCCGTACCTTGCCTGCGAGCCTGGCCTCATGGAGCGCAAGGATCGGATCACGACGTGTTGCGATGACGATATGTCGCATGTCATCGGCCAGATGCAGCGCATCCTTCAACAACCGGGTGCTGCGGTTGCCCTCGAGGAGATGCACGTCGTCGATGATCAACGTGACCGCCTCGAGACTCAGGGCATCTGTGATCCGGCGCCACAGCTCCCAGCCATCCGTGGTCTCCACCGGGTCCAGCCGAACTACCGGGCCGGTGTCTGGAGCCCATTGCTGGAGCAGCGTGGTCTTGCCATAGCCCGTAGGGGCGGAAACGAGCGTAATGGGCTCCGAAGCGCTCCTAGCGAACTGCAGAAGCCTTCGACGAGTGATCACGCCGTCTCGAGAGATCGCCATCCTTCCGCCGGAAGGCCATTCGCTTGAGCTGTTAGGGCCTCTCGTTCCCTGATTCGCCGCGGCGATGATCGGCTGCGTCAGTCCCCCGAAGACGCACCATTCCTCATGCTAGGTGGGTCGCCATCTCTCGTCCAACTTGATCTTTGCCGCACTTCCACCAGCTCAACGCCAAGATCTTGCATCGCCTGCAGGGCACCGTGAAGTTCTGCCTGGTCGCGGAAGACACCAACCAGGATTGTGCCGCTCGTTGTCTGTTCGATGTGCAAGTTCAAAGCCTGCAGCGCAGCGACGAGTGCATCAGTCAACTCACCGCGTACGCGGATCTCATAGGTGAGGCGCCCAGCGCCTCTGGTCATGACCGTGAGGTGGCCGCTTGGCCGCAGCTGGCCAGGGCCCAAATAGCAAAGACCGCAATGCAGACCGCCCACGGGTTTGCTCGGGAACTGCTTATGGACATGCCGCCCCTCCACACGTTGACTCGTGACGCGATGGTCCGATAACTGCACAGTGCTCTCAATCAGCTGGGTGAGGCATCACTCTTTAGGGGTGATCTTTAGTGCGAGGTAGCGTCCTCCTCGTGGGCACATTGTCGGACCTGATCGAGCTGACCGGGGGAGTCTTCCGGATGGGCTCACAGCAGTTCTATCCCGACGAGGGACCGGTCCATGACGAGCATGTCGAGCCGTTCGCGATCGAGCAGCATTCCGTCACCAGCGCGCAGTTCTCAGAGTTCGTTTCCGACACGGGATACGTAACGGTTGCAGAGAGACCACTTGATCAGGCGCTGTTCCCGGACCTTTCACCTGCGGAGCTGGAACCAGGCTCGCTGGCGTTTGCTGCTACACCCGGACCGGTCGACCTGAGTAACTGGCGGCAGTGGTGGTACTGGTCGGTCGGTGCCGACTGGCGGCATCCGTTTGGGCCCGAATCCAGCATCGAGGAGAAGTCCCAGCACCCTGTGGTTCAGGTCGCCTATGCGGACGCCGAGGCGTACGCGAATTGGGCGGGTCGTCGCCTCCCGAGCGAGGCCGAGTGGGAGTACGCCGCACGAGCGGGCAGCACGTCGACCTACACCTGGGGCGAGGAGGTCAGGCCATCCGGTCAGTTGATGGCGAACACCTGGCAGGGGCGGTTCCCGTACCAGAACACGGGCGCTCGCGGCTGGGTCGGCACATCTCCGGTGGGGTCGTTTCCGCCCAACAGGTACGGGCTGGTCGACATGATCGGCAATGTCTGGGAGTGGACGACCACCACCTATCAGGCGAGGCATGACGTGACATCGCCGTGCTGTGGACCATCGCATGTGATTGCCGAACCGCCCGGTCAGCCCGTCCGCAAGGCACTGAAGGGTGGATCACATCTGTGCGCGCCTGAGTACTGCCTGCGCTACCGCCCGGCGGCGCGGTCGCCTCAGACGTTGGACACCTCAACCACGCACATCGGTTTCCGGTGCGTCGTGAGCCTGTGAGCTGGTGAGCGCAGGTTCGGCAGCCGGGGCAGCGTCGATACCGGCAGGATTCTCAGTCGTCTCCGGGGCAACGACAGGGCTCTCAGCCTCGGCCACCTCTGGGGCAGCTGGGCTGGGGGGTCGTCCAAGGAACTCGATGATCGCGAGGACAACCAGCACGCAAAGCGCGATTACGATGATCACTTTCCCGGTTGGGCGGTCCCAGAAGACCAGCACCAGCGCTGCCACTGCGATCACAGCGATCCGCAGCACTCGCTTGTAGGTGTAGACCCAAGCCCCCACAGGACCGGTGCGGAAGCCGGCCCTCTCAGCACCGCCGCGGAGCCACGCGATGCCTGCCTTCAGCCCTGCACGAGCCCGCACTGCGGTGACCGAGCGGCCCATGAAGAACCCGGCCAGGGCGATGACCAGGCCAAACACCAACACCGTCCGCAGCCCCAGCCGCAGGAACCGCACCAGCGTGTCGTAGAAAGCGGCCGCGGCGTCATAGGTCAGTACTCCGGCAGGACGGTTATCGAGGTAGAGCGCTCGGAGCACCAAGATCCCGACTCCGAGCGCCAGCATGCCGGCCGCCAGTCCCAAGCCAGCCCCGATCAGTGCGCGGCGATGGTCCTTGGCCACGTACACCCCGAGCGCCAGCACTACCAGTACCACCACAGGCGCCCAGTTTCCGATCGTGGTGAGCAGACTGAAGGCACCTTGAGCTTTGGTGATCGCATCCGATTGCAAGACCGTGAACGAGGGATTGATGTCAGGGATACGACTCGCAAGGTCGAATCCTCTATCAACCAGCCGCTGTTTGACCACGTCAATGAACGGGCCCAGGTTGATACTCACGGTGCCGTTCGCGATCGTGATACCTTCACCGGTCTGGCCAGTCAGCGCGGCGACCAACGCGGTATGAGCCGACCGGTTAGCAGTCACCCATGCGTCTGCGAACGCGTCGCTGGCCACCACTTTGCCGACTTCGGTGCGTACGAAGCTCTGGACTCCATCGGACAACGGCCCGGACAACGCATGCAGCTGAGTTGCGACGAGGGGTGGTAATCCGCGCTCGGCGAGCGCGTCCACGGCCTGATTCGTGATTCCTGATACGTCGAGACGCGCGAAGATCTCTGCGGTGATCTTGTCCGAGACTGCGCTCTGGATCGCGGGATCGCGGGCCAGCGGTGCCACGGTCGTTACGTAACGATCAGTATTAGTGATCAAGTTCTTGGACCAAACGGCCACCCCAGCAAGCGGCGCGAGTATGCAGGCGATCACGATCAGCAAGGTGGCCACCACTGAGCGCCACCGCTGCCGCCGCGCTCGCGGAGGTAAGACGACGACCTGCTCGGCCGCTGCAGGCGCGGTGGAGGCTTGCGAGCGAAGGTCAGCCACCTCAGCACGAAGCCGCTCCAGCTCGGCCCGCTCGTCCACGCTCAGCGCAGCATCATCCGTCACTGCGCTACCGTCCTGCTTGCCGCCACGTTGGCAACATCTCCCATCTAGATAGCTGCAGTCATCACCCTTGACGGGTGACCTTGAACATGGCCGTCGAACTCACAGAAAGCGGTCAGCTTCCCAAGAAAGTGGTCAGACTCGGCAGCCTTTGATCGATCAGTGTGTCGTATTCGACCACTTTCGGGAGGTAGACACGGCGAATGAAGGCAGGCCGACGGCGTCACCCCTTGCGGGCGACGGCTGGGAGTGATCAGTCTTCGCGTTCGGCGGTGGTCAGTCTTCGCCCTCGGTCTCCGCCGCTGTGGGCGCGGCACCGGCGGACTTGGCGTCCTTCTCGATCTCCTCGGTATCGGCCTTCAGCTCCCTGGTCTCGACCTTCTCGGCCCTGTCCATCGACCGCTTGATGTCGTCTTCCATCTCCTCTACGCCGACGACTACGAGCCCTGCCTCGCCCTCATCGAGGTACTCGCCAAGCTCCTTGAGGTCATTACGGCTCATCCCAGCCGCCGCATGTCCGCTCACCGCACCCAGCACGGCCCCACCGGCTGTGGTCGCGGCGAGCAAGCCGCCGCCGATTGCGGCGAACGGAAACAGTGCCAGGACCAGTCCAGTAGCCAGACCAACACCGCCGCCGAGCACTCCGCCAACCCGCGTCGGTGTCTCGTGCTTCTTGGTGATCCGCACCTTGCCGTCGGCTCGTTTTTCGATCACCGCGGCGTCGTACGCGTCGAGCATGCCGGCCTTGGTGTGCAGATCTTTGACCAGTTGGTAGTCCGCCTCCGCATCCTCAACGTTGGGGTACACACCGACGTACGCCACGAACGTATCGACCGCCATCTCATCTCCTTGATCTCTCGGCTGCGTTACTGTCCTCAAAGCTGGTCAGCAGTATGGCCCCGCCAGAGATGGGAGGGCATCACCCTGCTCGGGTGAGTTGTCGGATCGCCTCGGTGGAAGGATCAGAGATGGCTGACGATGACAACGACCTGGTGGTCCGCGTTTCCCGAATGGAGGCCTCAGCGACGGTGTCTTCGCCATCGCCATCACCCTGCTGGTGCTGGAGCTTTCAGTTCCGGAGGGTTCCGAAGGGCATCTGCTCAGGGCGGTACTCGACCTGTGGCCCTCCTATCTCGCCTACATCGTCAGCTTTGCGACAATCGGTGCGACGTGGCTGGGCCACAACTCCATCACCCACTATCTGCATGGCGCCAACACCACTTTTCTCAGGGTGAACCTTGCCCTGCTGCTGGTGGTCTCGTTTTTGCCGTTTCCCACCAAATTGGTGGCGGAATACCTCGGATCTCGCGAAGACGAGAAAGTCGCTGCAACAATTCTCGGAGTCACCCTGCTGGCCGTGACGTCACTGTTGTCGGTGTTGTGGGGGCTAGCCCTGCGTCATCAGCTCGTGCATCCGGCTACTGGCGATGAGGAGATTACATTGCTGTCCAGGCGGCTCAGGCCAAGCCTCGCGCTCTATATCGTGCTGATCGTGGTCGGCTGGTTTACTCCGCTCATTGCAGTGATCGGCTATTTAGTGATCGCTTTCTTCCTCATCTTCCCGTTCAAGCTCGGCCGACGGCAGAAGGCCGAGCCTGCCGTCAGCTGATCCCGCTGAGCGGAGCGAAGCAATCGAACACCGTGCTTGGCTGCGGGTGCGCCTACGATGCTGGTCGTGTTGAGATCCACTCTGGGGCGGCGGGGATCGACTTCCGTCTGAAACACCTCTTTGAGCGGGGTCAGGCCTGGGCCGGCGCGTCCTGAACGGCCGCATGCACGGTGGGGTAGACGTGCTCTTCACCGACGAGATCAAGGACTCCGGCCTCTGCGAGGTCGTCGCGGATAGGGCTGTGCAGACGCGCAAAGACAAACGTGATTGATTCCTTACGCAGCGACTCGATCATCTCCGTCAGCATGCGGACGCCGGTCGCATCAACATGGTTAAGCGCCTCAGCGTCGAAAACCAGCCACTGTACGGAAGCGGGTGCGCCCGAGATGGCCTCGCGGATGCGACCTTCGACATAGTTGGCGTTGGCGAAGAAGAGCCGGTCATCGAGCCGGTAGACCAGCACTCCAGGGACGATTCGCGCCGAGGGATGGACGCGCACATCGGCGTAGCGGTCCAAGCGCTCCACATAACCGAGGACGGCGTCGTGCGGATCGGCGCTGCGGCGTACCGCGTCCACGACCGAGAGGGCGACGGCCAGCAACAACGCCTGTAGGACACCAACAGCGATGACCCCAACCATGGTGATGGCTGCGATCGCAACCTCCACCCGGCTGACACGTGCAATTCCGCGCCACGCGTCAGGTTCAACAAGCCCGAGAGCGGCGGCCACGATGACAGCGCCGAGGGTTGCTTTCGGCAGATATTGGATCGGTCCAGTAAGGAACAGCAGAACCAGCGCAATGACGGCTGCCGCCAAGAGTCCCGAGATCTGAGTGCGGGCGCCCATCTGATCGTTGACGGCCGTGCGTGAATCGCTCGCGGCGATTGGCATTCCCTGGCTAATCCCGGCGACCAGATTCGCCGCGCCCATGGCGACCAATTCCGTGTTTGCGTGGATGTGCTGCCCATGGCGGCCGGCGAAGGATCGGGCGGCGAGGATCTGGCTGGAGAAACCGACGAAAAAGATGCCAAGTGCTGCCGGAAGCAGGGAGAAAATGTCTCTCGGCCGCAGATCAGGCAGTTCGATACTGGGAAGGCCGGAGGGAATATGGCCGACTACGGCCACTCCCTTGTCGGCTAGGCCTACAACAGCCGATACCACAATGGCCAAGATGACGACGATAAGTGCGCCTGGAAGCTTCGGCGAGAGCCAGCGGGCCAACAGCAATGCGGCCAGGGACACCAACCCAACTGCGAGAGTTGCCCAGCTGAGATCGGTGATCTCGCGGATCACTTCGATGAGTTGACCGGGTGGAGTCTCCGCGTTGATGCTCAGGCCCAGCATCTTCCCGAGCTGGCCGACGATCAGCACCACAGCGACACCATGGAGGTAGCCGATGAGCACGGGTCGCGAGAAGTAGTCCGCGATCCAGCCCAACCGTGCCAGCCAAGCCCCAAAGAATACGCCCCCCACAAGTAGCGCGAGCAGTGCGGCGAGCGAGGCCCGTTGCTCCGGATCGGCGACCAGCGGAATCAGGGCTGCTCCGACGAGAGCGGAAATAGCCCCCTCTGGCCCGACGATCAACTGCCGCGAAGAACCGAACAGGGTGTAGGCAACCGCCGGCAGCAGCAGTGAATAGAGCCCGATGACAGGTGACAAGCCAGCGATCTCTGAGTACGCCAGCGCGGCTGGCACTGCCAGGGCGGCTACAGTCGCGCCGGCCAAAAGGTCCCGGCGCAGGGTCCCGCCTCGGTAGCTGGGTACGTGTTCGCTAACCGGGACTAGCCGCTGCAGGAGGGGACGACGGGCTGAGCGCTGGAAGGGTGACGCGTCACCTTCAGAGGTCTTGCCGGCGCCCCCGGCGTCCCCCTCGTTCATCCTGCGAACATGTCGGCGGCTGAGATCACTCTTCGGTGAAGACCTCGCGCAGCTTGGCCTCTTGCTCAGCGGAGAGGTTGCTGGCGATCAGCTCAGCGTGGGTGTCTTTGAAGGTGTCCTTGATGCGATCTACGACGGCATCGGAGCTCAGTACGAAGAGCGCCGACGTGCCTGGCGTGACCCGTTGCTTCACACTGTTGATGAAGTCATCGCTGATACCGACGTCGGTCATCGAGCCGGCCAGGGCACCAATGCCGGCACCGATTGCGGCTCCCAGCAGCGGTACGAAGAAGATCAAGCCAAACAGCATGCCCCAGAACGTGCCACCGAGTGCGCCGGTTGCCGTCATGTTGCTCAGCTGACGGGTTTTCGGCTTCTTCTTGCCCGGTTCCCAGGAGACGACAGCTGCGTCTTGGAGCTTGATCAACTCCTGGGTCTGGAGCGCCTGTAACCTCTGAGATGCCTGCTCGGCACCGTCGACGTTGTCAAAAGCCCATGCGGTCAATGTCGCCATGCGGACTACATCCTCTCTCTGTCGTGAATCGCCGCTAGGTCAGGCGAAGGCGATCCATCCGAAAGCATGCTGGACGGTGGCGCGAGCCGCCTCACTCTCGAAGGGTGATTTTGCCAGCGTCAGCCGTGGTCCGGATTACTGAGGTAGCCGTGGAGCCTGTCGTAGCGTCGAAGCGCGATCTTGGCAGCAACCCTTGGCGCCCAAGCAAAGACGATCAAGCTCACTGCGACGGCAGCCGCAGTGCCGATCCAGAGGCCGGCCGGGTCCATGTGCTGTGGCGGGTAGCCCTGATGGGCGATGATCCAGATGATCAGACTCGGGATGAGCAGCATGACCGCAATCAGCGGCACGACCATGAAGGGGAGGAATACCAGGAGACCCCACCGAAGCAATGCCGCTCGCCAATCGGAACGGTGCCGCCAGCGCCACAGCAGCTTCTGCGGGTGATAGGGCAGCCAGAGGCCGACCCATGCGGCGACGCTCAACACCCCGAGCGGCAGGAACAGCAGCGTGATGGCTGCCGCAGCTGCGGCCTCATATCGATGCTGTACGAGTCCAATCACCATCGCAACGATCGCGGCAGTCGAGCCGACAAACGACGCCAAGACAAGGTGTTTCGCACGCAGCCAGAGGCGCAGTGCGGCTGGATCATGCAGTTGCGCCACCGCTCGTACGGCGTCGCGGCCCGCGACATTTGTCGCCGGCGTGTCGCCGAGCATCCACATCTCGAGGAAATATGGGAACGCCAATGCGCCGTGCAGCGTGAACAACCAGTTGAGGATGTTGGTGGGCAACAAGAACCAGCAAAGCGTCACCAGCAAAGCGTTGAAGCTGACCGCGACCAGGTCGTCGCGCCGCTCCGTGAAGATCCGCCGATATTCCAACCTGACTGCTGAGGAAACGTCGGTGAGGCTGAGCTCACTGGCCATGGCGTTGATTGTCCTGCATTGGTGTCGATTTCTCCTCGGTCCGTACGTGGTAGAGGTGACGCCATTCACCAAACATGAGGAGGACATGATGGCGAATTTCCTGTACCTGTTCAGCGGCGGGCAGATGGCCGACACCCCTGAAGCTCAAGAAGCGGCAATGCAGGAGTGGGTGGCCTGGTTCGGCACGCTTGGCGACTCGGTGGTCGACATGGGCAATCCATTCGGCGCCAGCTCGACGGTCACGAACGGTAGTGCCAGTGATGGCGGAGCCTCCAAGCTCGGTGGCTACTCGATCATCAATGCCGAATCCCTCGGCGAGGCTACGAAGAAGGCTGACGGCTGTCCCGTCCTGCGCTCCGGTGGCAGCGTTGAGGTGTACGAAGCGCTCCCCATGTGACCCTGCTCCTTGCGCCACTCCGCATCGGTTGCTTGGTCTCCGCATTATCTGCAGCTGATGCGACGTCCGAGTGACTGATGCGGAGTGGCGTCAGGAAGCCCGCGCAAAGGCGCGGAGCACCCGTTCGCGAAGGACACCGGTGCGATAGAGGTTTGGCCAGATCCAGCGGACAACCTGCAAGCCGAGGTCGCGTACCGCATCCTCCCGGACTTTCTCGTCGAAGAAGGGCTACGTCGGCCAGAGCCTCAACATGAGATCTTCGGGCCGGACGGGCGGCTCATCGCACGCGTGGATTTCTACTGGGACGAGCACAAGCGCAGGCCTGAGTGCCATGGAACATTGGCCGGGGGGGCTGGCAGTGTCGGTGCCTCAGATCTGAAAATCGGTCGAACCCTCTTCGCCATGTTCCAAAACAAAGGAGAGGACTTCCGAGAGCGAGGCGGTGGCCAGGGCAACGCAACTGTCGGCCGCGCCGTAATAGAGCCGCAGCTCATCCGAATCTGGCCGGTGAATCATGCCGCAGGGAAACACAACACCGGGTACGTCTCCCATGAGCTCGTAGTCCTCCCGCGGACCGAGCACCCATTCGGCACAACGTCGCCGTACGTGGGTCGGCTCTTCAAGATCAAGAAGTGCTAGGCCGGCGCGGTAGAGCGCACCTGAAGCGGTCTGGCGTACGCCGTGATAGATCAAGAGCCAGCCCTCTGGGGTTTCGATGGGCGGCGGCCCGATACCAATTCTGGCCGAGTCCCACCAGCCTCCAGGCCTCGCCGCGAGCACCGGCTCCGGCGGAGCCCAGCTATGCAAGTCCGTCGAGCGCGAGAGCCAAATGTCGGCCCGGTGCGTCAGAGCTGTGACCGGGCGGTGGAGCAAGACGTACTCGCCACGGATGCGGCGCGGCAGCAGCGCGCCGTTCTTGTCCTCCGGAGCACGCACCATGCCGAGCCGCTCGGCGGATCGGAAGTCCTTGGTCATGGCCAAGGAGAGCCCAGGGCCGCCAGGTCCGAACGAGGTGAACGCGATCACCCAGCTATCGAGGTCCTCGACCCAGCTGAGCCGGGGGTCCTCCAGACCCCACGCCTCGTGCCGGAGATCCGGGTCGGGCGCAAGCAGTGGATCGTCGTCGACCACCCAGTTCGAGACGCCGTTCTGCGACCTGGCGACGGTGAGGTGACTGATTCCCCGTCGATCCTCGACCCGGCAGAGCAGCACGGTGGTGCCATCGACCTGAGCAGCTCCAGCGTTCATCACCGCGTTGGCCGCGTACGGCCAACGTTCAGGGCTGAGCAGCGGGTTTCCTCGATAACGCTGGAAGAGTTCGCCGCTGATCTCACCGGAGGATCGTGGCATATAAAGCAAGGTAATCGTCGATCATGCGATCGGCGCTGAAACGGCGCTCCGCCACGCGGCGGACCTTGCTGCGGTCGAGCTTGATCGCCGAATCCACCGCTGCCGCGGCAGACTCGGCGTCCGACACCAGGAAACCGGTCACGCCTTCGTCGATGATCTCTGGCATGGAGCCTCGGTTGTAGGCGATCACCGGGGTGCCCGCCGCCATCGACTCGACGACGGACAGCCCGAAGGGTTCGGCGAATGCGATGGGGTGCAGCAGGGCAGCGGCCGAAGCAAGAAGATCGGAGCGCTGGTCGGGACCGACCGAGCCGAGATAGCAAACCCGGTCGTTATCAATCAGCGGCGCCACGCGCTCCTCGAAGTAGGCCGCGTCCTGGATCGGGCCCGCGATCTTCAGCCGGCGTCTGACGCGCTTGGCGATGTCAATAGCCTCCGCTGTGCCCTTGTCGGGATGGATGCGGCCGAGGATGACCAGATCCTCCCCACCGCTTGCCGAGAAGGTGAAGAGGCTCAGGTCGATGCCGTGGTAGACGGTCGCGCAGTAGGCCAGCTCTGGTGCCCGATCGGCATCGGAGATCGAGACGTACGCCGAATCGGCCGCTTGGTAGGCCGGAAGGATTTTGCGGTCCGAGAAGCCGTGAATAGTTGTCAGAAGGCGCGTCCGGCAATGCTTCGAGAACGCCAACGGCAGCCAGTCCAGGTGGTTGTGCATCAAGTCGAACTCCGATGAGCGCGACAGCGCATGGGCAACGTGCAAGCCTTCCCAGACACGACCGTCGAGGCTGGCGTCCTCCTCATAACCGCGCGGGGACACTCCGTCGAGGGTTGCCGTCGTCTGCGAATCGAGGGTCGCAAAGAGCGTCACGTCTACACCGCGCTGCGCCAGCCCGTCGGCCAACAGGCCGGCCACCTGCTCCCACGGGCCGTAATGCCTAGGAGGCGTACGCCAGGCGATCGGCCCCAAAAGTGCAACTTTTCCCACTGCTCGCGCATCCAGTGGATCCGCCGCCGTCGTCGTCGCTCGCAGAGGAAAAGCGCCTCCGCTCGCTCCTTCTCCGTGCGTCGGTGCGCGATTCCCGACGCTCGCAGTGATCTTCACTTATGGTCGCGTAATGCAGCTCTGCAGGCCGGCACTCTCCAGCGCGAGCAGCGCTTGCAGGTAGGCCAGTGTGGACTCGGCGCCTTCGTTGGGGTTCAAACCGGCTCGGCCGAGACCGTCGTGGCAGCCGCCACTGGCGAAGTCGTATACCGGTAGGCCCTGGGTATTCCGCCCGAGGAACCATTCGAACGTACGCACCGCCCGACCGGCGTACTCACGACGATCGGTGTACTTCCATGCCTCGATCAGCGCCTCCGTCAGCGCCGCCGCGTCAATGGGCTGCTCGTCGCCCTCCTCACCGTGCGAACGAGCGGGGTCATCGGCCCGCCGCCAGCGATTACCGACTAGGCGGATGGCGTCGCTATTCACGGTGCACTGGTCGGCGTACCAATCGAGGGCCTGCAGACCGCGCTGCCTGATCTCACTCTTCTCGAGTCGCGCACCTGCCGCGATCATTGCCTGCGGCAGCCGGCCGTTGTCGTAGGTCAGGGAGTTCTCGAACCACAGCCAGCCCTGCCGGCGGTGCTCGTCGTACCACTTGCAGAGCCGGTCGGACAACGTCTCGAGCAGTCTCAGCAGCGGTGCTGGGAGAACACTGATGTCGGGCCGGGTGAGCCCGAGGATTGTGTACGCCGCCTCGCGCGGAGTGGCGGCCCCCTCCAGGCAGGGCTGCATGTCGGCGAGCATTCCCAGGCACGGCGCAGCCTCTTCGCGTGCAGGCTCGTCCGCGATGACCGCGCCGAGCGCCCAGGCTGCTCTGCCGATGTGATCACCGACGTGGGGAGCGTCCTGCCAGCGACGCCGGTAATCCATCAGGTTGTGCATGCCGAGCGCCCTACCGTCCCAGGCATGGAACAGGAAAGCGAGCCCTGAGGCGAGAACGCGGCGATAGGGCCCGTCACTCAACCCGTGCTCCAGAGCCAGCCCGGTGATCACCAGCCGCGCCACGTCATCAACGCAGTAACCGGTGGATCGGTTAGGAATGGTTCCGTAGGCGTGCTGCACGATGCCGACATCGTCGACGAGGTTGAGCAGATGCCCGGGCTGTATCTGGGGCGAACTTCTCATCGAGATCCCGCCGCCCCAGCTGGGCGCAGCACTCCTTGGGCAGCTTCGGACAAGAGCTCGAGGGTCCCCTTCCCGACGCTTGCCCATCGGAGGTCCGCGCCAACTCGTCGGGCAGCTGCCCGTGCTCCGCCCAACTTGGCGGGTGACCCGAGCAGGTCGAGCACGGCGGCCGCCAGCTTTGAGAAGTCCCCGAAGGGCACGAGCACGCCCGCGCCCGAGCTCAGCAGATCCTCGGCGTAGAAATAGGGGGTCGACACGACTGGACATCCAGCCGCGACGGCGTACGTAAGGGCTCCGGAGACGATCTGGTCTGGCGAGCGGTACGGCGTGAGGTAGAGGTCGGTGCGTGCGAGCAGCAAGGCAAGTTCATCGATCGTCAGGAATCGGTCAATGAAGCACACATGATCATAGAGATCAAGATCATGTACAAGCCGCTGCAGCCCGAGCCGATAACTCTCGCCCTCCTTGTGGATCACCTCGGGGTGCGTTTGGCCTGCGATCAAGTAGATGACCTCTGGATGGACGGCGGTGATCGCTGGCAGGGCACGGATCGCCAGTTCTAGGCCCTTTGAGTCTGAGATGAGCCCGAAAGTCGACAACACCGTACGACCCGCGAGGCTCGGCAAACCTAGTCCTTCGGACTGGCCGGCAAGGTCTCTATCACCAATCACTCCCGGATTGTCGGACCACGCGGCTGCGGTCAGTATGTCCGGAGCTCCGTGTGCCACCACCCTGATGCGCTCGAATTCGGCAAGGCCCTGCTCGACGACCATCCGACGGGCTGTCTCGGTGAACACCATGACCAGCGTTGCTCGCCGGCACAGCGCTCGCAGGGTAGCGGCCTTGCCCACTGGCGGGCTCGCCAGCACGGTATGGAGCGTGACGACCATCGGAACGGTTAGCTCGTTTGCGAGATTGAGAACAAACTTCCCGTTATCACCGCCGAAGATGCCGTACTCGTGCTCGATCAGGACGACATCGACATCGCGTCGCGCCAGTTCCGAGGCCGCCGCGGCGTAGTCGCTCGCAACATCCTGTCGGATCGTCGCGACGACCTCTGGTGGGTGCGAATGAGGATCATCCCGAACTATGGAGACGATCTCGACAGCGACCGACGAGTCGGCCTCCACGAGCGCCGCCCGCAGATCTGAGGAGAACACAGCAATACCGCAGGGACGCGGCTGATAGGTCGAAACGATCGCCACGCGCATGACAGCTCCTTACCCCCGTGAGTGCATAGAGAAGCACTGCAGCTCGTATTAATCCGAACAACTCCCATCAGTGGCATGTCGCGTGGCTGACCGTCTGCTGTCGGCTCGATGGCGCTCAGAACAGCCCGGTTGCGGCGTGATCTGCTTACTGCGCGTGGCTGATCGTCACGCAGCCCGCCATGCAGAAGTTGGCGAGTTGTCTGACAGACGGGCTAAAAGCAGGGCAGTCAGTCACGACAGTGCATAGATTATCTCGTCTTGGCGCCTGCGCTCTCAGCGGGATCGGGTGGTTGTCGTTGGGTACCAATGTGGATCGTCG
>Ga0307290_10000171_pt1 | contig 24235 bp, 20 predicted proteins | sample ER_DNA_144_FD_194472 | JGI IMG/M metagenome (GOLD analysis project Ga0307290, IMG submission 194472) | Bulk soil microbial communities from the East River watershed near Crested Butte, Colorado, United States - ER_DNA_144 | ecosystem: Environmental > Terrestrial > Soil > Floodplain | place... | reverse complement strand
GCGGGTGGCCCACCTGCACCATCACCGCCCGTTGCCCATGCTTGCCGTGCCGCTGCTGACTCCCCGGCTGTCTTCCTATTGGTTGGCACTGGTTACCGATGTCGACACCGCAACCGCTCGCAATCTCGTGGACTCGATGAGCAACGAGGTGGTGGTCACCGACAACCACATGGCCGAAATCGTTCCGGCAATGCCGATGGGCTATGACGACGCAGTTCGAGAGGCATTCCGACAGCGAGCCGCCGCCCGAGCGAAGTCGTGAATATCAGCCCACCAAGGCGGATGATCGGGCGAGCGATGGACATCGTCCGTCCGGTGTTGATCGACAAGGTCGAACGAGATCATTGGCAGTCCGACACCGCGTTCTTGCGACGCCGAATCGTCGTTGCGGTCACTCTGGCCGTCGGCGCCACTCTCCTGGGCCTCTCGTTCTCAGTACGACAGGGAGACCCGGCCTTCTATGCGCTGACCTTCGGTCTGGCAGCAACATGGACGTTGGGCAGTCTGCTGTCCGGCCCGCTGCACTTGGGGCACATCCTGCGCGGTGGCACGTTGCGTCGTCCGATCATCACGCCGATAGCGGTGGGACTGCTGTTGGCCGCGCTCTTCCTACTCGGTGCTTATGTCGTGCGTACGATCCCCCCGTTGGCCAGCCTCGCGGAAGACGTACTCGGCTACGCCCGACTGGGAAATCTCTGGATCATTTTCATGATCACGCTGGTCAACGGCATAGCTGAGGAATTCTTTTTTCGTGGCGCGCTCTTCGCTGCCATTGGTGCATGGCACCCGGTGTTGATCTCCACGGTCATCTACGCGTTGGCAACTATCCCCGGTGGCAATCCTGTGCTGGTCTTCGCTGCTGTTGTCCTCGGCACCGTTGTGGGACTGCAGCGCCGAGCCTCCGGCGGCGTATTGGCACCAATCCTGACCCACATCACGTGGTCGCTCAGCATGCTGTTTGTCCTGCCACCGATCTTCGCCGCAGCGCACTAGTGTCACGGCACTAGGCCGTGGCGCGCTCGCTGTCGGCGATCCTGGCCAGCTGCTCGGTGTCCTCACCGACCACGACGACGGCTGATCCACCAGTCACGAGCGCGGTCACTACACCGTCCCGGCACGTGCCCCACGGCTGGCCGGCTCGGACTAGGCGCCGCGCCGGCCTAGCGTCGACATTCACCAGATCTGCCTGGCTCAGGGTGCGCTCGGCATCCACCCACGCGGTGGCAGCGGCGTCCGGTGGGGGACCGAAGAACCTATCCGCATGGCTGCGCACCTCAATCGCGTAATCGCGGACGCCGTCCGGTAGCGACTCGCCGAAGCCAAATCCCAGCGGATGCAGCGCGCAGGCGAAAACGTCACGTGCTCCCTGATCCTCCCATCGCCGCCCGGCTACCACCGCCGCTGGCTGTGACGGGTTGGTGAGGTCAATCACCAGGCCGACTTGCCAGCAAGCGAGCTGCCACACCGCAGTGAGCCAGTGGCCGGGAGCCTCCACGGCGAGCGGCATGCTGATCACATCGCCCTCGTCGACAGCAACCTCGTCGAGGAGCAGGTTGGAGGTCTTGTCCACCCAGTTGCTGAAGCTGGTCGCCGAAAGTTCCGTCCGCGCACCCGAGTCGAGATCGTAGAAGGTGAGCAGCGGCGCAGAACCGTTGGTCCTGACGCGCTGCTGAAGTAGCTCGGCGAGGAGTGCGCTCATGGCGCCAGCGTAGGAGCATGCGCTCCGGTGGCTGTCCCGTCGCCGCTACTCTTTCCGCATGCGTTACGTGTTGATCATGGCTGGTGGATCAGGAAAACGGCTCTGGCCACTGTCCCGGCAAGACATGCCTAAGCAGCTGTTGCGGATGGTTGGGGGGAAGAGCCTGCTGCGGATCGCGTACGAGCGCTTGGAGGGCATCGTTCCGCCTGATCAGGTACTGGTCTGCACTGGTGCCGACTACGCGGATGTCGTTGCTGCCGAGCTACCCGAGCTGAAGCCGGCGAACATCCTCGGCGAGCCGGAGGGCCGGGACTCGCTGAACGCGGTGGCGTGGCCGGCGGCCGTGCTGGCTGCTCGTGACCCTGACGCGGTCGTCGCGGTTGTCACCGCAGATCACGTCATGCATCCGGTTTCGGCGTTCCAGAGCGCAGTTCTTGAAGGCTTCGAGGTGGCCGAGAGCGCCGAGGACTTCCTGGTGACATTCGGGGTGGTGCCAACGGCTCCGCACACCGGTTATGGCTACCTGCGGCGGGGCGAGACGATCCCGGGTCACGCAGAGGTCTTTTCGGTCGTTGAGTTCAAAGAGAAACCCGATCGCCCGACAGCTGAGGAGTATCTGGCCTCCGGTGAATATTGGTGGAACTCCGGCATGTTCGTCTGGCGAGCCCGCACCTTGCTGGATCAGCTGAAACTGCTGCAGCCAAAAACCCACGATGCAGTGATGGAGCTGGCGGCGGCACCCTACCGACTGTCGGAGATCTATCCGGAGTTGCTCAAGATCAGCGTCGACTACGCCGTGATGGAGCCGGTCTCCCGCGGCGAGGGGAGTGCTCGTGTTGTCGCCCTACGGCTGCCTATTACGTGGCACGATGTCGGCGGCTTCGCAGCGCTCGGCGAGCAGCTCCCGCGCGATGAACAAGGAAACGCCACCCACGGCGTCGCGGTGCTGGTCGACGCCCGCGACAACCTGGTGATCAACAATGCTGAAGACGGCCGCGTCGTTGCGGTCGTCGGGCTCACCGACACGGTGATCGTGCAGACCCCGCAGATCACCCTGGTGTGCCCCATCTCAGAGGCAGAAAGGATCAAGGAACTGGTCGCCGAGGTGACCGCTCAGCTAGGCGGCGGCTACGCATGACCGGTCAAGCCCCCGACTTGTCAGTGTGAGTGGTCGCTCTGGCAACCACCGGCGCTGACAACTCGGAGCTCCTAGCAGGTTAGGCGCCGTTCGGCTCCGGCGAGCTGGCGACAGGGTACTTGGTCATGAAGTCCTTGATCGCCGCTCCGCTGACGTTGCTGCAAGCCTGCCGGACGCCCTTCTGCAGGCTAGGGTTGCTCGGGTCGTTCGGGTCAGCTGTCCAACGAGTGATCACGATGTTCTTCCCGGCCGGGAAGCCTGCACCATCAGCATCAGACCAGGGTGCCGCAATGAACTTGTCTGCCGGGTTGTACTCCTCGCTGCCGAAGGTCTTAGCTATGCGTTGCAAGTTGTCGATCTGCTTGCTGGGAGCGCCGGTGCGATACCACACCACGGTGTAGCCGTGCTCCAGGTTGTGCACCAGCGTCTCCACTGGGGGCCGATCGGCTTCGGCGTAGAAGTGCTTGGTGAACGGGGCAGGACTGGGGTAATGGCTCCCTGAATCCGGTGGAGTCTGGGCGTAGCTGACCTTGGTGCCCTCCGCAACGTGATCTTGGTTGCCTGTGGCCTGATCCTCGACAATCGGGTCGCAACCAGCGTCAGCGAGACTGCTGCCGATATCGGCGATGGTCGCATTCCGCGCGCGATAGTCATCAACGAAGAGGTAGACCGGGTACGCCAGCAGTGCCATGGCGAGCACGAAGCAGATGACGAGCAACCGAATGGTCCGGTTGCGCTGCTCCTTCTTCCGCGCGGCCTCGAAGGAGGCCAGCTTGTCGCGCCGGCTCTGTGGCGAGGACGTGGTCTTCGTTGAGGTTGCGCGGCTGGACGCGGCCTTCTCGTCGCTCTTGGCTTTCGCCACCTGGGTCACTCCTACCGATCCGTCTCAAGGAGTGGCGAGTCTAACTCGAAACCCTGAGCGCTAGTCAGGTCGACAGACATGATGGCGCGCAGCAGGTCCTCGGCATCCTTGCCTAAAATCGCCCCAGCCAGCAGTCGCGACGTTCGTTCCGCCCCATCAAGCGCAACGAGCTCCTCATAGCGATCTTGCTGCCCGGTGGCCGCCAGCGCTGCGGCCAGCACCGCCTCTTGGCTGCCAAAACTGAACATGTCCTTGCCCGGGTCGCGGAGCAGCTCACGCGCAGATGAATCGGTCCCCGACACCAGCCCGCCAAGGCCGCGTACGACTGCCACTGGGCGTCCGCGCAGCTTGCCCTTCACCAGGTCCGCGGCCGCCGCCAGCTCGTCGGCGACAGCCATGGCCGTCACCTGCAGCTCGTTGCCGTACGTGTCCCGGGCGCCGACATAGTTCTGCACGACCTGAACCCCGGACACCCCGATGGCGTAATCGGTCTGGCCCATCCGCCACGGACGTCCGGCAGTGTCAGAGATGATCACGCCCAGGCCAAGACCGGTAGCGGCTACCAGCTGCGCGCGGAGTCCCGCAGCACTGGCGTCGGGATCGTGCGGCAGCAGCAAGATCGACTCCGCCGAGACGTTCGAAGCATCTACGCCGGCCGCAGCCATCGTGAGGCCGCCGTGGGTGCGGACGATGCGGGTGTCTCCGCGGCGCGCAACAGTGCGCCTGCTTTCAGAGGTGATCAGTTCGGCACGCTGCGATGCCGGCTGGATGCGACCCTCGGCCTTGCTGATGATCTTGGATGTGACAACGACGATATCGCCGTCACGGAGGGGTCCGAGGGAGTCGGCCGCAGTGGCCGTGACTATCGCAGTTGCAAGATCAGTTCCGGCAACGACTTCGCCGATTCCGGCAGGCGCGAAAATCCTGATCGCGGACGGCTCCGGAGTCGGCACCGGATCGGCTCCGACAGGGGCGATCATGATGTGGCGGACTTGATCACATAGCTGACGAAGGCGGCCGTGCTCGCCGGGTCTCGCATGATCAGATCGGTCACGACTGCTCGCAGCCCGGCCTGCTGGACACGGTCTGCGGAGGCGGTGTCAGCGGTATCCATCGCCCATGCATCCAGTACGCCGCCGCGCGACCGGGCGCCGTAGTGCAGACCCACGGCAGCCGCGTCGACGTCGACGCCAATGGCGGGCAGCAACCGGTGAGCCATGCCCAGCACAGGAGAACCGCCGAGAATTCCCGCGAAACCTATGACCGGGGCTGATGCACGCTGCACTGCATCGCGCAGGCCTGGCACAGCAAGGATCGGACCGATGGAGACCACGGGGTTGCTCGGCGCGACCAAGATCAGTTCGCCCCGCTCGAGCGCCTCGATGACACCGGGCGCCGGTCGTGCGGTCTCCAGGCCGACCAGGGTGACGCCAAGCGCGTCGGGATGCGCGCGAAGCCGCACCCAGTACTCCTGGAAGTGCACGGCCCGTAGCTGACCTGGCGTTTCAGGATCCGCGATCGTCACGTGCGTCTCCACCCGATCGTCGGTCATCGGGAGCAACCTGAGCCGCTGATCGTCAGCGAGCCAGCGGGTGCCGAGTGCCGTCGTCACCTCCGAGAGCGGATAGCCGGCATTCAGCATCTGGGTCCGTACTAGATGGGTGCCGACATCGCGGTCACCGAGAGAGAACCACGTGGGCTGGACGCCGTAGGAGGCCAGCTCCTCCATCACCCGCCAGCTCTCGTCCTCACGCCCCCAACCGCGTACCGGATCCCCGCCCCCGCCGAGGGTGTACATGATCGTGTCGAGGTCCGGGCAGATCCGCAAACCGTGCAGGGTGATGTCGTCAGCAGTGTTGGCAATCACGGTGAGCTCTGCCGTCGGGTAGGCGCGGCGTACTCCGAGCACGAACTTCGAGCCGCCGACGCCTCCGGCCAAGATCACGATCCGCACCGCACCAGTGTTGCAGGGTTGTCTCTGCTCGCGCGGCGCCCCGGGGAGCTGGTGCCGTCGTCACTCTTCGCGAAACCGCGGTGCTGTGGATTGCTCGCTCCGCTCGCGGGGCAGGTTTCGCTCATCGCTCCTCCGATCACCAGCGGGCGCCTACCGACGCTCGCAGAGGAGTTTGTAAGGGCTGCCTCCTCGCACCCGCCATTGTCGTTACCCTGAAAGGATGGACAGTTTGATGCGGTTGCGTGAGCCGGCCGCTTGGGTCGCCTTAGGAGCCTTGGTGCTCAATCTATTGCTCGCCATCGTTGCGACGGCGAGCTACCCGGGCCCGGTGGCGAATGTGGGATTGGTAATGAGCGCTCGAGCCGCCAATCCGGTGCCGCTGATCGTGCTGGCGGTCTTGGTCAGCTTCTGTGTGGTGCGTGAGCGTACGCCCCATGCGCGCCTGCTGACCGCCCTCAGCCTCATCGTCGGGGTCATCGCTGTGCTGTTCGGCCTAACGCTTGCGTTGCTGGGACTCGCCGCAGAGACCACGCCCGTTCTTGCGGTACTTGCCGCCATCGTGATCCAGCTGATCTCGCTCATCGCGCTCGTGTTGCTGATCAAGCTTCTGCAGCTTCAGGCGGTGCCGCGCCGACTGCCTGCCGGAATCGGGCTGGCGCCGTACCCGTACCCGGAATCGCTGCCGGCACCGCAGCCCCTCGACCAGCGGCTGCAACCCACCTGGCAGCCAGATACAGCTGCTGGTGCGGTCTGGCGTACCGCGGGCGAGGCAGCAGCTGGCGCCCCGGCAACGGGCTGGGGGGCAGATTCCTCCGCTGCCTGGCAGCCCATCCCGACGCAACCGAATGGGCCGAGGCCGCAGGGCAGAATCTCCGACGACCCGACGATCCGATCGAAGGGACAACGGGACGCACCACCCCCCGCGGCGGACTGGTGGGGCCAGCCCCAGTCCTAGAAGGACCCCTCACACTCGAATTTGTCCCCAATATCAGGAAATCGCTTGACTTTACGGTATTGACAGGCATGTAATTTCACCAATGTCATTTGCAGTTTTCTGCTGATCCGGCGGAGTCGTACTCAGATGAGTTGCTGCACAGCCAAGGGGGCACCCAGTAGCAGCGGGTGGCAGGTGCATACGGCGCAAGCCAAAACCGGTACGGCCCGCGAAGCCGTACCGAGTTTGCGGGGTTTCCATCATGCGGGTCGAGGAGGCACAACTACATGTACGAGCTGAGGGGCATCGACGAGGGGGGTGCACTGAGCTGGCAAGAGCGCGCACTGTGCGCGCAAACCGACCCAGAAGCCTTCTTTCCTGAGAAGGGTGGGTCAACGCGCGAGGCCAAGAAGGTCTGCTTGTCCTGCGAAGTGCGCGGCGAGTGCCTCGAGTACGCGCTGGCGAACGATGAACGCTTCGGCATCTGGGGCGGTTTGAGTGAGCGGGAGCGTCGCAAACTCAAGAAGCGCGCTGTGTAGCCGAACTCACTATCGGGCACTCAGTCGACTCGCGTAAAGTAAGGGGCCGCCCAACCGGGCAGCCCCCTACGCGTTTTTTCGGGGCCCGATTGGTACAGGGGTTACGCAGGAACTAATGGATAGCGACATTGCCCTGGCTGGTGCATACGAGGACCGGCCAGGAGGCTCTGGTGCCTGGCCTGAGCTGATGCCCGGCGACGTCGAAGAGTTCGGGTTTGACGAGAATCCGTGGGCATGGGCTGACTTCCCCGGCAAAGGGGAGACGGAACGGGTCGACATTGCCGGCGCCCACGTCACAGCCGTACTCGTCACACTCGACGCGGCACGTTGGTTGCCGGCGACCCTGGAGGCACTGGCCAAACTGGACACGCGACCGACCAGGTTGATCGCAATCGACAACGCGAGCACCGATGCAACCAGAACGCTCTTGGACCGCGCACACGACCAGGGCGTGCTGGACGCCGTCTATGGCGGGAGTCGGGAATTCGGGTTCGGCGATGCCGTGAATGCGGCTCTGGAGCTCGACATTGCCAACCTGCAGGATGATGCGGACACGATCGGCTTCCGTGCGGTGTCGGCACGCGACACGTATTGGTTGTGGCTCCTGCACGACGATGCCGTGGTCGCACCCGACGCGCTCTATCAGCTACTGGCCCACGTAACCACCGACCAGAGCATCGACCTGACCGGCCCAAAGCTGCTGCTGCCGCGACGCCGGCACGGCGGCCAACCGATCAGCGAGATCGGGGTCAGCATTTCCGACACCGGGCGTCGTGAACTCGACCTCGATGTGGACGAGATCGACCAGGGGCAGCGCGACGAACCTCAGGAGCGGCTCGGCGTCTCCACCTGCGGCATGCTCGTTCGGACCGCCGTCTGGGAACAGCTCGACGGTCTTGACCCAGCCCTGCCGGTCTTCCGGGACGGTGTCGAGTTCGGGTGGCGCGCTCACCTCAACGGCTACCGTGTGGTCACCACCCCGAGGGCGCAGCTCACTCACCGCCAGGTTGGCCGCGCCGGTCTTCGTCCCCATGGTCTTACGGGCCGCAGGCCGGGCAAGGTTGATCGGCTGCTGGGCATGCTCGTAGTGGCCGGTCATGCCCCGGCGAAGAGGCTGCCGCTCGTTTGGCTTCGCTTGGTCTGGAGCTGCCTGCTGCGCGCCGTGGGCTATCTGATCGGCAAGGTGCCGGGTCGGGCACTCGATGAGATCCTGGCATTAGGCTCGTTCGTGGCTCATCCAGGCCAGCTGCGAGGCCTGCGCAGGCGAACGGCCGCCATCGATCCAGCGCCGGGGACTGACGAGGTTGTTGATTCGCTGCGACCGCCCTGGTGGAGCGGCTTGCAGGTTGGACTCGACGCTCTGACCGCTACCGCGTCCGAGCGTTACCGATTGGTAGCGGGCGACTCCGATGTGGCCTCAATCGACGAACTCACCGGCGACGACTTCAGCTCGGCGATCGATGCCCGCCCGAAGAACGTTTGGCTCAGCCCAGCAGCGATCACCGTGGCCGCTGCCATTGTCGCAAGTTTCATCGCAGCTCGAAGCCTCCTTGGCAGTGGCTCCCTCGTCGCTCCGGCATTGCTACCTGCGCACGACAGCTTTGTTGGTCTGTGGCGTACGGTCGTCAGCGCGATTCCGGGCGCCCCCGCACAGGTGACGCCGCCCTGGGAGGCGCTCGCCGCCCTCGCTTCAACGGCCGTGTTCGGCCAGCCCGAATGGTTCACCACGCTCTTGCTGTGTGGAGTGGTGCCCTTGTCGTTGCTGGCGGCATATCCGCTCGCGCGGCGCGTGATCAACGACCGCCGAGTACGGCTCTGGGTCTGCGGCACGTACGCACTGCTTCCTGTACTGCTCGGTGGCACCAATCAGGGCCGGCTCGCCCTCAGCGTGGTGGCCATCGGCCTGCCGTTGCTGGTCATGGCGGCGCGGGCTCTCGTGCTGCGCCGGACGCGGACCCCAGAGGCGTGGCGTGGCGGCTGGGGAGCGGGTGTGGTGCTCGTGGCCCTCGTGGCATTCGAGCCGTCCATGATCATCTTTGCGGTGTTGGTCGGGATACTCGGCGCTATTGTGCTGCGTCGGAGTCCACGCAAGATCGGCCGAATCGGGATCGCGCTGGGAGTGCCGCTGGTGGTACTGCTGCCGTGGTGGCCGACCCTGATCTCAGCGCCCGGACGGCTGTTCGTCGGGCCTGACTCGGCGCTAACAGGGGTGACGCCCGCAGCTCCGGTATGGCAGCTGCTGCTTGGCCGCGAAGTTGGTCCCGGCCTGCCGCCACTATGGGTCGGTGCTGTGATCTTCGGCGTCATCTGGGTTGTCGCCCTACTCGGACTCGCGCGCCGTCCCGCCCGACGAGCAGTGGTTGCCGCCTGGGCCGCAGCGCTCGTCGCTTTCGGGATGGCTGTCGTCTTATCTAGATTGGTCGTGTCCGTGCCGCCAGCCGGCACCGAGGTGCGGCCCTGGGCGGGCAGTTACCTGCTCCTCGGTTTCGCCGCATTGATCATCAGCGGCGGTATGGGACTCGACGGATTCTCGGCTGACGTGAAGGAGCGCAGCTTCAGCTGGCTACAGCCCGCCACGGTTATCGCTGGCATTGTGGTCTGCCTGATCAGCGCTGGCGGTGCGGTGTGGTGGGTGTTGGCTGGCGCTCACGGCCCAATCGAGCGTTCCCGGCTTGACGCAATTCCGCCGTACGTCATGAACGCCATGAAGTCAGACGCGCGACCGCGGCTGCTTGCCATCGACCTCATCGACGGCACCGCGCGGTACTCAGTGCTGGCCGATGATCACCTCCGGCTGGGCGACGCCGATCGGGGCTTCACCTTTGGCGGCTCCGTCGCCGCCCGGGAGCAGGTCGATGACTTGGTCGTCCGCCTCGTCGCCGGGACTGCGGACTCCGATATCAACCCGCAGCTGACCAATCTCGGGATCGGCTACGTCTGGGTGACCGGGGCAAACGATGACATCCAGGCCAGGATCGATAACACGCCGGGGCTTGGCACCGCCAGCGGAAACGAGCGCGGGATCGTATGGAAGCTCGAACCGACGGTGGCTCGCACAGTGGTCGTCGATGGGTCAGCGCGGCTGCCCATCGGCACGCCGCCGGCGCCAGTCCCCGCAGGCAAGCAGCAGCGGCAGCTGCAGATCGGTGAGTCTGCCGACGTGCGGTGGCGGGCGGAGCTGAATGGCAGCACCCTTGCTCCCGCCGCGGATGGGTGGCAGCAGGTGTTTGCACTTCCGGCGGACGGCGGGACCGTGACCTACACGCTGCCGTCCCTGATGCCGTGGCTACTGCCACTTCAGGGCTTGGTGCTCCTGATCGCGGGGGTGCTCGCTGCTCCGGCAATCAGACGACCTGAGGTGCGTGACCCGGCCAAGACGGCTCGGCGCGCCGCGACCCTGTCGGAGCTGGCCTGATGTCTGACCTTCGGATACGTGGGTTGACGCTGCCAAGGCGCCGTGCCGTAGCCCTCGGCGCGGCCCTCATGGGTGTGCTGTTGATCCTTGGCGGAGGGACGCTCCTGGGCCAGGAGCGGTCCGCCTCCGACGCCAATCGCACCCCGCTGGTCGGCCGCACCACGACGATCTGCACCACATCGGCTCCGCCGAGCGGCGAGCCTGCCGGAAAGACGGAGATTTCTGCAATCTCGGTCCGAGAGGCGCCTGGGCGCACAGGCTTGCTGACGGGATCCACGCTCAAGTCGAAGCCATTGGAGCTGAAGCTCACCGAGCCAGGAAAGGGCGCACAACAGTCTGGAGTCACCTCCCCGGTCGTGATCTCCGCTGACGGAAGCATGGCGAGTGCCAGCAGCGCGGTGATCGTCAGCGACGTGATGGACGGCCCCGAAGTCGGGCTCAAGGCAGCGCCGTGCCTCGCTCCGGCAACCTCGCATTGGTTCCCCGGTCTGGGCGCGACGGATGCCGATCGTACTGACTTGATCTTGAGCAATCCGGACGACGCTCAGGCTCAGGTCGATCTTCGGTTCTATGGCCGGAGCGGTCGCGTCGCGGTTCCGGGTAGCCCTGGCGTCCTGATCAGGGGGCACGAGTCACGCACGGTTTCGCTGAGCGGCCTGGTGGAGGCTGAGGGGCCGCTCAGCGTGGCGGTACAGGCGAGTGAGGGTCGGGTCACCGCAGTGGCCAAGCGGACGCAGACCGATCAGCTCAAGCCCGCTGGAGTCGACTGGCAGATCCCATCGGCCTCGCCGAGCACCGTTGTCGCCATACCGGGCGTACCGGAGGGCCCAGGCGGTCGTGAACTGGTCGTTACTAATCCCGGCCATACGCGGGCACATGTGGCCGTGCAGGTTTTGGGTTTCCAGGGACCTTACGAGCCCAGCGGAGCCGCGTCGCTTGACGTGCCGCCCGAGAGCACCGCAAGCGTGGACCTCGAAGAGGGCCTGGCCGAGGAGGCGGGCAGCGTCAAGCTGACGAGCAACCTGCCTGTGACTGGCTCGGTGATCTCTACCAGCCGACGCGGCGGCGCTGGGATCGATCTGGCTGTCCAGTCCGCCGCCGTTCCCCTGATCCGAAGTGGGGTCAGCGCAATCGCGACCAGCAACATCGCCGATACCGAGCTGATTATCAGCAACAGCGGAGACGACGACGCACAGATCTCATTCGACGTACTGAGCTACGAGGGCGTCAGGCTGCGGACCGCTGACATTGTGTTGGGACCGAATACCACCGCGACGAGGCGGTTGAACTCGCCCGCGCCGTCCTATCTCGTGGTCAACGTGCCAGACGGTTCCTCGGTAGTTGGAGGCGTCGTACTTACCCAACCAAAGCGAGATGTCGCTGGGTTGGCCACCATTCCGCTTAGCTCACCTGATCTGGCAAGCCGGGCGCCAGCGACCAGGCCTGATTATTCAGTGGGTCGGTAAGACTTTGCCCTGAAACGAGCTGCGAGCGTCGCGAATCCAAGCGCGATGCGCGAGCAGCTGAAGAAATCGCATCACGGTTGAGCCGAAAAGGGTCCGATTCGCGGCTTGGCCGCTCATAAGTGTTGAAAACCAGGGCTTCTCAGTCGTCTTCCGCGCCGGCACCGTCGGGATCGATCTCCTCCACGCTGCGGCCGGTCAGCGCGGAGAGCTGTTCCACGATCGTCCGGTAGACAAGGATGCGGAGACCCCGGCGACTCACTGCGCGATGCTCCAATGGCCTGCGATAGATCACCACCTGGCCCGGCTGATCTGCCGTGCCCTCGACCGCGGCGGCAAGCGGCACCTGATCGCCAGACCAGGTCATGTCGAAGTGGGGCACATCCTGGATTCCGAACGTGATTCCAACGAGCGCGTCCGGACACTGCAGTCCCACCCGATCAATGGCATCGTGAACGGCGTCGCTGAAGAAGTCGGCCTTGCTCGCCGGATGAGGCGGCTGAGCCGGCCGCATTGTCAGTGCGTTCGGCAGCGCCAGAGGTCCGCGAAGTCCGCGGCCGTGGCGGTCACGACGTTGGCTGGACACGTGAGCACTGTAGTCGGACACGGCAGCGCTTCCCACGATCGAACGCGCCCCCGGAGTAGCGTCGGGCAGGTGAGGACGCGCTGCTGTTCACGAGCAGGATGCCAGCGTCCGGCTACCTCCACGCTGACCTATGCCTATCGAGACTCCACAGCGGTTCTCGGCCCGTTGGCGAGCCAGGCTGAACCGCACTGTTACGACTTGTGCCAGCAGCATGCGCGGACACTCTCGGCGCCGCGCGGTTGGGAAGTGATCAGGCTCGCCGTCGAGAGCCAACCGAAACAGACCACCGATGATCTACTGGCTCTCGCTGACGCGGTGCGCGATGTCGGCCTCTCCTACGATCCTCCAGCCGGGCCGACCAGCGAGCCCCCGCTGCGGCGTACCGGTCTCGTCGAACTGGCGCGTCGCGGGCATCTGACTGTGTTGGCCGATCCTGGAGCGGGCTGACGCCGCTCGCAAGGCGCCGACCCGACAGTCTAGAATCCACACTCGATGATCAAGCGGGGGATCTTTAAAGCGAACGACATTCGGGGAATCACTGAGGGTTCTGACCCTGAGTGGGACGCCGCTGGGGCGTATGCAGTTGGTGCTGCCGTGGTTGAGGTGCTGGATCTCAACACGGGGGCCGGAGCGCTCGTGGTTGGCCGCGACATGCGGACCAGTGGCCCACAGATGGCGGCCGCCTTCATGGAGGGCGTGCTGAGCCGCGGTGTCGATGTGATCGACATCGGCCTGTCCAGTACCGACCAGTTGTGGTTCGCCTCCGGGTGGCTCGACTTACCCGGCGCGATGTTCACCGCTAGCCACAATCCGAGTGAGTACAACGGGATCAAGTTCTGCCTCGCGCGCGCCAAGCCGATCACGCCAGCCACACTGGCCGAGATCGCCGATCGCGCTAGTGCGACCGAGCCCGTGCCGGCCGTGGGACGAGGGCAGCGCTCCGAGCAGGACCTGCTGCCCGCCTACGCAAACTACTTGCACTCCCTTGTCGACCTCACCGGTATCCGGCAGCTGCGCGTCGTGGCCGACGCCGGCAACGGGATGGCTGGATACACCCTGCCGGCCGTTCTTGGTCATGACGATCTTGAGTTGATCGGATTGTTCCTGGATCTTGATGGCACCTTTCCGAACCACCCGCCGAACCCGCTCGAGCCCGAGAACCTGCTCGATGCACAGGCAGCGGTCCGCGAGAATGCAGCTGATCTTGCCCTGGTCTTCGACGGCGATGCCGATCGTTGCTTCATCATCGATGAGCGCGGTGAGGTGGTCAGCCCGTCGACAATCACCGCCATGATCGCCAGCCAGGAGCTGGCCCGTGAGCCAGGTGCCACCATTGTCTGCAACAAGATCACCTCACGGGTTGTGCCGGAAGTCGTCCTAGCCGAGGGCGGCAAGATCGTCATCACCAAGGTGGGCCACACCTTCGTGAAAGCCGCCATGGCGGAGCACAACGCGATCTTCGGCGGCGAGCACTCAGCGCACTACTACTTCCGTGAATTTTGGGGAGCTGACACAGGCATGCTCGCCGCCCTGCATGTCTTGTCCGCGGCTGGCCGCTCCGACCGGCCGCTGTCAGACTTGGTGGCTCGCTTTGACAGGTACGCGGCCTCCGGAGAGATCAACAGCTTGGTCAGCGACCAGCAGATGATCATGGATCGAGTAGCGGCCGCTTTCGCCGGTCGCGGCGAGCACGATCGACTCGATGGTCTGACCATCTCTGGCCCGGACTGGTGGGTGAACGTACGGCCTAGCAACACCGAGCCTTTGCTCAGGCTCAATGTCGAAGCCGCCAACCGGGAGACGATGGAGGCCTTGCGTGACGAGGCGTTAGGTTTGATCCGCGCCTAACGGGGCGCCTCTGCGAGCGTCGGTAGGCGCCCGCTGGTGATCGGAGGAGTGATGAGCGAACGCGCTTTATGTTCGCGAAGAGCGACGACGGCACCAGCTCTCCGGGGCGCCGCGCGAGCAGAGAACAACCTGTCGAGTCGAGGAGGATGAGCGTGACAGTCGATCTAGCCCCCGAGCTGCTGGAGATTCTGGCCTGCCCCAACTGTCATGGTGCACTCGCTGTTGATCATGACCGGGACGAGCTGGTTTGCTTGGCGGCCGACTGTGGTCTGGCCTACCCGGTACGCCAACAGATTCCGGTGCTGCTGATCGACGAGGCCCGCCGTCCCAGCTCTGGCACCGATCACCCGGGCACCTCGCCGGGTCGGTGATGTCTGTCTTCAACGACTCCTGGCTGGAAGACGAAAAGGCGCTGGCTGGGGCAGATCCGATCCTGCGCCGACTGGCCGAAGCCGGAGCCCGGGTCCGCCGCGAGGCCGCGGACTCGACGGAGCCGATCAGCAGGCTCCGAGAAGTTCCCCGCCCCAGGGCGGTGATCGCTGCCGGCACAGAGGCACGCTTCATCCGGGCGATGCTGGAACCGGTCTGCCCCGTCCCGTTCGTCGCCTGGCCGACCCACGGCCTCCCTGGCTGGGTTGGCGCGCTCGACCTCGTGGTCGTGATGGCGAGCGAGAGTGCCCCGGCCGGCCTGATAGCCACGGTGCATGAAGCAGTACGCCGTGGCTGCCAGCTATTGATCGCATGCCCTCAACCCTCGATGATCGCCGAGCATGCGGCCTCCCGCTCCAGCATCGTGCTGCCGACCGCGACGGCCGATCCGCTGGCAGCGGCGATCGTGGTTCTGGATGGTCTGCACAGCATGCAGCTGGGACCAGAGGTCTACCCGCAGCTGGTCGCGGACGCGATGGATCAGGTGGCTAAGGAGTGTTCGCCATTTGCCGATGTTTCGGAGAATCCGGCAAAGGATCTGGCAATGGGATTGGCTGATGCGCAGCCGCTCGTCTGGGGTGGCTCGGTGCTCGCAGCGCGGGCAAGCCGCCGGCTCGCGGAAGCGCTCCGTGCGGCGAGCGGGCGCGCCGCGCTCGCAGCCGATGCCGATGCGCTGTTGCCGATCTTGGACTCCACGCCACCTCGTGATCCTTTTGCTGACCCGTTCGAGGACCTGATATCCGTCGATCGGCGGCCGATCTTGGTGCTGCTCGATGATGGGAACACCGAGAGCCTGATCCGCACTGACCATCAGCGTCTGGTCGCGGCAGCCGAACGCAACGACGTACGGGTTTGCACGATCGCACACTGGTCGGGCTCAGACGTTGAGCGCTATGCAAGCCTGCTACAGACGGGGATGTTCGGCGCGGTCTACCTCGCTGTCGGCCTGGGCCGCAGCCTTGAGCGGTGACAGGCTCGCCCACTGAACCTAAACGGTTGTGCCACGGCTACACCAATGCCACCACGGTGGAAGGCCGGAGGGTCGTCAAGCGGCATCTCGGACCCGACGCGCCGGAGCGGCGTAGCCGGGAAGTCAGGGCACTGACGCTCCTCGCCGGCCGCTTTCCCGTTCCTCCACTGATCGAGTCCGACGAGTCGCAGGTCGTGCTCGCCTTCGTGCCCGGCGTGCACGGTCAGGAGATTTTGGAGGAGGGGCCGGAGGAGATCCTGTTCGAGGTGGGCCGCGCCGGCCGCACACTCCATGAGCTCGACCTTCGGGCGCGTACGAGGGCGCCGATGGCAGCGTGCTGCTGCATGGCGACTTCGGTCCGCAGAACATGTTGTTCGACGAAGGGACCCTGCACATGCAGGCCCTGGTGGACTGGGAGTTCACGCACGCCGGCGACCCGGTCGAGGATCTGGCGTGGGCTGAGTGGATCGTCCGGACGCACCATCCACATTTAGCCAAGGCGCTGGATGCACTGTTCGCCGGCTATGGACACCGCCCGACCTGGCAGCGGAGGCAGAACGCGATGCTCGACAAGTGCCGCTGGGCGCTTGACGTCGTACGTCGCTGGTCGGCGACGATCAACGCGACGTCGGTTGCGATGTGGGAGCAACGGCTCGAGGCTACGGCGCGTTTTCGGGAGTAGCCCTCCAGTCCGATGGGGCGGCTCTGGCAGGATTCACTTGTGAGTGCCGAAGGCGGAACCAGGGCGGTCATTGCGGCCTTGCTCGCTAATACGTTCATCGCTGTGACCAAGTTCGGCGCCTGGGCACTGACGGGAGCCTCCTCCATATTGGCCGAGGCGATCCACTCCGTAGCCGACGCTGGCAACCAAGTGCTGCTGCTGGTCGGCGGCCGGCGCTCCCAGCGGAAAGCAACCGAAGAGCACCCGTTCGGCTACGGCAGGGAGCGTTACATCTTCAGCTTCATCGTGGCAATCGTGCTGTTCAGCGTCGGCGGCCTCTTCGCGCTGTACGAGGCCTACCACAAGTGGCACGAAATCCAGGAAGGCCACCCGAACGAGCTCCTGGAGAGCAGGTGGTGGTGGGTTCCAGTTGTCATTCTGCTGGCCGCGATCGTCGCCGAGGGCCTGTCGTTTCGGACGGCCATACGGGAGTCGAACAAAACCCGCGGGAAACAACGCTGGAGCAAGTACATCCGTGCTGCCAAGGCACCGGAACTTCCGGTGATCTTGCTGGAGGACTTCGCCGCGCTGTTGGGGTTGGCCTTCGCGCTATTCGGGGTCGGCATGACGCTGCTGACCCATAACGGCATCTTCGACGTCATCGGTACGGTCATGATCGGCTTGCTGCTCGTGGCAGTGGCCATCGCTTTGGCCATCGAGACCAAGAGCCTGCTGCTTGGCGAGGCGGCCAGCCCGGAGGCCGTCGCTCGGATCGCGCGAGCGCTCACCAGCACAGATGGCGTCGAGCGGATCATCCACATGAAGACGCTGCACCTCGGTCCGGAAGAGGTGCTGGTCGCTGCCAAGATCGCTGTCGTGCCGTGCGATACCGCGGTCGAGGTGACGGAGACAATCGATCGAGCCGAGGCCAGTATCCGCGAGACAGAGCCAATGGTCACTTCGCTCTACCTCGAGCCGGACATCTACGACCCGGAACATGTTCCGGCTCCCCGGCCCGAGCGGCCCACCGCCCCCAGCCACTGAGCGCTGTTTGCCGGGCCCCGAGGCGGCGGACGTTTCGACGGCTGTGATGGAGAACTCACGCTGCCCGAGTGATGGAGGTCTTGGGATGTCACACGGCTCCCATAGGCTTGCGCCCATGGATTTTCGCGTTGCCGACCTGACCCTCGCCGAGTTTGGCCGCAAGGAGATCAGCCTGGCCGAGCACGAGATGCCGGGACTGATGGCCATGCGAGCGCAGTACGGCGACTCCAAGCCGCTCGCGGGAGCGAAGATCGCCGGCTCGCTGCATATGACGGTGCAGACCGCAGTGCTCATCGAGACCTTGGTGGCTTTGGGCGCCGAGGTGCGGTGGGCAAGCTGCAACATCTTCTCGACTCAGGACCATGCGGCGGCCGCCGTAGTGGTCGGGCTGGACGGCACACCGGCCGACCCCCAGGGGGTACCGGTCTTCGCCTGGAAGGGCGAGACTCTGCAGGAGTACTGGTGGTGTACCAGCCAGATTCTGCACTGGCCGGACGGCGATCTGGCCAACATGATCCTCGACGACGGCGGAGACGCCACCATGCTCGTACACAAGGGCGCGGAGGCCGAGAAGATCGGCGAGGTGCCGCAACCTTCGGCAGAGGACTCGGCCGAGTGGGAGGTCTTTCTCGAGCTGGTACGCAAGACGCTGGCCGAAGGGCTGTCCTGGATCGAGATCGCAAATGCGCTCAAGGGCGTTACCGAGGAGACCACCACCGGCGTACATCGCCTGTACGAGATGATGCGCGCCAGAACTTTGATGTTCCCGGCTATCAACGTCAATGACTCGGTCACCAAATCGAAGTTCGACAACAAGTACGGCGTTCGGCATTCGCTGATCGATGGCCTCAACCGTGCCACCGACGTGTTGATCGGCGGCAAGGTCGCGGTTGTCTGTGGCTACGGCGACGTGGGCAAGGGCTGCGCGGAATCACTTCGCGGTCAGGGCGCCCGGGTGATCATCACCGAGATCGATCCGATCTGCGCGCTTCAGGCAGCGATGGACGGCTTCCAGGTGGCCACCCTGGAGGAGGTGCTGGACATCGCCGACATTTACGTCACAGCGACTGGCTGCCGCGACGTGATCACCGCCGACCACATGCGACGCATGAAGCACCAAGCGATCGTGTCCAACATCGGGCACTTTGACAACGAGATCGACATCGCCGGACTAGCCTCGCTGCCCAACGCGACCAAGATCAACATCAAGCCTCAGGTGGATGAATGGCAGTTCGCCGAGGACGGCGCCGAACCGCGTCTCGGCGGAGCCGAGCCCGAGACCCACAGCATCATCGTGCTCAGCGAAGGCCGGCTGATGAATCTCGGCAATGCGACCGGTCACCCAAGCTTCGTCATGAGCAATTCGTTCACCAATCAGGTGCTGGCCCAGATCGAGCTCTTCACCAAGCCCGAGGACTATCCACTCGGTGTATACACGCTGCCGAAGCACCTCGATGAGGCCGTCGCCCGATTGCACCTGGGCGCACTGGGTGTGCACCTGACTGAGCTCACTCCCAAGCAGGCCGCTTATTTGGGCGTCGACGTCGGCGGGCCGTACAAGTCCGATCACTATCGGTATTAGATGAAGATCGCGCTCGAGCACCGCACGACTTACCGGTTCGACCGGCCGATCGCGATCGGGCCGCACGTCATCCGGCTGCGTCCAGCGCCGCATTCACGAACCCCCATTGAGGCCTACTCACTCAAAATTTCCCCGGCCGACCATTTCATCAACTGGCAGCAAGATCCTTTCGGGAACTACCTGGCGCGAGTCGTCTTCCCCAGCAAGGCCAGCGAACTGGACATCACCGTCGGACTGGTGGCCGACATGGGGGTGATCAACCCCTTCGACTTCTTTATTGAGAGCTACGCCGAGGCCTACCCCTTCAGCTACCCGCCCGAGCTTGAAGCCGATCTCAAGCCATACCTGGATGTTCCCGCCTCCGCGCTTGGACCGCTTGTCCAAGAGTGGGTCACGAATAACGCCACACCGCCATCCGACGCCCAGCCGACTGTCCAATTTCTTGGCGCGTTGAACTCCGCTATCTATAGCGACGTCGCCTATTCCACCCGGATGGAAGCCGGCGTTCAGACCCCTGACGAGACTCTCACCCGGCGGATCGGTTCCTGCAGGGACTCGGCCTGGTTGCTGGTGACTGCCCTGCGGCAGTGTGGCCTGGCGGCTCGATTCGTCTCGGGCTACCTCGTTCAGCTGGCACCCGACCAGCCGAGCGTTGATGGTCCCAGCGGACCGACCGAGGACTTCACCGATTTGCACGCCTGGGCCGAGGTGTACATCCCCGGTGCCGGCTGGATCGGGCTCGATGCCACGTCTGCCCTGTTTGCTGGTGAGGGCCACATTCCGCTTGCGGCCACACCCCACCCAGCGTCCGCCGCTGCGATCACCGGGGCAACCGAGCAGTCGGCGACCACGATGGAATTCGCCAACACCGTACGCCGTGCGCAGCAGGACCCACGAATCACCTTGCCTTATATGGCGGCTCAGGTCGACGACATCCAGCGATTGGGGGAGGCAGTCGACGGGCGGCTGCAGGCCGCTGGCCTGGAGCTCACTATGGGTGGTGAGCCGACGTTCGTGTCGACCGACGACATGACCTCGGCTCAGTGGACAGTGGCTGCAGATGGCGCCGAGAAGCGCCAATTGGCCAACCAACTGGCTGCCGAGCTAGCGGATCGTTTTGCACCAGGCGGGCTGGTGCAGCGCAGCGAGGGCAAGTGGTATCCCGGGGAGCCGCTGCCTCGTTGGCAGATTGGACTCATCTGGCGTAGCGACGGCGAGCAACTGTGGAGTGACCCTGCACTGCTGGCGGATCCGTTCGACTCCGCGAAGCAAGACCTCGATTCATCTGCGTCGGCCGAGCGGCTGGCCCGAGCGATCACCGCAGATTTCGGGCTGCCGGATGAGCAGTTGCAGCCGGCCTTCGAAGATCCACTGGCGCGGCTCGCGACGGAAGTCAGCCAGCCGGCCGGGCCGCATCCAGCATTTGATCCAGAGCAGCCGGACCCTCAGCTCGTCGGCGAACTGGATCGGTCCGAGACCGAACCCGCAGCTTGGGTGCTGCCGCTGGTGCCAGCATGGTTTGGCGAGGGCTGGACGAGCCCGGCCTGGAGGACCCGGCGAGGCCGCCTGGTGCTGGTTCCTGGCGATTCGTCAGCCGGCTCACGGCTGCCACTCGACGCGCTCTCGTGGACAGATCCCGACTTCGCCGGCGAGGAGTCCTACACCAAGGCCGGACCATCGCTGAACGAGGCGGTCGGGCAGCCACGGGCGGTGGTGGTCGATCCACATGACGCGCCAGCGCGTACGGCCTTGGTCGTCGAGCCTCGTGAGTGCTACGTGCATGTATTTCTCCCGCCGCTGGAGAGGCTGGAAAAGTTCATCGAGTTGGTCGGACTAGTCGATCGGGCCGCGACGCGGACCGGCATCGCTGTGATTCTGGAAGGTTATGGGCCGCCGCCGGATTCTCGGATCAAGACGTTGCTGATCACCCCCGATCCTGGAGTGATCGAGGTGAATGTCCATCCAACCTCCAGCTGGGCCGAACTTTCCGACCTAGCCGAGACGCTCTATGGGATTGCCCGTGAACAGCGGCTTTGCGCCGAAACCTTCGGTCTCGACGGGCGCCACAGCGGTACCGGCGGCGGCAACCACCTCACACTCGGCGGTCCGGAGCCGATGCGGTCGCCGTTGCTCCAGCGCCCCGATTTGCTGGTCAGCATGATCACCTTCTGGCAGCACCATCCCAGTCTGTCGTACCTCTTCGCAGGACGTTTCGTAGGACCGACCAGCCAAGCACCACGCGTCGACGAGGGTAGGCCGGAGACGCTGTACGAGCTGGAGATCTCCTTCGCCGAGATCGATGAGCTGGCCGATACCGAGCACCGGCCGTGGGCGGTCGATCGCGCGCTGCGCAACCTGCTCACCGATATCACCGGCAACACACACCGCGCCGAATTTTGCATCGACAAGCTCTACAACCCCAATTCGATGCGGGGCAGGCTCGGGCTGCTCGAACTGCGCGGATTCGAAATGCCACCGCACCCGGACATGGCACTGGTCCAGGCTCTCCTGGTCCGTGCGCTGGTCGCCCGGTTCGCCGAGCAGCGTTATTCCGCCCCACTGGTCAGGTGGGGGATCATGCTGCACGAGCGATTCCTGCTGCCGCACTTCGTGCTGGCCGACCTTGCCGAGGTCGTCGCCGATCTGCGCGCCCACGGAATCGAGTTCGAGTTGTCCTGGTTGCTCCCGTTCGTCGAGTTCCGGTTCCCGCAGATCGGTGTGACCAAGATCAGCGGGGTGGAGCTGGAACTTCGCAGCGCTATCGAGCCCTGGCACGTGCTTGGTGAGGAGGCGGCCACTGGGGGTACTGCGCGTTATGTGGATTCTTCGACCGAACGACTGCAGGTCGCGGTGAACGGATTCGTCCCCGAGCGGCACCTGCTGACGTGCAACGGACGACCGGTTCCGTTGACGGCTACTGGCACACCAGGCAGCTACGTCGCCGGTGTCCGTTACAAGGCCTGGAACCCGTGGTCATCGCTGCACCCGACCCTCGAAGTGGACTCACCGCTGTCCTTCGATCTCATCGATCGCGGGAGCCGCTTCTCCCTCGGTGGCGCGACCTATCACGTGGTCCATCCCGGCGGCCGGACGTACGATCGTCCGCCGGTCAACGCATCGGAGGCTGAGGCGCGTCGGGCAGGGCGCTTTGAGGCGATGGGGCAGGCCACGGGGGTGATTGATCTTGAGGCGCTGGATGCCCAGCTGATCAGGCGCTCGGCCGGTGACGATGAGTATCCGTTGACGCTCGATCTGCGCCGTCGGGTGCCACGCGCTTGGGGACTCGGTAGCTCTCAGTCTTGGGGCACTACGTGAGTGTCCTTAGTCGCTACCTGGCTGTAGCAAGCCAGCCCGCCACGATGGATCGGCAACCGGCGTTCGACGAGCTCGTGGCCGCGGACGGCACCGTCCGCCAGGGTTGGTCATCACTGCTGGACGGGCTCGATGAGTTCGCCGACACCGACTTGGTGCAGGCCCAGCGCGAGGTAGCCCGGCTGCTGGAGGACGACAACGTCACCTACACCCCGAGTCCAGCCTCAGCGCTCTCGATCGCCGACGAACCGAACGGGCATGGCCCTCCGGCCGCTGGAACGCCGACTGGCCTCGTGGAGCCAAAGCCGTGGCGGCTTGACCCGCTGCCGTTAATCCTCGATGACCGAGAGTGGGCAGGGCTCGAGGCTGGTCTGGTGCAGCGGGCCGAGCTGTTGGATTCGATCATGGCTGACCTTTACGGTGCGCGCCGGCTGCTAGCGCGACGTCATATCCCGGCCGCAGCGATTTTCGACCACGACGAGTACCTACGGCCACTCGTCGGCAGCGAGGCAGTGGCCGGCCAGCGATTGTTCATGATCGCGGCGGACTTGGGGCGCGACGGCGGCGGGCATTGGAAGGTGGTCTCCGATCGGACCCAGGCGCCCTCAGGCGCCGGATACGCCATGCAAAACCGCCGGGTGATCTCGCGCGTGATGCCAGAGATCTATCATCAGGCCAACCTGCATAGGCTCACGCCATTCTTCCAGGCGATGCGCCTTGCCCTCGTCGATGCGGCGCCCAGCGCAGTCGAGGATCCGCGGGTCGTCGTGCTGAGCCCCGGCACGCACTCCGAAACCGCCTTCGACCAGGCTTTCGTTGCCTCGTTGCTCGGCTTCCCACTGCTCGAGGGCAGCGACCTGACGGTTCGTGATGGCCGGGTCTGGATGCGAGTCCTTGGCAAGCTCGAAGGGGTCGACGTGATCTTGCGCCGCGTCGACTCCACCTGGATGGACGCGTTGGAGCTGCGGCCTGACTCACGGCTTGGGGTAACCGGGCTGATGGAATGCGTACGCGAGGGCACCGTCAGCGTGCTGAACAACCTGGGCTCCGGGGTCCTCGAGAACCCCGCTCTGCTGCCGTTCCTGCCCGAGCTGTGCGAACGGCTGCTCGGTCAGTCACTGCGGTTGCCGTCGGTCGAGACTTGGTGGTGCGGTGACCAGGCAGCGTTGAGCCACGTGCTGAACAACCTGGATTCCGTCGTGATACGGCCAATCAGCCGCGGTCACGGGCGCAGCGTACGTGGGGCCGCGCTGAGCGGCAGGCAGCGCGAACTGCTGGCAGACAAGATCAGGGCCGCGCCACACCGCTTCGTCGGACAGGAGGTGCTCCACCTGTCATCAGCGCCAACCAGCCATGAGGATCGGCTCGTTCGTCGCAACGTCGTGCTGCGATCGTTCGCGGTCCGGAGCGGCGGGTCGTACACCGCGATGCTGGGCGGCCTCGCCCGAGTGACCGATGACACGTCGGAGCAACGTGGCGTATTCGTTACTGAACCCAATGGCCAGCTGGCCAAGGACGTCTGGGTGGTGGGCAGCGAGCCCGTTGCCGCTCCCCGGATCGTGGCACGCGGTCGGGTTGGTGAGGAGATGGGCTTCGTTCCGGCCGTATCAGCTTCGATCGCCATGGTGCCGAGGGTGCTGAGCGATCTCTATTGGTTCGGCCGGTACGCCGAACGCGCTGAAGATCTCCTACGGCTGGCGTTGGCTACCCGGACGGTGGCCATTGAGACTGACCTCGGTGTGACCAATGGGCGTGCCCTGGATGTACTGCTGCAGGCGGTCACGCACGTCAGTACTACG
>Ga0307290_10000167_pt1 | contig 24749 bp, 30 predicted proteins | sample ER_DNA_144_FD_194472 | JGI IMG/M metagenome (GOLD analysis project Ga0307290, IMG submission 194472) | Bulk soil microbial communities from the East River watershed near Crested Butte, Colorado, United States - ER_DNA_144 | ecosystem: Environmental > Terrestrial > Soil > Floodplain | place... | reverse complement strand
TATCGCCAGCGGCGAAGCGCCGATCGTCGTCGGCGCTCGCTCCGCCGTCTTCGCTCCCGTGCCGCAGCTCGGTGTCATCTGCGTGGACGAAGAACACGACTCGTCCTACAAGCAGGAGTCGGATCCGCGTTACGACGCGCGCACCGTTGCGGCGAAGCGTGCTGCGCTCGAGAACGCCGTCGCGGTCTTCGGGAGCGCGACCCCGCGTCCCGAGAGCTGGGGGAAGCTCGAGCGGCTCGATCTAGGTGGGCGGCTCTCCGGCCCGCTGCCTCCCGTGCGCATCGTGGATCTCCGCCGCGAAGCCGGCTATCCGCTCTCCGCGCCGCTGCTCGCCGAGCTCGGGGCGATCGAGGAACACGGCGGCAAGGCGATCCTGCTGCTCAACCGCCGCGGGGTCGCGCCTGCGCTGCACTGCCGTGCCTGCGGGCTGACGTTGCGCTGCGTCAACTGCGACGTCGCGCTCGTCCTGCATGGCGACGGCCTGCTGCGCTGTCATCACTGCGGGCATATGGAGCCGAAGCCGGAGACGTGTCCGGCCTGTAGTTCCACCGAGCTCGCGCGACTCGGCGCGGGCACGCAGAAGCTGGAGCGCGAGCTCGAGGCGAAGCTGCCCGAGTTGGAGCGCATTCGGCTCGACGCCGACGCGGTGGAGAAGCCGGGCGCGCTAGCGGGCGCGCTCAGGCGCTTCGCCGCCGCGGACCGCGTCGTGCTCGTCGGCACCCAGATGGTCGCCAAGGGTCACCACTTCTCGGGCGTCGCCCTCGCTGCCGTCGTCGACGCGGACACGGGGCTCGGCATGCCCGACTTCCGCGCCGAGGAGAGAACCTTCCAGCTCCTGACGCAACTCGCCGGGCGCAGCGGCCGTGACGCACCCGGACGCGTTCTGGTGCAGACGTTCCAGCCGGACTCGCGGGCGATCGAGCTCGCTGCGCGGCATGACGTCACCCGCTTCCTCGACGGCGAGCTCGAACGCAGGCGCGCGCTCCGCTACCCGCCTTTCACCCATCTCGTTCGCATCGTCGTCGCAGGCCCCGAGCCCGACGCGCCGTTGCAGGCCCTGCTCGAGCTGAAGGACGGACTGGCCGGCGACCTGCTCGGGCCGGCGCCGCTGCTCCGGCTACGCGGCCGCTACCGCGCGCAACTCGTCGCGAAGACCCAACACCCGCGCCGCCTCGCCGCCCAGGCGAGCCGCCTGCTCACCGCGGGCGCGCCTGCAATGCGCCGCGCCGGCCTGACGGCCGTCGTCGACGTCGATCCTCAGAGTCTCTAGTTCATCGTTGGATCTAGCGGCATGCGGGCGACCAGCTCGTAGCGGCCGCCCTTGCGGCGCAGGACCTCGCTCCAGAGCCGCTCCGGATCGTCGGTGAAGATCGCATCTGCGTCGGCAGGCTCGATGATCCAGTCGTCGCGCTCGAGCTCGTCCTCCAGCTGCTCGGGCCCCCAACCGGCGACGCCGGCGAAGACCCGCGTTCGCTGCAGGTCGGGGGTATGCACTTCGAGCGCCTCCTCGATGGCGACGAAGCCGACGTCGTCCAGCACAACGATGCCGGCTTCCTCAGGATCCTCGAACTCCGCGAGCACCGCCACGCCGTCGGGATTGACGGGACCCCCCACGAAGACCGGCTCGTCGATGTCGATGACCGGCGCGAGCTGCGGCACCGCCTCGCCGACCGTCGCCGCCGAGCAGCGATTGAGGATCACGCCGACCGCGCCTTCAGTTGTATGCGCGGTGATCAACACGACCGCGCGCTCGAAATTCGGGTCCATGATCGCGGGCGAGGCGATCAGGAAGTGTCCGGCAAGGGAGTCCACGCTCTAAGTCTGCCTTGCCCGAGGCCGGCAGGCGGAAATCCAGGCCCTAGACGTCCTGCCGCCGCTAATGTGCCCGCCGTGACCGAGGTCGAAGGACAGGTTCGAAACGAGGAGCTCGACGCCGAGCGCGAAGCGCGGCGCCAGCTCGCGCTCGCGCAGATTCGGCAATATCCCGACCCCGTCCTACGCATGCAGGCGCCGCCCGTGGAAAAGTTCGACGACGACCTGAAGCGCCTCGTCGCGCGCATGGGAGAGCTGATGAAAGACGCGAACGGGGTCGGCCTCGCCGCGACGCAGGTCGGTGTCCTTCGCCGCGTCTTCGTCTTTGCGCCGGAGGAGGACCAGGTGGCCGCGCTCGTCAATCCGGAGATCGTCCGCCGCAGCGACGAGGCCGAGACGGACGACGAGGGCTGCCTTTCGATCCAGGGGGTGACGATGCCCGTCGAGCGCTCCATCTCCGTGCGAATCGAAGGCCGCGACGAAAACGGGGAGGAGGTCGGCTACGACCTCGAAGGGACGCCCGCACGCATCGTGCAGCACGAGCTTGACCACCTCGACGGGACGTTGATCCTGAACCGCACGACGCCGGAGGCCCGCCGCGAAGCGCTCGCGGCGCTACGTCCCCGGCTGGTCATCCGTTAGATGCAACTCGCCGTCGCAGCGACGGCGCCCTTCGGAGCCGACGTGCTCGAGCGTCTCGCTGCCCGTCACGAGATCACTTCGCTGCTGACGAGGCCGGACGCGCCGCGCGGCCGCGGACAGAAGACCGGCGCGCCGCCCGCTAAGGAAACAGCGGAGCGGCTGGGTATTCGCGTGCTGCAGCCGGCGCGTCCCGAACCTGGACTGGACCTCGGCGCCGACACGATCGTCGTCGCCGCTTACGGCCTGCTGATTCCAGAGGACGTGCTCCAGGAAGGGCTCTGGCTCAACGTGCATCCGTCGCTGCTGCCCCGCTGGCGCGGCGCTGCACCCGTGGAGCGCATGCTAATGGCCGGCGACACGGAGACAGGCGTGACGATTCACCGCACGGTCAAGGAGCTCGACGCTGGGCCGATCGCCGCACAGCGCTCGTTCCCGATCGGCGAGCAGGACGATGCGGGCAGCGTCTACGAGAAGTCGGCCGCGCTCGCAGTCGAGCTCCTCGACGCCGTCTTGCCCGAACCGGAGTTCACGCCGCAGGACGAGGCGGGCGTGACGTACGCGGAGAAGATCACCGCCGCGGATCGCGAGCTCGACTGGGCCGCGCCACCCGACGAGCTCCTGAACCGCATCCGTGCGCTCTCGCCGCACATCGGCGCCCGCGCCGAGTTGCACGGCCGCCCCGTAACGGTCTGGAAGGCCCGGGTCGCCGGCCGCAGGCTCGAGCCGCTCGAGGTGCAGCCGGACGGAAAGCGGCGCATGACGTACGACGAGTTCCTGCGCGGACTGCGATGACCGCGCGAGAGGCGGCCTACCAGGTCGTCCTGCGTGTGTTCGAGGACGACGCCTACGCGGATCGCGTTCTGCGCAGCGCCGCGAAGGATCTCGACAGCCGTGACCGCGGACTCGCGCAGCGGCTCGCGTTCGGGACGGTGCAGCGCGCGCGCACGCTCGATCACGCGATCGACAAGCTCGGCAAGCGACCGGTACGCAAGCTCGACCCGCCGGTCCGCGCCGCCCTGCGACTCGGCGCTTATCAACTCGGCTACACCGACGTACCGCAGCATGCAGCAGTGAACGAGACGGTCGAGCTCGTTCGCTCCGCACGGCTGGAGCGCGCGGTGCCGTTCACGAACGCTGTGATGCGCAGGCTCTCCGAAGGCATCGCACCCTTGCTTGCCGCGCTGCCCGAGGACAATCCCCACGCGGCCGCCCTGAAGCACTCGTACCCGGACTGGATCGCCGACCTGTGGTGGGCGGAGCTCGGCCCCGAGCAGGCGCTCGCGCTGATGCGTGCGCAGAACGAGCCGCCCGAGCGCGTCGTCCGTCTGAACCGCCGGAAGCCCGGGCACGTCGAGGGACGTCCCGATCCCGATCTGCCGGACGCGCTCCACGTCGACCGCATCGACGAGGACGCGCTGCACGCGGGCGTCATCTGGCCGCAGAGCCGTGGCTCCCAGCTCGCCGGGCTCGTCGTCGGGTCCCGTCCCGGCGAGCGCACGCTCGACCTCTGCGCTGCGCCCGGCGGCAAGGCCACGCAGCTCGAGGGCGATGTGGTGGCGGTCGAGCTTCATCCGGGCCGCGCCCGCGAGCTCGAGGAGAACTGCAGGCTGCTGGGCGCCGACAACGTCACGGTCGTGAACGCCGACGCGACGAAGCTGCCGCCGGACCTCACCGGCTTCGATCGTGTGCTCGTCGATGCGCCTTGTTCGGGTCTCGGTGTCCTCGCCGGACGACCGGACCTGCGCTGGCGGGCCCGACCGCTGCCCGAGCTTCAAGCCGAGCTCGTCCAGGTGGCGGCGGAGCGCGTCAAGCCGGGCGGGACGATCGTCTATTCCGTCTGCACGCAGAATCGCGAGGAGAACGAGGCGATCGTCGACGGATCCGGTCTTCAAGTCGAGCCGCTCGGCGAGGAGTGGCCGCAGTTCAGCGATCCGCGCAGGCCCGAGTTCCTGCTCACGCAGCCGCACGTGCACGGCACGGCGGGCTTCTTCATCGCCCGCCTCAGAACCTAGACTCGCACGGAAGATGAGCTGGAACGACTGGGTCAGAACCGTCGAGGTCGAGCCGTCGCTCTACGCGGCCGACTTCTCACGCCTCGGCGAGCAGATCGACGTGCTCTTGCGTGCGGGCGTGCGCGTCTTCCACTTCGACGTCGGCGACGGCCACTTCGTCGAGCCGATCACGATGGGCCCGATCGTCCTTCAGTCGATAGCGCCGATCATTCACGCCGCCGGCGCATTCGTCGACTGCCACCTGATGACAGAAACTCCCGAGAAGCACTTCGGTGCGATCAAGAAGGCCGGCGGCGACAGCGTCACGGTGCACTACGAGGCGTGCCCGGACCTGGCGTCCGCCGTGCTTGCGGCGCGAGCGCACGATCTTCAGGTCGGACTTGCCTTCAAGCCGGAGACGAGCGTGGCGTACGCGGCGCACGCCGCCATCACCTCGCGCGTCGACATCGTGCTCTGCATGAGCATCGAACCGGGTTACTCGGGCCAGGAGTTCATGCCGGAGGCGGTCGACCGGATCCGCACGCTGCGCTCCGTCTTGCCGCGTGAGGTGCACGTCCAGGTCGACGGCGGCATCGGCCCGGAGAACATAAAGGCCGTGCGGGACGCCGGAGCGACTCTGTTCGTTGCGGGAACGTCGATCTTCGGGCGCGAGGATCTGCCGCGCGCCTACCGCCGGCTCCTCCAAGAGCTTTCGTGACCCTCGAACGCGCCCTGGAGCTCGCGGAACGTGGACGCGGCACCGCCTACCCGAATCCCATCGTGGGGGCGGTCGTCGTTCGGGACGGCGAGGTGGTGGGCGAGGGCTGGCACCAGCGCAAGGGCGAGGCGCATGCAGAGGTGATCGCTCTCGAGGCGGCCGGCGAGCGCGCGCGGGGGGCGACGCTCTTCGTGACGATGGAGCCGTGCAAGAGTCACGGGTCGACGCCTCCGTGCACGGACGCGGTGCTGGCCGCGGGAGTTGCGAAGGTCGTCGCCGGCTCGCTCGATCCGAATCCGACGGCGGGCGGCGGGCTCGAGGTCCTGCGTGCGGCCGGTGTCGAGACGGAACACGTGGATTCGGCTTCGGCGCGCGCACAGAACGAAGCGTGGCGTGTCTGGATCGCGGGCCGGCGTCCGTTCGTGATCCTCAAGCTCGCGCTCACCCTCGACGGGCAGGTGGCGGTGCCGGGCACGCGGTGGATCACCGGCGAGGAGTCGCGGCGGCGCGTGCACGAGCTGCGTGCACAGGTCGACGCTGTTGCGGTCGGGATGGGAACGGTGCGCGCCGACGACCCGCAGCTGACCGCGCGCGACGTCGGCGTGGCGAGGCAGCCGCGGCGGCTCGCATTCGGCGCCGGGCCGCTCCCGGCGGGATCGGAGTTGGAGTTGCGCAGAGGTGACCTCGAGGACGAGCTGGCGGCGCTTGCGGCGGAAGGGGTGCAGTCGCTTCTGCTGGAGGGCGGGCCCACTCTTGCCGAATCGTTCCTGCGCGCGAATCTCGTCGACAAGGTTCTGCTCTTCGTCGCGCCGGCGATCGCCGGTAACGGTCGCTCCTTTGCGCCCGAGTTGCCCGCACCCGTCGAGCTGAAGCGTTTGCAGGCCGAACAGGTCGGTGACGACCTCTTGCTGAGTGGCTATGTCCGCGAGCCCTGAGTACTAGAGCCGCACAGTCCGCGTGGCGTGGCGCTCGAGCTCGCCCAAGCGTGCCGTCTCCGGTCGTCCGAGCGCCACGACGAGCGCCGACATCTCGGGCAGTTCGGTCGCCACGAACTCGAGTAGCAGGATCGACCCTTCGTCAGCTGCCTGGAGGTCGTCGAGCACCAGGAGGAGTGGTTGCGCGGCGGTTTGGTCGCGGAGTGCTCGGGTCACCGCTTCGAAGAAGCGGAACTGCCCCTCCGGCTCGTCGGAGCTCGCGGTCGGCAAGGCGTCGCGAAGCGCCTGCGTCCACGGCCAGTAGGGAGGAGCGCCGCCGCCGGCCCAGCCGCGCCCCCAGAGGATCCGTGCGCCGCGCTGCTTCGCGCTGCTCGCGAGCTCGTCCGCGAGCCGGGTCTTGCCCGTGCCCGCGTCGCCGACGATGACGAACAGCCGGCCCCGGCCGGCGAGCGCATCGTCGAGACCGGCCTCGAGCAGGCTGAGCTCCTCCGTACGTCCTTCGATGGGCGACGCGGCCGCTCGGCCCGGGCGCTGCACCGGGTGTGGCTTTCGCGCAGCGACCTCGAGTGCGGGCTCTTGCGCGAGGATCGCGTGCTCGAGCTCTCGTAATCCACGGCCCGGCTCGATCCCGAGGTCTGCAAGGAGCACTCGCCGCGCGGCGCGGTACGCCTCGAGCGCTTCGGCCTGTCGGCCGGCACGGTAGAGCGCGAGCATGAGCTGACCACGCAGGCGTTCCCGCAACGGGTGCCTCGAGACCAGCGCCTCCAGCTCCGGCACGAGCTCGTCCTGGTGGCCGAGGGCGAGCTCTGACTCGATCCTGTCTTCCAGTGCGGCTACATGAAGCTCCTCGAGTCGCTTGATCTCGTCTTGTGCGAAGGGCTCGTACGAGAGGTCGGACAGCGGTGCCCCTCGCCACAGCGCGAGCGCACGGCGGAACTGATCCGACGCTTCAGCGTGATCTCCGGTTTCGAGGGCGGCCCGGCCTTCCGCGAGCAGCCGTTCGAAGCGGTCGCGGTCGAGCTCGTCCGGCTCGAGCGTGATCCCGTACGCCCCAGCGACGGTCCGGATGGTGTCGGTCGGCAGTTCCTTGCGCAGTGCCGACACGCAGTTCTGGAGCACTTTCGCGGCGGTCGGTGGAGCGTCCTCGCCCCAAAGCTCGTCGACGATCACGTCTCGCGTGAGCGTCTCATTGCCGTGCAGGAGCAGGAGGGCGAGCACGGCGCGCTGCCTCGCGCCGCCGAGCGGGAGCTGTCGCTCCCCATCGAGTGCCTCGAGCGGCCCGAGGATGCGGTAGTCCATCGCGGCTGTGCGTGAACCTACACCGTTACCAGGCGATGGGCGACTGTGGGTCCCCCGTGAGGCTCTCGTTACTGCGAGGAGCGATCGTTGCGCCATCGGACGAGCTAAGTGGGGGAAGGAGAACCACCATGATCCGCAAGCATTTCAGGCTCAAGAAAATCGCTCTTGGTCTCGCATTCGCAGCAATCGTGGTACCCACCGCGCAGGCAAAGGTCATCCTTCCCGGGAACCCCGCGCCGGCGTCGGAGCGCACTGCGATCAAGCTGACCGGCGCCGCGCTCGTGAATGCGCCCGCACCGGTCTCTCAGACCGTCAAGCTGACCGGCGCCGCGCTCGTAAACGCGCCCGCACCGGTCTCCCAGGCCGTTGCACACCGGCCGATCGCATCCGAGATGTCCGTCCAGTCTCCGGTCTCGCAGCTGCAGGTCGAAGGGCAGCGCTGGAACGCAATGGCGAGGCAATATGAAAATCAGCCCGGAATCACCGCCGCGGGAGCCGCGCTGACCAACGCGAAGCACTCGGCTTACCCGGTGCAGGTGACTCAAACTCAGACCGCAGCGTCTGATCCATTCAACTGGAGCGACGCAGGCATCGGTGCCTCGGTCACCTTCGGTGCAGCATTGATGCTGCTGATGGCAGTCATCCTCGGCCGACGGTTTCGGTCTCGGCCGACAGGGCTCGCGAGCACCTAGACACCTGTCGCAGCATCGTTCGGAGCGGGTCCGGAGACGGGCCCGCTTCACTGTCTGCCCAGTAGCCTTAACGGCATGTTCACGGGCATCGTGCGCGAGAGAGGCCGGGTTACCTCCTTCGATGGAGGCCACCTGGTCGTCGAGAGTCGAATCGACGCTGAGGTCGGGGACTCGATCTCCGTCGACGGCGTTTGCCTGACCGTTGCCGAAGCGCGGAACGGCACCCTGGCCTTCGACGTGATGGTCGAGACGGTGAGTCGCGCGAAGCGCTTCGGCGCGCAGGTGAACCTCGAGCCCGCCCTGCGGGCAGGCGATCCGCTCGGCGGGCACTACGTCCAGGGTCACGTCGACGGTGTCGGCGGCGTCCGCTCCGTCGAGCAGGAAGGTGACGGCAAGCGCGTCTGGATCGACGTCGAGCCGGAGCTCATGCGCTACCTCGTCGAGAAGGGCTCGATCACGGTCGAGGGGGTCTCCCTGACGGTCGCGGAGCTGGATGGGGAGGGATTCGCGGTCGCGCTCGTCCAGCACACGCTCGGGGCGACGACGCTCGGCGCCTTGGCGCCCGGGAACACGGTCAACCTGGAGACCGACGTCCTGGCCAAGTACGTGGAGCGGCTCCTCGCGGGGCTACCATCTTCGAAATGAAAGTCGAGGAAAAGAGCGCCTTCGCCACGATCGAGGAGGCGATCGAGGACATCCGCGAAGGAAAGTTCGTCGTCGTCGTCGACGCGGCCGACCGCGAGAACGAGGGTGACCTCACGATTGCGGCGCAGTTCGCCACACCGGAGGCCGTGAACTTCATGACGAAAGAGGCGCGCGGGCTCATCTGCCTCTGCCTCACGGAGGACCGCTGCGACGAGCTCGGCCTCCGCCAGATGACGGAGCGGAACGAGACGCCGTACGGCACCGCTTTCACCGTTTCCGTCGAGGCACGCGAGGGTGTCACGACCGGGATCTCGGCGCCGGATCGTTCGCGCACGATTCAGGTCGCCGTCGACCCCGAGGCGAAGCCGGACGATCTCGTGCAGCCGGGCCACGTCTTCCCGCTGCGTGCCCGCGAAGGCGGCGTGCTCGCGCGTGCGGGCCAAACCGAGGCGGCGGTCGACCTGGCGCGGCTTGCCGGCTTGATTCCCGCTGGCGTGGTCTGCGAGATCATGAACGAGGACGGAACGATGGCGCGCGTCCCGGATCTGATTCCGTATTGCGAGCGCCACGGGTTGAAGCTGATCACCGTTGCGGACCTGATCGAATATCGCCGCCGGCACGAGCAGCTCGTCGAACGCATGACCACCGTCACGATGCCGACCGCGTACGGCGACTTCACGGCTGTCGCATTCCGCGAAACGCTGACCGGCAAGCACCACGTGGCGCTCGTGAAGGGACAGGTCGAGGGCGCCGAGAATGTGCTCGTTCGTGTTCACTCCGAGTGCCTGACGGGCGACGTCTTCCATTCGTTGCGTTGCGACTGCGGGGAGCAGCTCGAGCAGGCGCTGGAGCGGATCGCCGCCGAGGAGCGCGGCGTGCTGCTCTACATGGCACAGGAAGGTCGCGGCATCGGTCTCCTCAACAAGTTGCGCGCCTACGAGCTCCAGGAGAACGGCTACGACACCGTGGAAGCGAACCTCGAGCTCGGCTTCCAGCCGGACATGCGCGACTACGGGATCGGCAATCAGATCCTCGCCGAGCTCGGCCTGACCACGATCCGGATCCTCACGAACAACCCGAAGAAGATCACCGGCATCGAGGGGTTCGGGCTCGAAGTGGTCGAGCAGGTGCCGATCGAGACGGCACCGACAGAGCAGAACGCGCGCTATCTCGCCACCAAACGTGACAAGCTCGGCCACAAGCTTCATCACCAGGACCTGAAGTACGAGCCCTTGGAGGGCGAATGAGCGAGCGCTGGGCGGGCCAACCGGCGAAGCTGGACGAACCGGAGGACGGCAAGGTCGGCGGGGTCGACGAGGTCGACGAGGAGGAGCTTCCCTCGGACGAGGTCGCGGAGGAGGAAGAGCTGCCCCAGCTGCGCACGCCGGACGAGCAGCATGCGTACGGCGAGCTCGACATCCCGGACGACGTGAACGTCATCGAGGGGGAGCCCGATGGGACGCGGCGTGGCGTCGCGATCGTCGCGGCGCGGTTCAACGGCGAGATCACGAACAAGCTGCTCGAGTCGGCGCTCGGGGAGCTCGACGAGGCCGGCGTGCGGCGTGAGGCGATCACCGTCATGCCGGTTCCTGGAGCGTTCGAGTTGCCGCTGGCGGCGATGGCGCTCGCGAAGACGCGGCGGTTCGCTTGTGTGGTGGCGCTCGGCTGCATCGTGCGAGGCGAGACGCCGCACTTCGATTTCATCGCCTCGGAAGCGGCGAGCGGGCTCCAGCTGGCGGCTCTAGAGACGGGCGTCCCGGTCGCATTCGGCGTCCTGACCGTGGACATGGTCGAGCAGGCGGAAGCCCGCATCTCAAAGGGCGCCGAAGCAGTGCGCACTGCGCTCGAGATGGCCGACGCCTTCGCGCAGCTGCGGGCTTCGGCCTCGCGTTGACCTAGTCGTCAGAGCCACGTCTCGAACTGCAAGGGTCTGACCCCAGCCGTTTCGGGCTAGTCGGCTACACTGGCCGGCCGATGTCCAAGGTCTGCGCAGTCTGTGGGAAGAAGCCCGGCTTCGGTAACAACCGGAGCCACTCGATGGTGGCCACCAAGCGCCGCTTCAATCCCAACCTCCAGCGCGTCCGCGTGCTCCTGAAGGGCAAGGCGACCCGGGCATACGTCTGCACCCGCTGCCTCAAGGGCGGCAAGGTGCAAAAGGCCATCTGAGCAGCAACTTTTACCGGGTCGTCCTGGTCTAATCCCCGTGGAGGCAGCTCCTTCGCTGTCGTCTCCGCTGGGACGGATCTCGATCTCCCACGAGGCGGTGGCCCACATCGTCGGCCGGGTCGCGGCCGAGGCTTACGGCGTGGTGGGCATGGCGGCGCGCAGTCCGCGCGAGAAGCTGCTGACGCGCGATCGTCTGCGCCAGGGGATCGCGGTCGGCGGCAGCGCCGACGAGGGCGTCACGATCGAGCTCCACGTGGTCGTCGAGTACGGCCTCAACCTCGCCGAGGTTGCGTCGACGCTGCGGAACCGCGTCCAGTACGAGGTCGAGCGCCTTACCGGCCTACCGGTGGCCGAGGTGGACGTGCGTATCCAGGACGTCAAGAGGTCGACCGCGTGACAGATCGCGAGCGGGTGCAGGAGCTCGCGCACGGCGCGCTCGCCTCGCTCGAGCGGAACCGCCAGCGCATCGATGACCTCAACGTCTACCCCGTACCCGACGGCGACACTGGGACGAACCTCACGATGACGGCGCGCGCGGTGATCGACGAGCTCGACCGGACGACGACCGAGGATCGCGCGGGTCTCGTCAAGGTGGTCACGCGCGCAGCGCTGATGGGAGCGCGCGGCAACTCCGGAGTCATCCTCTCGCAGATCATCCGCGGCGCGGCCGAGACGCTCCGCACGGACGGCGAGATCGACACTCGCACGCTCGCATGCGCATTCCGCTCGGCGAGCGACGCTGCATATCGTGCGGTGCGCCAGCCGGTGGAGGGGACGATGCTCTCCGTCATCCGGGAGATGGCCGAGGAAGGGGAGAGCGAGGAGAACGACGGCCTGACCAAGGAGGACCTTCTGGCCAGGCTCGTCCGGCGTGGCGAAGAAGCCGTCGCGCGCACGCCGGAGCAGCTCGAGGTCCTGCGCGAAGCGGGAGTCGTCGACGCGGGCGGCGCCGGTCTGCTCGAGATCGTGCGCGGGCTGGCTGCCACGGCCGCGGGCGAGCCGCTGCCGGAAGCGCCGACACAGCGAGAGGAACTGACCATCGACGCGATCCACCAGGAGCTCTCGCCTTACCGCTACTGCACGACGTTCGTGATCGAAGGCGATGAGCTCGACAGCGAGGGAATCGAGCACGAGCTCGAGCAACTCGGCGATTCGCTGCTCGTCGTCGGCGATCCCGAGGCGCTGAAGGTTCACGTCCATACGGACGAGCCCGGCCGCGCGCTCGCCGTCGGAACCCGGGCCGGCGTGATCGACCGGGTCGAGATCGCGAACATGCACGAGCAGACCGTGCAGCGCGAGCAGCGCCTGCTCGAGGCGGCGCAGCCGCCTGTCCGCATTAGCGGACCAGGGGAGGGGGTCTGGGGGAACCGGGAGGTCTCCCCAGCGCCTACTAATACCGCAGTCGTCGCCGTGGTTGCCGGCGACGGCAACAGACTGCTCTTCGAGAGCCTCGGCGCGACGAAGATCGTCGAGGGAGGGCAGACGATGAACCCGTCGACTGCGGAACTCGTCGACGCGATCGAAGGGATGCCTGCTGCTGAAGTCGTTCTGTTGCCGAACAACTCCAATGTCATTCTCTCGGCCGAGCAGGCCACCGGTCTCGTCGACAAGCCTGTGACGGTCGTCGCCACCGATTCGTTGCCGGCGGGACTGGCCGCGATGGTCGCTTTCGACCCGGAGCGCTCGGCCGCGGAGAACGCAGCTGCGATGAAGGAGGTCGTCGACCACGTGACGACAGGCGAGGTCACGATCGCCTCACGTGACGTCGAGCTGAACGGTTTGGCGGTCCGCAAGGGCGCGTGGCTCGGTCTCGCCGGCGGTACGGCCGTCGCGGGGGGCCCGGACTTCGACGACGTCGCAGCCGCGGTCGCCGAACACCTCCTCGAGGAGCCTCGCGACGTGATGACGCTGCTGACCGGCGCCGATGAGCCCCAGCTCGACGGCCTGCTGCGGCGAATCCAGGACGCCCATCCTCAGCTGGAGCTGGACGTCCAGGCCGGGGGGCAGCCTCACTATCCGCTCCTTCTGTCGGCGGAATAACCTTCGGCCCGATGGCCGAGCCGATTCGCCTCGTCCTCGTGGAGGACAACCAGGTGTTCCGCGAGGCTCTCGAGCTGCTGCTCGGACTCCAGTCCGACATCGAGGTCGTGGCCTCGGTCGGCGACGGTTCCTCGGCCGCAGAGATCGTGCGCAAGCACAAGCCGGACGTCGTGCTGATGGATTACCGGCTGCCGGGGCTCGACGGCGTGCAGGCGACGCGCGCAGTGCGCGAGGCCTACCCCGACGTCGCCGTTGTCTGCCTGACGGCGTCCGCCAACCTCCGTGAGGTGGACGCGCTCTACGAAGCCGGCGCGGTCGCCTGCCTCTCCAAGGATCAGGAGCTCGACGAGATCGTCGACGCGATCAGGCAGGCCGCCTAGTGACTCTGGCCGCGGCGAACACCGCGATCGTCCTCGATTCGACCGCCGACTTCCCCGAGGCTCCCGAGCGCTTCCCGAACTGGCGTGTCGTGCCGCTGTACGTGCTCTTCGGCGACAAGAGCTATCGCGACTACGTCGACCTCACGCCGGAAAAGTTCTACACCCGGCTGCGCACCGCGGAGCAGCTGCCCACGACCTCGCAGCCGACTCCGGGCGACTTCCTCACGACGTACGAAGAGCTGAGGGGCTACGAGCGCATCTACTCCCTCCACCTTTCGGCGGCGCTCTCCGGCACCTACCAGAGTGCGAGAACCGCAGCCGCGGAGCTCGGCGACAAGGTGCGTGTCGTCGACTCGGAGAGCGCGTCGGCGGCGATCGCGATGCTCGGCCTGGCGATCCAGCGCAGGCTCGACAGAGGGACGACCGACGACGAGATCGACGCATTGATCGGGCGCTTCAAGGAGGACGCGGGCCTGATCTTCACCGTCGACACGCTCGAGTTCCTGCGCCGCGGCGGAAGGATCGGTCGCGCGAGCGCGTGGGCGGGACAGCTCTTGCACGTCAAGCCGATCCTCACGATCGAACGTGAGGTGATCCCACTGAAGCGCGTGCGCGGAAACCAGAAGGCGATGCAGGAGTTCGTGTCGGCCTTCACGTCGACGACCGAGGACACGTCCACGTTGAAGGTCGGGATCGCGCATGCCGACGCGCCCGAGCGTGCGGAACAGCTGAAGAAGATGGTGCATGCCGAGCGTCCGCACGCCGAGGTGGAGATCGTGACGAACCTCGGTGCGGTCGTCGGGACGCACGCGGGCCCCGGCACCGTCGGCTTCTTCTGGTTCGATGACAGGGAGTGACGACCGTTCTAGTACGGCTGCCGGTTGGTTTCGGAGGACGGCCGCACGGGCGAAGCCCGCGCGGCCTCTCTGCGGCGCCGACCAGTCGGCGCCTTGGCGCGGATGCAGGCGAATGGCCCCGGCCGCGGACCTTCCCGCGGGCTGAGGAGCTCGAGCGTTCGGTCGACGTCCTTCCGGGCGTCGGGCCCGCGGTGAAGAAGAAGCTCGAGCGGCTCGGGCTCGAGACCGTGAGCGACCTGCTTGCGCACCGCCCGTTTCGCTACGAGGAGCCCGTGCCCGAGGTGCGCATGGCGGACCTCCACGCAGAGGAGGACGTCGCTATCGCCGGAGAGGTGCTGTCGACATCGACGCGCCGGCGAGGGAGGTTGCAGATGCTGACCGCGCGGATCAGCGACGGCACCGCCACAGTTTCCGCCACCTGGTTCAACCAGCCGTGGCTCGAGCGCCAACTGCAGCAGGGAACGGCGGTGCGCCTGCGGGGACGGCAGGGGCGGTACGGCTTCGATGTGCGTACCTTCGACATCGGTGACGGCGAAGCGACCGCCGATTTCGCGCCGGTGTATCCCGCGAGCGAGGAGATCACCGCCAAGAAGCTGCGCGAGCTGGTCGGCGCAGCACTCCCTCGTGCTCTTTCGGACCCGCTTCCGGCCGACCTCAAGGACCACGAAGCCCTGCCGGAAAGAGTGGACGCGCTCTGGGCTCTCCACCGGCCTCGTTCGCTCGCCGAGGCGGAGGCCGGGCGGCGGCGGCTCGCCTTCGACGAGTTGCTCCTGCTGCAGATCTGGCTCGCACGCCGGCGCCGCGAGCGCGAGTCCGAGGTCGCACCGGCGCTCGGACCCCCGGGCGAGCTCGTCGCGCGCTACCGCGGCGTGCTGCCGTTCCAGCTGACCGAGCATCAGGAGCGCGCGATCGCAGAGCTCGACGCCGACCTCGAGCGCAGCGTGCCGATGCAGCGGCTCCTGCAGGGCGAGGTCGGATCGGGCAAGACGGTCGTGGCGCTCTACGCACTGTTGCGCGCCGTCGAGGCAGGCAAGCAGGGCGCAATGATGGCTCCGACAGAGACGCTCGCGGAGCAGCACTTCCTCACGCTCGAGGAGCCCTGCAGCCTCCTCGGTGTCACGTGTGCGTTGCTGACGAGCTCTTCCGCCAAGCGCGAGCGGGATCTCGCTCCGAACGCGGACATCGTGGTCGGGACGCACGCGCTCATCCAGGAGGGCGTCGAGTTCCGCGATCTCGCCGTTGCGGTCGTCGACGAACAGCACCGTTTCGGCGTCGAGCAGCGCAAGGCACTCACGGAAGGGAGGTCGCCGCACGTGCTGCATATGACGGCGACCCCGATCCCGCGCACACTTGCGCTTACCGTCTACGGCGACCTCGCGGTGTCGGAGATCGCACGCCCGCCGGCCGAACGCAAGCCGATCAAGACCGCCTGGGTGGGCGAGGACCGCAGCGCCGCCGCGTATGCGCGTCTGCGGAAACATCTCGACGCAGGTCGCCAGGCGTACGTCGTCTGCCCGCTGATCGAGGAGTCGGAGACGACGCAGGCCCGTGCGGCCGAAGCTGAGGCCGACCGCCTGCAGAAGGCCGAGTTGCGCGGCTACCGCGTCGGCCTGTTGCACGGGCGGCTGCGTCCGGCCGAGCGCCGGGAGCTGATGGCGCGTTTCAAGGCCCGCGACCTGGACGTGCTCGTCGCGACGACGGTGATCGAGGTCGGCGTCGACGTCCCGAACGCGACGATCATGATCGTCCAGGAAGCCGACCGGTTCGGACTTGCGCAGTTGCACCAGTTGCGCGGCCGCGTCGGCCGTGGTGCGGAACAGTCCTACTGCCTTTTGATCTCTCGCGCGCGCGAGGATCTGACTGAGCCGGCAGTCGAGCGGCTCGAGGCGCTCGTGCGCACGAACGACGGCTTCGAGCTCGCCGAGGTCGACCTCGACATCCGCGGCGGCGGCCAGCTGCTCGGTACGCGCCAGTCCGGCCTGACCGACCTCCGCTTCGCGCACCTCCGTCAGGACCGTCCCTTGTTGGAACGTGCGCGCGCCATCGCCGCTGACCTCGTCGACGCCGAGGGTCCATTGTCGGACGAAGTCGAGCGAGCGTTCGCCGACAGGGACCTCTCGGCGGCGTAAGTCCGTATCCCGTCCATGGACCGCCGCCAGTTTCTGGTCGGCGCGGTGACGTTGCCCGTCGCCCTACGTTTCGCACCCGACGCGCTCGCCGGCGGCACGCCTGTGGCCCTCGTCACCGCGGACACTCAGTCGCGTGTCGCGGTCGTCGAGCTTTCCACCGGCAAGATCCTGCGCTCGATCGCCACCGCTGCGGGCCCGCGCAGCATCGAGAGCGTCTGGGGGAAGCTCGCCGTCGTCTGTCACACAGCGCAAGGAATCGTCTCGCTCATCGACGGGCCCAGCCTGCGCGTCCGGCGCGTGCAGGGCCGGTTCGACGAGCCGCGCTACACCGCCGCGGGCGCGAACGCCCGCCACGCATTCGTCACGGACTCCGGCAGCCACGAAGTCGTCACGGTCGACGTCCTGAGCGGCCGCACGGTCGCCCGCGTCGGCGTCGGCGGGCCGGCGCGGCATGTCTCGATCGATCCGAGCTACAAGATTCTCTGGGTCTCGCTGGGCTCCAAGGCCGAGGAGGTCGCGGTCGTGGACGTCTCGCGACCGCTCGCGCCGCGGCTCTTGCGGCGCTTACGGCCGCCCTTCCTGGCGCACGACGTCGGCATCGCGCCCGGGGGCCGTCACGTCTGGGTCAGCTCCGGCGACCGCGGGGCGCTCGCGGTCTACGACCAGCGCACCGGAGACGTCCGACGCCGGTTGCCGGCTGACGCGCCCCCGCAACACGTGACGTTCTCCGGCTCGCACGCATACGTGACGAGCGGGGAGGACGGGACGCTGCGCGTGCTGTTGTTGAAGGACGGCACTGTGGTGCGCACGACGAAGGTGCCGGTGGGCTCGTACAACGTGCAGGAGGCCTTCGGCTGGATCGTGACACCGTCGCTGGATCGCGGCACGTTCTGCGTGCTCGACCGGCAGGGCCGCTTGACCCGTCGCGTGCAGGTGTCGCCTTCCTCGCATGACGCCTGTTTCGTGATGACCGTCTGATTCGCGCCTACGGTTCGGCTCGTGCGCCCAGGAGTGGGCGACGCAGTCCGGCTACGGCGCATACCTCGACGCCCTTCCACGAGCTCCTTCCTTGACATGTGACCATTAGGTCACCTATCATCCGGAAGATGAACGACGATCCGGTCTTCAAGGCGCTCGCCGACCCGACCCGCCGCCTGCTGCTCGACCGGCTCTATGAGCGTGACGGCCGCTCGCTCACGGAGCTCGAGTCAGACCTGGCGATGACGAGGTTCGGCGTCATGAAGCACCTGCGAGTGCTGGAGGACGCGGGGCTCGTCGTCACGAGACGGTCGGGGCGGGAGAAGCTCCATTACTTGAACCCCGTGCCGATTCGGCTGATCCACGACCGGTGGATCGACAAGTACAACGAGCGCCGCATCTCTGCGCTCGCAGATCTCAAGAACGAACTGGAGGACACGGCATGACGACGATGACCGCAACGACGACGCAGGTCTACCAGGTGTTCATCAAGGCCACCCCGGAGCAAATCTGGGACGCCATAACCAAGCCGGAGTTCACGAGCCGGTACTTCTACGCCAGCCTTGTCGACTCGAGCTTCGAGGCGGGAACGCCGTACCGGAGCTGGTCTCCGGACCGGGAGAAGCTCTGGGTCGACGGGGAGGTTCTTGACTCCGACCCCCCGCGGCGCCTGTGCTACACCTGGCGGGCGCTCTACGATGAGGAGACCGCGGATGAAGAGCCGAGCCGTGTCACCTGGGAGATCGAGCCGCAGGATGGGAGCGTCTCGAAGCTGACAGTCGTGCACGACCAGCTCGAGCGTTCCCCGAAGACGGCCGAGAACGTCGCCGGAGGTTGGACGTACATCCTCAGCGGGCTCAAGACCCTGCTCGAGACCGGCGAGCCGCTCAGCTCGTAGCACTGCAGCGGGCGGGGCGGCGACGCGCCGTCCCGCCCTACACTCGCGCGGGTGCGGATCATCGCCGGCACGCGCAAAGGCCACACGATCCACGCCCCGAAGGGGCTCGATACGCGCCCGACCTCGGACCGCGTGCGCGAGAACGTCTTCAACATCGTCGCCCCCTGGGTCGAGGGCGCGCGGGTGCTCGATCTCTACGCGGGGTCGGGCGCGATGGGGCTGGAGGCGCTTTCGCGCGGGGCGGAGGCGGCCGTGTTCGTGGAGTCCGATCCCGAGGCCGTGCGCGCGATCGAGCGCAACCTCGACAAGCTGCGGCTCACCGGCGCGCGGGTCGTGCGGCACGACGCCGTCAGAGGGCTCGGGCAGGAAGCCGGCTCGGGCAGAAAGTACGATCTCGTGCTCGCAGATCCGCCGTACGACATGACCGACTACCACCCCCTGTCTCGCTACCTGCCCGGTGTACTCGCCGAGGACGGGCTACTTGTGTTCGAGACGGCGGCAAAGACCGAGCCTGAGCTTCCCGGCCTCGCTGTGCGGACCTCGCGCAAGTACGGCTCGACGCGGGTCACGGTGTTCGAACACTCGTGATCACCGCAATAGCACCCGGCTCCTACGATCCCGTCACGAACGGCCACATCGACGTGATCGGGCGCGCCGCCGGAATCTTCGACCGCGTGGTCGTCGGGGTCGTCGGAAACCCGACGCACAAAACACCGATGTTCGCTCTCGACGAACGGGTCGCCTTCCTCCGCGACGCTCTCACGGATCTGCGGAACGTCGAGGTGGACGTCTTCTCAGAGCTCGTCGTCGACTTCGCCCGCAAGTGGAACGCCAAGGTGATCATCAAGGGACTCCGGGTCATCTCGGACTTCGAATGGGAGTTCCAGATGAACCAGTTGAACCGCACCCTGGCGCCCGACGTCGAGACTGTGTACGTGATGGCCAGCCCGGCCGTGAGCTTTGTTTCCTCGAGCGGCGTGAAGGAGATCGCCGCCTTCGGCGGGAAAGTGGACGAGCTCGTGCCCGAAGCCGTTGCCCGCCGTTTCCAGGAGCTTTTCCCCGATGGTCGCCCCGGTACCCCAGAGAATCCGCAAGAATAGGAGCCCATGGACGTTCTCGTACTCATCGACAAGCTTGACGACCTCGTTCACAACGCGAAGGCCGTCCCCCTCACCGATCAGGTTCGAATCGACCGCGAGGAGATCTACGACATCCTCGACCAGATGCGGGCCACGATCCCCGAGGAGATCAAGCAGGCTCGCTGGATCGTGAAGGAGCGGCAGGAAATGCTCGCCGAGGCCAAGCGCGAGACCGACCGGCTCCTGGGTGAGGCGCGCGAGCAGGCGGTGCGCGAGGCGTCCCAGACGGAGATCGTCAAGATCGCGGAGCGCCAGGCGCAGGACATCGTCGACGAGGCGCGCCGGCAGGCGAGGGAGACCAGGCTCGAGATGGAGGACTGGGCCGACTCGATCCTGTCGACGCTCGAGGTCAACCTCGAGAAGTTCCTCAGCGCGGTCAAGCGCGGGCGCGAACGGTTGCACGAGCGTTCGCAGGAGAGCGTCGTCGCGGGCGTCGCCGCCGGCAGCATCGACGACTCTCAGTCGTATAGCTAAACGAGGACGGGCTCTCGCTCTAGGTCGGCGCAGACCGCCTGGGCGGTTTCGATGAACGCGCGCGCAGCCGGAGTTCGATACCGGTCCCGGTGCCAGACGAAGGAGATGACCCGCGGCTGGAGTTTCGGTAGCTCGATCAGCTCCGTGCTCTCGTCCTCAGGGTCCATCGTGAGGCGCGGGACGAGCGCGTTGCCGACCCCCGATGCCACGAACGCCTGCACCGTCTGGTTGTGATCGGAACGAAACACGAAGCGCAAGGGGCGCCGCGCATCGCTCTCGAGTTGCGCCAGCGACCTGCAGTGCTTGTATCCGATCAGCTGGAGCTCCGCCATCTCTCGCCACGTCGGCGCGGCATCGCGTTGCGCGAGTGGTGATCCGGCCGGCACGACGAGCACGTACGGGTCGCGAAGCAGCTCCACTGACTCGAAAGGGCCGTCGGTGAGCGGCAGGTCGGCGAAGGTCAGATCGAGGTCTCCGCGCTCGACGAGACCGAGCAGCTCGAGGTCGTCGGCCGACTCGGTCAGAGTGACGTTCACCTGCGGCCAGGCTGCAAAGAAACGGCGCATCACCTCGGGGAGGATCCGCTGCCCCACGCTCTGGAAGACGCCGACGCGAAGGGTTCCTGCCTGGCCTTCCCCGAGCGCGGTCAGGTCGGCCTGGGCGGCGGCCACGCGCGCCGCGATGGCACCGGCGTGGGTGAGGAGGAGGTTGCCTGCCTCGGTCAGGGAGACCGGCTTGGGGCCGCCGGGCCGCTCGATCAGCCGGTGGCCGACGATCCGCTCGAGCGTGGCGATCTGCTGGCTGACCGCCGACTGGGTATAGCCGAGCGCCGTCGCGGCCCTCCCGAAGGAGCCCTCACGCGCGACCGCTTCCAGAGCCAGGAAGTGCCGCAGCTCAACGCCCAGCCAGCTATCAGCTCCCATAATCGAACTCCATTGTAAATGGATTTGTCCTAATGGCACTCCCGTGCCGATCATGGAGGTATGACGGGCATCCTCCTGCTGGTGTTCCTGGTCGCGATCGGCCCCCTCGCCGTGCTCTTCGGCGTGGACTCGAGCAATCCCGAAGACCGCCGCTCCTTCTAACGGCTCGTGGCTGCAGCGTTCGCCCGCCGCTCGCCAGCAGCGGTGGCCCTTGCCTTGGCCACCGTCTACCTTGTCTGGGGCTCCACCTATCTGGCGATCCGGGTCACCGACCGGACGCTGCCGCCCTTGCTGATGTCCTCGGTCCGGTTTCTGATCGCGGGGACGGCGCTCTACACCTTCGCCTCGCGCGGCCGCGCGCGGCCGACGCTTCGCGAGTGGCGGGCCGCCGCGATCGTGGGCGCGGCGTTGCTGCTGATCGGAAACGGTGGGGTCGCCTGGGCGGAGACGCGGCTCGAGTCCGGCCTGGCTGCGCTAATCGTCGCGATCGTCCCGCTCTGGATGGCATTGATGGATCGCGCGTTCTTCGGCCGGCGGCTCTCGTCGACCGCGATCGTGGGCCTCGTCGTCGGCTTCGCCGGCGTGGCGCTGCTCGTGCGGCCCGGCGGCGGCGGCGACGTCCTGGCGATGCTCGCCCTCGTCGGCACCACCGCCGCCTGGGCAGGCGGCTCGTTGTACGCGCGCGGGGCGGCCCTGCCCGAGAGCCCGCTACTGTCGGCCTCGATGCAGATGCTGGCAGCGAGCGCCTTTCTCGGGATCGCAGGCCTCGCCACCGGAGAGAGCCGGGGCATCCACTCGGACTCCTTCTCGACGAAACCGGTGATCGCGTTCGTCTATCTCGTGCTCGTCGGCTCGCTCATCGCCTTCTCCGCGTACGCCTGGCTGTTGAAGAACGTTCGAATCTCGGTCGTCTCGACCTACGCGTTCGTCAATCCGGTCGTGGCGGTGGCGCTCGGAACGGTGTTCCTCAACGAGAAGATCGGATGGTCGACCATCGCGGCGGGCGCGGCGATCGTCGTCGCTGTCGTGTTGATCGTGAGCGCGCGCATGCCGAAGAAGCAGGGGGTCGTCGAGGTTCCCGAGCCGCTCAAAGCGGCTGCCTAGCCGGGTACCCTGGGACTCCATGAGGAGTCTCAACCTGCGTCAGATCAAGCTCCGTTCGGGCGAGGAGTATCGGGACGAGATCGAGCTCGAGCTGGAGCCGTTCGAGCTCGGCGGCGAGCGTTATCTCCCCGTTCCCGACAAGGTGCCGGCGGAGCTCGCGATCACGAAGGCGAGCACCGGCACCGTCCTGGAGCTCGGCTTCAGCGCGCGCCTGCACGGACCCTGTTATCGCTGTCTGGGCGACGCGGTCTTGGAGGTCCCGATCTCGGCGCGCGAGTACCAGGCGAACAATCCCGAGGACGAGGAGGAGCTCCGCACGCCGTACCTGACGGACGACCACCTCGACCTGACGGCGTGGTCACGCGACGCCGTCGCCCTGGCGCTGCCGGACAAGATCCTCTGCCGCGCGGACTGCGCCGGCCTCTGCCCGACCTGCGGGAAGAACCTCAACGAGGAGCCGCACGAGCACGACGAGGAGCGCTCGGACTCCCGCTGGTCCGCCCTCGAGAGCCTGCGCGAGCAGCTCTAGCCCTGTCCGGAACGGGCGCTGTCCTCGGGTCTGACCCGAGACGGTGGCCGAAAGTCTCAGGGCGCAGCTACACTCCGGCGTTCCGATGGCCGTCCCGAAGAAGAAAACCTCCAAGGCCCGCCGCGACAAGCGCCGTGCGCAGCACAAGATCGAATCGCCCCGGCTGAACATCTGCCCGCAATGCGGCCGGCCCAAGCGACCGCACCGGGTCTGCCCGACGTGCCACACCTATCGCGGCCGCGACGTCGAGCCGCTCCGCACTCCCCCGCCGTAAGCCCATGATCCGCGTGGCGGTGGACGCCATGGGGGGCGACCGCGGGCCCGAAGAGATCGTCGCGGGCGCCGTCGACGCCGGCTCGGACACCGTTCAGAGCGTCATCGTCGGTCCCCGGGGCCTCGACACCCGAGGGCTCGAGCTGATCGAGGCGCCCGACGTCATCGCGATGGACGAGAAGCCCACGGATGCCGTTCGCGGCAAACCGGACAGCTCTCTCGTCGTCGCCTGCCGCGCCGTCGGCGAGAGACAGGCCGACGCCGTCGTCTCGGCGGGCAACACCGGCGCAATGCTCGCCGCCTGTTTGTTGGAGATCCGGCGGATCCCCGGCGTCCGCCGGCCCGCGATCGCCGTGACGATCCCGGCGCGCCGCGGCCCCTCCGTCCTCCTCGACTCGGGGGCGAACGCCGACGCGCGGCCCGAGGACCTCGTCCAGTTCGCGCACATGGGCGCCGTCTTCGCGGAGGAGATTCTCGGCGTCGCCAATCCGGAGATCCGGTTGCTCTCGATCGGCGAAGAGGCGGAAAAGGGGAATCAGCTCACACTCGACGCGCATCAACTTCTCGCCTCCTCGACCGACCTCAACTTCGCCGGGAACGCGGAGGGACACGAACTGCTCAGCGGGGCGGCCGATGTCGTCGTCACCGACGGCTTCACGGGAAACGTCGCTCTCAAGGTGACCGAGGGAACGATCAGAAGCCTGCTCGAGGGCCTGCGCGAGGAGATCACCGCGACGGTGGCCGGGAAGGTCGGTGGCCTCCTGATCCGGCAGGCCGCCCGCAGGCTGCGCGAGCGGCTCGACCCGGACACCTATGGCGGGGCGTACCTGCTCGGCCTCCGGGGCCTGGCCGTGATCGCGCACGGGAACTCCTCCCGGCGGGCCATCGCGAACGCGATCCGCCTCGCCGCCCGCGGCGTCGAGAACGACGTCGTCGGCAGGCTGACTCAGAATCTGGGCGAGAGCGTGTTAGCATCTCGCCCCTCTACGACCCCGACCCCAACGTGAGGTGACATGGCAGCGTCGCGCGAGGAAGTCTTCGAGCGAGTCAAGGAAGTTCTGACCGAGCAGCTCGGCGTCGAGGAAGGCGACATCACCGAAGAGGCCTCCTTCCAGGAGGATCTCGACGCGGACTCGCTCGACCTCGTGGAGCTGATCATGGAGCTCGAGGATCAGTTCGGAATCAAGATCTCCGACGAGGACGCCCAGAAGATCCAGACCGTGGGCCAGGCCGTCGACTACGTCTCGTCGCACCAGTAGCACGGCGACGGGGGAGGTTACCCCGCTCCGAAAGCTGATCGAGGGGCTGCCGGCGGCTCGAGCCGAGCAGGTCTACACCCACGCGTCGTGGGCGAACGAGCGCGCCGACTCCTACGAGCGGCTCGAGTTCCTCGGCGACAGCGTGCTGGAGCTCGCTGTGGCGCGCGAGCTCTACGAGCGCTACCCCGACTTCTCGGAGGGCCGGCTCGCGAAGATCCGCTCGCATGTCGTCTCCAGGGCGAGCTGCGCCGTCGTCGCCCGTCAGCTCGAACTGGGAAAGGAGCTGGCCGAACGCGGCGTCGAGATTCCTGCTGACGAGCTCGATCGTCTGTCGCGGAACCGCAACGTCCTCGCCGCGCTGCTCGAGGCTGCGCTGGCCGCGCTGTTCCTCGAGCACGGCTTCGAGAAGATCGAGCGGCCGATCGTCGAGGCGTTCTCGGGCCGCATCGATTACGCGCAGAACAGCCACGTCGACTACAAGACCGAGCTCCAGGAGGCACTCGCCCGGCGCGGCCAGTCGGTGAATTACTCCGTGCTCGAGGTAGAGGGGCCGCCGCACGACCGGCGCTTCACGTCTGCAGCGGTTATCGAGGGCGAGCAGTTCGGACTAGGCAGCGGCGAGTCAAAGAAGACCGCGGAGCAGGAGGCTGCGAAGGAGGCCCTGGCGAAGCTCGGTGTCGAGGTAGAACCGCGCGAAAGCTGACACTTTCCCGCGGAGATTAGGTCGCCGCTTTCGCGGGGAACGCCCACGGGCCAAGCCCGTGGGCTCTTTTTGGGGTGAGGTTGGCGATTGCTGTCAACCGTGTGGGCACGGGCGCTCAAGCGTCCGCGCCCACATCAGTACGCCTGCGGCTAAGCCCGGCTTC
>Ga0307290_10000165_pt1 | contig 24846 bp, 20 predicted proteins | sample ER_DNA_144_FD_194472 | JGI IMG/M metagenome (GOLD analysis project Ga0307290, IMG submission 194472) | Bulk soil microbial communities from the East River watershed near Crested Butte, Colorado, United States - ER_DNA_144 | ecosystem: Environmental > Terrestrial > Soil > Floodplain | place... | reverse complement strand
TAGGGACAATTCCCAGGCTGCGCATGCGGGAATCCCTGTCACCCAAAGGGTCAGTCGGACTGATTCTTGCTGTTGCGGGAGTCACGATATGGCCGTGGTCCTAATGGTCGGTGCGGATGGGCAGCTGCTCGACCCCGTGGCTGGGCAGCTCGAGGCCGGTGCCCACGCCGTGCTGCGCGCTCAATCCACTCAAGCCGCGCTGGCAGTCGTGCGCCACAGTTCGCCCGACGCGATCGTCGTCGCGGCCACGCTTCCCGACCTGGAGCCCGCGGAGCTGTGCCGCCTGCTGCGGCGCGAGCCGCGCATCACTCCCCACACGGGCATCTTTATCGCGGGCGAGCTGCCGTCAAGCGACGCCCGGCGCGCCGCGCTGAGCGCGGGCGCCTCCGACATCCTCGGCCAGCCGCTCGACGTCGCTGAGCTGCTCCTCAAACTCGACACCTACACGCAGCTCAAGACCCTGGCAGAAGAGTTGCAGGCGGCCAGTCTCGTGGATCGCGAGACGGGCCTGTACAACCTTCACGGTCTTGCGCGACGTGTCGAGGAGTTGGGAGCGCTGTCGGCGCGGGCGCACGGCGCGCTCGCGTGCGTCGTGCTCGCGATCGAGGTGGAGGACGACGGCGCGCTGCCCACGGTGACCGCGTTTTGTGGCCAGACGATCAAGAGCGGCGTCCGACACTCGGACGTGCCGGGCCGGATCGCCGCCGCGGAGTTCGCCGTCGTGGCACCCCGGACTAGCGCTCAAGGGGCGGTCCGGCTCGCGGAGCGGATCGGGGGCATGATGCAGCGCCGCTCGCGCGAGGCCGCCGGCGCCGTTCCGGCATTCCGCCTGCGCACAGGCTTCGACGCGGTCAGTAACGTCGCATTCGCGCCAGGCAGCGCGAGCGATCTGCTGGTGCGGGCGCGCCGCGCGGGGCACGCCGACGCAGAGTCGCGACTCGGCTGGATTCGACCTCAGGAGAGCTGAGCACCTCGGCGCGTCGGCTCCCACAGCGCTGTCCCCCGCCTCCCCAGCGCTCTGATCCAGGCCTGCAGCGCGGCGATGTTCCCACTCACTGCATAGGCAGGCACCGCGATCAGCCGTGGAACCGGTCGTCCGTCCGGCCACACCCAACCGATCGCCGTCACCAGCACGACCAGTCCGCCGAACGCGAGCGTCGCGGCGGCCCAGCGGCGCTCGGGCGCGAGCCACGCGAGCGCGGCCGCCACGGGGAGCGCCATCCACGGCACGAGCCAACGACACAGTTTGTGGCTCCACAGCATCCACGCGAAGAGACCGTGACGCCTTGGGTTAAGCAGGCGGCGCTTGTACCATAACGTCCTGAGCCCGCGCGCGATCGTGCGTACTTTGCGACGGTACTCGCGCCGCAGGGAGCCGCTACGGGGGACGTAACAAATCGCGGCGGGAACCGACACAGCGCTGTACCCGTGTTCCCGCGCCACAAGTGCCGCCCCGAAGTCCCGGCTCAGTCCGTCCGGCATGCTCTGCATATGCAGATCGCGACGAATCGCGTACAAACATCCTGACGCCCCGACAATGCCGGACAAGCTGGTCTCGAGATCACGCACCCACAGTTCGTAGCCGACGTAGGCTTGTTCCCCGGGATTGAGGCGGTCGTCGACGTTAGAGACGCTCACGTCGCGCCCCGAGGCAACACCGACCGACGGGTCGTCGAAGGCGGCCACGAGGTGCTTCACAGCTCCCGCGTCGATGCGCACCGAAGCATCGGTGTTGACGATGATCTCCCCGGTCAGGCGAGACCTGGCGGCGTTTTCCGCCGCAGTCTTGCCGCACCGCTCCGGCAGGCGCACGAGTTCGACGCCTCGGGGCGCGAACCGCGTGACGATCTCATCGGTTCCGTCCGTCGATGCATCCGAAACAACGAGGATCTGCCGCCGCTCGGCGGGATACTCGATGGCGAGAATCCGTTCGAGCGTGCCGGCGATCCCTTCGACCTCGTTGTAGACTGGAAGCGCGACACTGATCGTGGGCCACTCGGCTCCGCGGCGCCGGGGCCGGTGCGGCGGTGCCCTCCTAAGCACACGCAGGAGCTCGAGGATCGCCGGATAGCCCAGGTATGTGTAGGCACACAGTGCTACCGCGGCGACCAGCAACACCAGCGGGAGGGTGGGAGCGAGGGGCATCGCTCGCTCCATAAACAAGTTCCGTGCCGGTCCGGGCTCCCCAGCCGTCGCGGACGCGCAACAGGCCGCTGCGGCGGGCTCCGTGGCGTCGACGCAACGCCCTCAGGAACAGGTCGGAAACGAAGTAATCCTCAAGAAGGAATACGAATTAGTCCCCAAGAGGGATGGAAGTCTATTTCGCTCCTGGCATACTACTGCTGCATCGACATGTCCATCGTCTGGTTCATGGTGTCGCGCCTTCGCACTCCCTCGACTTTCAGATTCGCGGTGCGCCGCCGCGTCCCGTGTTGCAGGATCGCGATAGCGTGGCCCGATCCCTGCGTTAGGCGTCGGCGGGAGGAGCGATCATGTCGATACCGCTAGCATCAAACAACGGCGCACACCCCGACGCAGTCAGCGTCAACGCGCTGCTGTCCATCGGTTCGGGAACCAAGGCCAACATCCGCACGCTGGTCGTGGACGATGAGCACAGCCTGCGCGAGACCTGCGGCAGCCTGCTCACCAGTGCGGGGCACGATGTGACCGTCTGCGGCCGGGGCCAGGATGCGCTGGATATAGTCAAGCGCCAGCCCTTCGACATCGCGCTCGTGGACCTGTACATGTCCCAGGTCGACGGCCTGACCCTGCTCCGTGCGGCCTTGGCCACGAACCCGGGCACGATCGTCATCATGATGACCGGCAACCCCAGCGTCGAGTCGAGCATTGAGGCGCTGCGCCAGGGTGCCTGGGATTACCTGCCGAAGCCGTTCTCGGCGCAGCACCTGCAAATCACAATGGGACGAGCGGTCCACACCGTGCTGGTCGCCCGGGAGACACGGGATCAACAGGAGGATCCCGAGCGAAGTCAGGAAGCGGGCGAGAAGGTCGCGCTGCTCGGGACGTCCGCTCCGTTCCGCAGGGTCATCGAGCTGGCGCGGCGTGTGGCGCCGACCGACGCCTCAGTGTTTATCACCGGCGAGAGCGGCTCGGGCAAGGAGCTCATCGCCCAGTTCATCCACCAGCACAGCCGGCGTTCCAGCCGGCCCTTCGTCGCGGTCAACTGCGCCGCGCTCCCGGAGGCACTCCTCGAATCCGAGATGTTCGGGCACCGCAAGGGCGCCTTCACCGGCGCCGTGCGCGACAAGCCCGGTTTGCTCGAGACGGCCAACGGTGGGACGCTGTTCCTCGACGAGCTGGTGGAGATGTCCAAGCCGATTCAGGCCAAGCTGCTGCGCGTCATCCAGGACGGCGTGGTGCGGCGCGTCGGCAGCGAAACGACGGATGCGGTGGTGAACGTCCGGTTCATCGCGGCAACGAACGGCGATCCGGAGGCTGCCGTACAAGCCGGCACCATGCGACAAGACCTCTACTACCGCCTGCGTGTCGTGCCGATCAACGTGCCCCCGCTCCGCGAACGGCCCGAAGACATCCCGTTGCTCACCGAGCATTTCCTGTCGACGTACTGGATGCGGCACCGCAGGCAGAGCGCGTCGTCTCCCAAGCTGTCCGATGACGCGATCCGCACGCTGTGCGGCCACCCCTGGCGGGGAAACGTGCGCGAGCTGCAGAACGTGATCGAGCACGTGGCCGTACTCACCGAGCCGGGGGCCGCCATCCGGTCTGAGGATCTCCCGCTCACCATCGAAGCGCGGTCGCCCGTCGGTGCGAACCCGACATCGCTCATCTCGACGCTGTTTGATGAGAGCTATCACGGCGCGCGCGAACAGGTGATCGCGCAGTTCGAGCTGCAATACCTGACGTGGTTACTCGGCCGGGCGGGCGGGAACCTGTCGAAGGCCGCCCGGATCGCCGGCGTCGACCGCACCACCCTATATCGCCTGATGGAGCGACACGGCCTGCAGCGCAGCCCCAACGCCGCGTGGCTCGTGGAGCGTGAGCCTGGAGACGAGCCGGAACCGACTCGTCAATCAGAACCGGAACCGGCCGCCTGAGCCTGCCGGCTCCTCACGGATTCACGAGACCTTCACGAATCGCGTAGCGCACCAGCCCGGCGGGGGTGCGAATGCCCAGCTTGTGCATCACGCGGGCGCGATGCGACTCGCTCGTCTTGACGCTGACACCGAGGATTGTCGCGATCTCTTTGGTCGTCTTTCCTTCCGCGATGAGTTGCAGGACCTGCCGCTCGCGGGGCGTGAGCCGCTCCCTCGGCTGGTGCCCGGCGGGCGACTGCGCCGCGAAGAACGCGTCGACCACCGCCCGGGACACCACGGGACTCACGTACACAGCGCCGCCGCGGACGACCTCCTGAATCGCCTGTGCCAGTTCACGGGGGGATTGCGTCTTGACCACGTAGCCGTTGATGCCGGCGCGCAGCGCCTCCATCACGCGCCGGTCTTCGGCATATCCCGTCAGGAGGATCGTTTTGGTGAGCGGGACGTGGCGGCGGATTTCGCGGGCGGCGTCGAGGCCGTTCAGGACCGGCATCGCCAGATCGAGGACGACGACGTCGGGCTTCAGTTCGCGGGCCAGTCGTACCGCTTCCCGGCCATCGGACGCCTCCGCGACGATCTGCATGTCCGGCATTTCGCGCTCGAGCAGCAGCTTGATGCCCCGCCGCACGATCTCCTGATCGTCGGCCAGGATCACGCGGAGCGTCAAACGCCACCTGCGTGAGGATACGCTCCAGCGTAACGGCGCTGACCGGCGGCCGGAACCTTGATGCTCACCAGCTTGTAGATCGCGTCGTACCGGCTGATGCAGCGTGCAACAGTGAAGTTCGTGAGCAGTCGCACTCGCGCGCGTTTCGCGCGCGCCCGCGCCACGGCAGGATCGTGGTAGACCGCGCGAATCGCTGCGGCAAGCGCGACTGGGTCGGCGGGAGGCACGAGCGCCGCTTCCGCCGGAGAAACGACGTCCGGAACGCCGCCCACGCGGGCCGTGACAATCGGTACGCCGGCCGCCATCGCCTCGAACAGCACGATCGGCGTGCCTTCGGTGTGGGAGCTCAAGACGAAGATGTCGAAGGCGGCGAACAGCCGTCCCGCTTCGGGGACCGTCCCGTGCAGGCGGACGAGCCGCTCAACGCCAGAGCGCGACGCCTGCAAGACGAGCGATCGGCGCTCCGGTCCGTCCCCGACCGCGGAGACGATGACGGGCAAGTCGGTCAAGTTCACAAGCGCGTCGAGCAGGACGTCCGGCCCCTTCTCGGCGCTCAGGCGCCCGACCCACCCGATGACAAATGCGTCTTCTCTCAAACCCAGGGCGCGTCGCGCCGTCGCACGATCGAGCGGCGGCGGCGTTTCCATCCACGCGTTCTGGACGAAGTGCACTTTGTGCGGCGGGACCTTATCCCGGGTCAGCAGCTCAACGAGCGGGCGCGAGACCGCGACCACCGCATCGAACCGCCGGTAGGCACGTCGCTGCAGCCGCTCGTACAGCCGGTGTTTCCAGCCGCCCCATGTGAAGCCGTGAACTGTCGTGACGGTGGGGATGCCCAGCCCCCGCGCGGCACCAGCGTCTACGACATCCGGCCGGTAGCCGTGCGTATGCACGATGCCGGGCCGCAGTCGGCGGCACAGCTCGAGGATCGCCGCACGCTCCTGCCAGTACCCTCGACTGGGGACGACAATCGAGTGCGTGACAACTCCTGCGGCGGCCAGGCTCCCGAGCAGCGCGTGATCCTCCTGACCGCGGTCAAGCACCGCAGCAACGTGCACGTCGTCCCCGGCGTGCGCCTGTCCTTGCGCAAGCGACTGCACGACGCGCTCCAAGCCTCCGACTTCCCCGGGAGCCACGACATGGAGAACCAGCATGACAAAGCCCTCCAGCAAGTCCGACGCCGGAAGGCGCACTTTCAACTCCCCGCCGGCGCGTTGCGTAAGTCCCTGGCTTCCAACGGCTATAACTCGACGCCCGCCCGGAGTGTCGAGTCGGCGCCGATGGGACGTTGCGTCAGCGCTACGCTCCGTTGACGCAACGAGTCCCGCTACGGGGCCGAGGCTTGGCACTAACCGTGCACACACGCCTTCCGTGATTTGTGAGACCAAGCACACAGGCCAAGACATCGACGTCGTGGTGACGTGCCTGGCGGCGGCGCCCGAAGCCGTTCGTGCATCGGCGGCGTTGCTGTCGGACGCCGAGCGACACCGGGCGCGTCGTTTTGCCTTCGATCGCGACGCCCGCCGATTTATCATCGCGCGGGCACGCCTGCGGGAGCTGCTCGCGGCGCGTCTGGGTGTGGGAGCGGAGTCGATCGAGCTCGAGTACGGCGCACACGGCAAGCCGGCACTCTCACCGCGGTTCGCGGACTCGGACCTGCACTTCAACGTGTCGCACTGCGATGACGTCGCCGCCTACGCGTTTACCTGTGGACACGCGATCGGCATCGACCTCGAAGCCGTCCGGGTGATCAGCGACGCCGACAACATCGCGGCACGCTATTTCTCGCGCCACGAGAACACGACATACCGGACCCTCAACCCACGCGACAAGCCACTGGGGTTCTTCAACTGCTGGACGCGCAAGGAAGCGTTCGTAAAGGCGCTCGGTGATGGCCTCTCGGTCCCTCTCGATCGCTTCGATGTGACGCTCGCGCCGGGGGAGCCGGCGAAGGTGCTGCGCGTCGAGAACACGCCTGGGGACGACTCCGGCTGGCGCCTGGACAGTCTCTGTCCGGCTGCGGGCTATGTAGCGGCGATCGCCAGTCAGGATAGAGGGTAACCGGCATGTGTTCGATCCTGGGAATCTTCGAAATCGCGGCTGGCGTCGATTTGCAGGCGCTTCGTGAACAGGCACTGTCCCAAAGCGCGCGCCAGCGCCATCGCGGCCCCGACTGGAGTGGTGTGCATGTCGATGACCGCGCCGTGCTGGTGCACGAGCGCCTCGCCATCGTCGACGTCTCCTCCGGTGCGCAGCCGCTGCGTTCCGCCGACGGCGGGCTGGCGCTCGCGGTGAACGGCGAGATCTACAATCATCGCGAGCTCCGGCTCAAGATCGCGCATCGCTATGCGTTCCAGACCGCATCGGATTGCGAGGTGATCAACGCGCTGTATCGCGAGCACGACGTCGATTTCCTCGAGCAGCTGAACGGCATCTTCGCCTTTGCCCTGTGGGACCGGGACGCGGGGCGTTACCTGATTGCGCGCGATCCGATCGGCGTGTGTCCGCTGTACATGGGTCACGATGCGGCTGGGCGCCTGTACGTGGCGTCCGAGCTCAAAGCGCTGGTGGGCGTGTGCGACGACATCACCGTATTTCCTCCGGGCCATTATCTCGACAGTCGGGTGGGCACGCCGGTGCGGTACTGGACACCAGCGTGGCGAAGCGATGAGCAGACCCGCGGCGTCGCAGTTCCTCCGGAGAAGTTGCGTGCTGCGTTCGAAGCCGCGGTGCACCGTCAGTTGATGAGCGACGTGCCCTACGGCGTCCTGTTGTCAGGCGGTCTCGATTCGTCGCTGGTCGCCGCCAGCGTGGCCCGGTTCGCCAAGCGTCGCGTGGAGTCGGACGATCGTGAGGAAGCGTGGTGGCCGCGTCTGCATTCCTTCGCGATCGGCCTGGAAGGCTCGCCCGACCTGGCGGCGGCGCGGGTGGTCGCCGCCGCGTTGGGCACCAGTCATCACGAGTTCAAGTTCACGGTGCAGGAGGGCCTGGACGCGCTGCCCGACGTGATCCGTCACATCGAGACCTACGACGTCACGTCGATCCGCGCCTCGACACCGATGTACCTGATGGCCCGGCGAATCAAGGCGATGGGCGTGAAGATGGTGCTCTCTGGAGAAGGGTCCGACGAGATCTTCGGGGGCTACCTCTACTTTCACAAGGCACCGTCCGCGCAGGCCTTCCACGAAGAGACCGTGCGCAAAATCGAAGCGCTGCACCTGTACGATTGCAATCGCGCCAACAAGGCGATGGCGGCGTGGGGCGTGGAGACACGGGTGCCGTTCCTCGACCTGGAATTCCTCGACGTCGCGATGTCGATGGATGCCGAGCACAAGCGGGTCCGACCGGGCAGGATCGAGAAGGCCGTCTTGCGTGAAGCCTTCGTCGGCGCGCTCCCCGACAGCATTCTGTGGCGGCAGAAGGAACAGTTCAGCGATGGCGTCGGCTACGGCTGGATCGATGCGCTGAAGGGGCACGCGGAGAATACCGTCCGCGATGCCGAACTGGCGCGGGCTGCGACACAGTATCCCACCAATCCGCCGCAGACAAAAGAGGCGCTGCTGTATCGTCGGATGTTCGCGCGAGCGTTTCCGGGTGCCTGCTGCGCCCTGACCGTGCCCGGTGGGCCGTCGATCGCCTGTTCCTCGCCAGCGGCGATCGCCTGGGATCCGGAGTTCGCCAAGGCCGCCGATCCATCCGGACGCGCGGTGGCGGGCGTCCATCGCGCGACTCAACCACGGGTCCGTATATCATGACTTCTCTCGCCGAGGCTCCCCGAACGACTGACGCGCTCCGCACGTTCCGCGCGACGATCCGGGCGTTCGTCCAAACCGAATTCGCCCCTCACCAAGACCGCTGGCGCGAGCAGCGATTCCCGGACCCGGACGCCTGGACGAAAGCCGGCGCCGTGGGGATGCTGCTCAGCGATGTTCCGGCGGAATACGGGGGCGGAGGAGGCACGTTCGTCCACGAGACCGTCGTCGTGGAGGAGCTCACGCGGGCTGGCGTGCCCCTCCATTCCTTCATTCATGACAATGTTGCGCACTACATCCTCGCCTACGCCAGCGAAGCGCAAAAACACGACTGGCTCCCCCGCATGGCGCGGGGGGAGCTGGTTGGCGCAATCGCGATGAGCGAGCCTGCCGCCGGGTCTGACCTGCAGGGCATAAGAACGACCGCGCGCCGCGACGGCGACCACTACGTCATCAGTGGCTCGAAGATGTTCATCACGAACGGCTGGCACGCCGGACTCGTCTGCGTCGCGGTGAAGACTGATCCGAAAGCGACGGGACCGAAGGCCATTTCGCTCATCATGGTTGAAACACGAGACCTTCCGGGCTACCGCGTCGGCCGCCCGCTCGAAAAAGTCGGCATGCACGCGCAGGACACCTGCGAGCTGTTTTTTGACAACGTGCGGGTCCCGGCCTCGAACCTCCTCGGTCCCGCCGAAGGCCGGGGCGGCTTCCAGATCATGGAGAAGATGAGCTATGAGCGCCTGGCGATTGGCGTGGCTGCCGTCGCAACCGCGGAGCGAGCCGTCGCGATCACCACCAAGTATGTGAAGGAGCGCAAGGCGTTCGGTAACCCGTTGATCGACTTTCAGAATACGCGCTTCAAGCTGGCCGAGTGCAAAACCGAGGCGCACATCGCCCGCGTCTTCCTCAACGACTGCGTCGAACGCTTCATCGCCGGCCAGCTCGACGCCTGCGCGACCGCCATGGCCAAGTATTGGTTGACCGACTGCGAGTGCCGCATCGTCGATGAATGCCTGCAGCTCCACGGCGGCCATGGCTACCTGGCGGAGTATCCGATCGCCTGCATGTGGACCGACAGCCGCGTGCACCGGATCTACGCCGGTACCAATGAAATCCTGAAGGAGTTGATCGCCTCGTCCCTATGAATGACGACCGCACCCTGACCGAGCGCGAGCATCGCTCGCTGGTGGTCGAGTACAATGACTCGGCCGCGCCATATCCCGCCGACAAGACCATCGTCGCGCTCTTTGAAGACCAGGTCGCGCGCACGCCGGACGACGAAGCCATCCGGTTCGGCGATCAGTCATTGACGTATCGCGAGCTCAACGAGCGCGCGAATCAGATGACCGCGCATCTCGGCGCATCCGGTGTGAGGGGGGGCCCAGATCAACTCGTCGCGCTGTACATGGAGCACTCGCTCGAGGTGGTGTGCGCCATCCTCGGCGTGCTCAAGACCGGCGCGGCCTATGTGCCCGTCGATCCCGCGTCCCCGCACGAGCGCCTCGGCTTCATGTTGCAGGATATCGGGGCGGCACGCGCCGGCGCCCTGCCCGTCCTGGTGACCCAGTCCCAGCTTCGAGCCGGCGTGCCAGTCGGCGCGGCTCAAGTGGTGACCCTCGACGCCGACTTCGCCGCGATTAGGAAATACCCGGTCGCGAATCCGCAGCGGACCATCGCGCCCGATCGTCTCGCCTACGTCATTTACACGTCCGGGTCCACCGGCACGCCCAAGGGCGTGATGCTCGAGCACCGCAGCCTGGTCAATTACATCTGGTGGGCAAAGGAGCAGTACAGTCGCGGCGAACGGCTGTCCTGGCCGCTGTTCTCGTCCCTCGCGTTTGATCTCACGGTGACGTCGATCTTCACGCCGCTCATTTCGGGTGGCCGCATCGTGGTGATCCGCGAGGACCCGCAGATGGCCGGCATGGCGATCTTCAAGGTCATCGAGGACGGCGGCGTCGACATCGTCAAGCTCACGCCCGCGCACCTCGCGATGGTCAAGGACATGAACCTGGGCGCCACCAGGATTCGCAAGCTCATTGTGGGTGGCGAGGATTTCAAAACTGAGTTGGCGCGGGACATCACCCGGACCTTCGGCCGCCCCGTCGAGATCTACAACGAGTATGGGCCTACCGAGGCTACGGTCGGGTGCATGATCCACCGCTACGACGTGGAGCAGGATCTCGCGCTTTCGGTGCCGATCGGAGTTCCCGCGGCGAACGCCGGCGTCTACATCCTCGACGAACAGCTCCGTCCCGTTCCTAGCGGCGTCATCGGTGAGATGTACCTCGCGGGCGATGGACTGGCGCGGGGTTACCTCAATCGCCCGGACCTCACCGCCCAGAAATTCCTGACCACGACAGACCCGAGACACAATGGGTCTGCCCCGCCCTTGCGGTTGTACAAGAGCGGCGACATCGCGCGCTGGAGCGCCGCTGGTCGCATGGAGTTCCTGGGTCGGGCGGATCATCAGGTGAAAGTCGCCGGGGCGCGCATCGAGCTGGGCGAGATCGAGGCCCGTCTCCTGCAGCACGACGGCGTGCGCGAGTGCGTGGTGGATCTCGTCGATCCCGTCGCCATGAGGGCCGCGAAACGATTGATCCACTGCACCCGGTGTGGTCTCGCGTCCAACGTCCCCGGGACGAGCTACGACGCGGCGGGGGTGTGCAACGTCTGCCGCGGGTTTGACGCATACGTCGGCAAGGCGGAGGCGTACTTCAAAACGCCGCAGGCGCTCAAGGCGCTCGTGGCAGAGATGCAGGCGAGGCGAACTGGAGCGTACGACTGTCTGGTGTTGTTGAGCGGCGGCAAGGACAGCACGTACATGCTGTATCAGCTCTGCGACCTCGGGCTGAAGCCGCTGGTCTTCACCCTGGATAATGGCTTCATCTCGGACGAAGCGAAGACCAACATCCGGCGGGTCGTGGACGCGCTGGGCGTGGAGCTGGTCATGGGTGGCACGCCACACATGAACGAGATCTTTGTCGACAGCCTCAAGCGCTTCGCCAACGTCTGCAATGGCTGCTTCAAGACCATCTACACACTGGCCACCAACCTCGCGCACGAGAGAGGTATCCGCTACATCGTCACCGGACTGTCGCGTGGGCAGTTTTTCGAGACGCGCCTGACCGAAGAGGTCTTCCAGCGGGATGATTTCGACGTCGCCAAGCTGGACGACCTCGTGCTCGAGGCGCGCAAAGCCTACCACCGGCGTGAGGATGCGGTCTCGTGTCACCTCGAGGTGGACATTTTCCGCGACGATGGCGTGTTCCGCGACATTCAGTTCGTCGACTTCTACCGGTATTGGAGCGCGCCGCTGGCGGAGATGCACGCCTACTTGCGGCAGCGCACACCCTGGATCCGTCCTTCGGATACGGGCCGTTCGACCAACTGCCTCATCAACGATGTGGGCATCTACGTCCACAAGAAACAGCGGGGCTATCACAATTACGCGCTGCCCTACAGCTGGGACGTGCGTCTCGGACAGAAGACCCGCGATGAAGCCATGGAGGAGCTCGACGACGAGCTCGATGAAGCGCGGGTTCAGCAGATCATGCGGCAGATCGGCTACGCCGAACCGGCGCAAACGACGGAGACCAGCATCAGCCGCGTGGCGGCCTACTATGTGAGCGAAAAGCCGCTGACCACTGCGGAGCTCCGTGCCCATCTCGCCGCGTGGCTGCCCGAGTACATGCTGCCGACGTACTTCGTCCGGCTGGACAGACTGCCGCTCACGCCGAACGGCAAGATCGACCGGCAGGCGCTTCCGACGTTCTGCTACGAGAAGATCCACGCCGCCCGCGATGTCGTCGGTCCGCGCACGGAGACCGAGAAGGCGCTCGCTGCCATTTGGCGCGAACTGCTGGTCGTGGAGGAGATCGGCATCAACGACGATTTCTTCGACCTGGGAGGACAATCACTGGTGGCGATGAAGGCCTTGTCGCGCATCCGGGATACCTTCGAGGTGGATCTGCCGCTCCCCAATCTGTTCGAGCATCCGACGATCGCCGGGCTGGCCGAGGTGATCGATCAGCTGACCTGGGTCGCGCAGGCGAAGGAGCCGGGGTCCGACGTCGCCGGGCGAGAGGAGTTCGCGTTGTGATGGTGCCGGCCCTTCTTCAGGAGTTGCGGAGGCGCGACATCCAGGTCTGGGCGGACGGCGACCAGCTGCGCTGCACTGCCCCGACCGGAGTCCTGACGCCCGAGCTGCGGGAGCAACTGCGGGAGCGCAAGCGCGATATCGTGGAGTTCCTCCGCGCGGCCGAGTCACGCGCCCAGCAGCAGCGGGCCATCGTCCCGCTGCAACCGCGCGGCACTCGCGCGCCGGTCTTCGGCGTGCCCGGACATAATGGCGATGTCTTCTGCTACCGGTTCCTGGCACAGCAGCTGGGTGACGATCAGCCGTTCTTCGGACTGCACCCTCCGGGTGCCGACGGTCGAGGCGAGCTGCTCACGTGCGTGGAGGATCTGGCCGCCTACTTCGCCACGCAGATCCGTGCCTATCGGCCCGACGATGCCTATGTCATTACCGGCTTCTGCGCCGGAGGCACGATCGCATTCGAGCTGGCTCGGCAACTCCTGCAGCAGGGCGCGACCATTCGTTTCGTCGGGTTGTTCACAAGCCCGTATTCAACTGCGTTCCGACGGTTGCCACAGCTCTACCAGCGCCTCGCGAATTACGCGGACCGCGTGCGTACGCACGCGCGTGCGCTCGCGTCGCTCTCAAATAGGGAGCGTCGTCTCTACATCCGGGAAAGACTGCGCGACAACAAGGACCGCGCCCAATCGCAAACCCCGCCCGATCCCGTGCAGGTTCAGCGGGCGAGGGTTGAGGCCGCCACGGTCGCCGCGATCCGCCGATACACACCTCGCTATTTCGACGGCCGCCTACGCCTATTCCTTCCCAACAAGGAATGGCTGCGCCCGGGCAGCCCGATGCTGCGTTGGCAAGACGTGGCGCGCGAGACGGAGCGGTATCTCGGGCCGGACGGCTGTATCGGTGACGAGATGCTGCTCGAGCATCACGTCGCTCGAATTGCCGATCTGTTTCGGAGCTGCCGCGATGAGCTGGAATCCACCGCCGGCATGATGCCTCGGTGACGCAGAGCAGGGTCGCTGCTGCGAGCGCGACAACGAGTATCCAGAACACCTCACCACTCACCTTCCAGGCGACTCAAGAACGCGTTGCCGGCGAGGATGGCATCGAGGATCTCCGACTGCTTGGTGTGCGCCAGCGTCCAGAGACCGGCCTCGCGAAAATAGCAATGGCGCGCCGACATTTCGGTTACCATCCCGGGCTCCAACCGGCCTGACACCATCGCGGCCCCGGCATTCGACGCGTCGGCCAGAAGGGCCTGAAATACCGCCGCGGCCGCGTTTCTTCGCGCCACCAGTTGCACCACTTCCGCCTGGCCCTGGGACTCGAGGAAATAGAGGAACCAGCCCGCGGGCTCCTGGCTGGCATCGCGCACCAGGCGCCCCCGCAGCACACGATGTGGCTCGTTCCGCTGCGCCAAGTCCAAGATCCATCGCAACCACTGCTCGTCGTATTCCGGCTGCAGCACGCGGTTACCCAGCAAATCCGGGAGCCGTGTTGCCATGACCTCCAAAGGGAGACTCTCGACCGAATATCCGGCGAGCGCCGAGCCAACGGGCGCCGCCCTCCAGCGAGTCAGCACGGAGTCGGCGACGGAACCGAGCGGGTGCAACACCCGTGTGATCACGCTGGGCACGCCGCGGGCCCGCAACCAGGAAAGCGCATGACGCGCGGGACGCACGAGCCGCTGCCACTGCAGGCTGTACAGCAGCACCGTGACGCCGCCAAGCCCTTCCCAGATCCGGCGCCCTGCGGCGTTGCTGATATCGGAGAGCAGCAAGTCCTGGGGTCCGGCAAACACCCGGCCGAGAAGACGAGCCGCCACGAGCGGCCCGGCGGCTGGAGACACCATCAGCTTCGTGGCGACGGCAACGCGCAGGCGGCGCCCGCGCAAGCGCAGTCGCTTGGGCTGGACGCCGACAAAGCCGTCGATCAGACCATCGCCTGTGGCGTGGACAAAAGATGGAAGAGCTTCGTCGTACCAGGGATTCTGGAAGATCGCGCGATCGAAGTACGATTCGAGTCCAGCGGGCGCATGGTTCCCGTTATTCAGGAATGCCGTGCGGAAGAGTTCCACGCCCTGAGGAATGTCGTCGCGCTGGAACGGCCGAATCAGGTCCACGCGCCCTGTCTCTGCTCTCCCCGGAGCGCCGCGAGGTCGTGCTTGCCGCTCGGAAGCCGCGGCAACGCGTCGCGCACCTCAAATCGGGCGGGTTGCATGTGGCGCGGCAGCTCCACCCCTGCGTAGCGTCGCAGCCGCTCCAGCGAACCACCGCCCGCGAGCACCACGAAGGCGACAATACGCTCCCCACGCGCCTCGTCGGCCTCGGCGGTGATGATGCACTCGGCGACTTCGCTGGAGGCATACAACACGGTCGCGATCTCATCCGGGCTGATACGATAGCCCAACGTCTTGATCATGCGCTGGCTGCGACCGACGAAGTACAGCCAGCCGTCCGCGTCCCGCCGCACCAGATCTCCGGAAAACACCACACGCTCGGCGTCGGGCGTGCCGGTCGGGCGCAAGGGGTTCTGGCGAAACACGCGCGCCGTTTCCGCGGGGTCGTTCCAGTACCCGAGAGTCACCGTCGGCCCACGATGGACCAGTTGACCGACTTCCCCGGGTTCGCAGGGTGTCAGATCCTCGCGTAGCACCAGCACCTCTGCCCCCGGGATCGCTCGGCCGATCGAATCCGGCCGCCGGTCGACCTCGTCCGGCGGCAGGAAGGTACTCCGCAGGACTTCGGTCAGGCCGTACATCAAGAAGAGTTGGGCTTGGGGCTGCGCCCGCCGGAGTGCACGCACCGCTTGGACGGGCAAATGACCGCCCGCGTTGGTCGCGATCCGCAGGCTCGGCAACGGTTCGTCGCGAAATGACGGGACACCCAGCAGCTGTTGCCACAATGGTGGTACGGCAGCCAGCACGCTCACCTCCTGCGCGCGCAAGTTCGTCACCAGTTGTGAAGCCAGCGGCGAGCGCTCCACGACGAGTGTGGCACCGCTGCCGGCCGCGCACAACACCTGACTCATGCCGTAGACGAAGCTGAACGGCAGCACGCTTGCAATACGATCGTGCGCCGCGATGCCGAGGTACCCGATCACCGTCTCGGCGGCTGCGAGGAGGTTGCCGTGTGTGACGGTGACGCCTTTCGGCAGACCCGTGGAACCGGACGTGAAGACGATCTGGACGGGATCCATGCCCAACCGCGGGATCGGCGTGAATGTCGCGGCGGACGCCAGATCGTGAGCCAGGAGGATGCGGGTTGGCGTGTCGAGCGGCCGCGGCTGTCTGGAGAGCAGTTCCCCGGACGTGATGAGGGCCGCGGCACCCGACACGGCGAGCGTGTGCTCGACCTGGCGTGGTCGCAGCGATTCGTTGATCACGACGGCGATGCCACCCGCGGCCGCCACACCGAAAAACGCGGCGATCGCGTCGGTCCCGCCCTCCAGGAAGATCCCGACGCGGTCGTCGACCTTCAGGCCCGCCGCGAGCAGAGCGGCGGCGAGGCCGGCGGCGCGCTGCTGCAGGGCCTCGTAGGCGGTGACACTTTCGCGCTCGATGACCGCAGCGTGCGCGGCACGCGTTGCAGCCGTCTTCCAGAGCAGGTTGGCGATGTTCACGGTCAGGGCACCTCCGGCCCTCACCCACCTATCGCATCCCCTGTACCACCACACGCCTGCGCCTGGTGAGACTGTTGGTGTTGCGGCCACGCATCACCTGAGGAGGCTTCGGGCAGGTCGGGCGCACCAGTCCTGCGGCGCCATCCTTGCATAAAGGCACGCCATCCTCTTCGAGGATCGACGTGAGTCTGGGGAACGGACTGCAGATCAATCCAGCAGCGGAAACCGAAAAAATCGCCGCCGCACTGCGGCACCAGCTTGGCGAGTCGCTGAGCCGACGTGGACTGGTGGTTGGGATGAGCGGCGGGATCGACAGCTCCGTCTGCGCCGCTCTGGCGGTCCGCGCGGTGGGAGCCGCGCACGTCTTCGGGCTGCTGATGCCCGAGCAGGACTCCGATCGCGCGAGCCAGGGGATCGCCGCGCGGTGGGCAGATGCGCTGGGCATGCAATACACCGTCGAGGACATCACACCGATGCTGTCAGCCGTCGGCTGCTATCGCCGCCGCAATGCCGCCATCCGCCGCGTGGTCCCCGAGTTTCAGGACGACTGGCGTTTCAAGGTTGTGTTGCCGGGCGGCCGGCTCGACTCCGATCGCTTGAACGTCTCGACGCTCGCGGTCGAGGTCCCGCAAAACGGCCGACGCGAAGTGCGCCACGTGCGATTGCCGCCGGCCGAGTATCGGGAGATCGTCGCGGCCACAAACTTCAAGCAGCGCGTCCGCACGATGCTCGAGTACTACCATGCCGACCGGCTCCATTACGCGGTCGTCGGCACGCCGAACCGACTGGAGTACGATCAGGGATTCTTCGTGAAGGGGGGGGACGGGCTCGCCGACGTGAAGCCGATCGCGCATCTCTACAAGTCGCAAGTGTATGCGCTCGCCGAGTATCTGGGAGTGCCCGCCGAGATTCGCTCGCGCACGCCGACGACCGACACGTACTCGCTCCCGCAGACGCAGGAGGAGTTCTACTTCGCCCTCCCGACCGCGACGCTCGACCTGATCCTGTACGCGCACAACCTCGGCCGGGACGCCGCGGCCATCGCGGTGGAGCTCGGCCGAACGCCCGACGAAGCGGCGCGCGCGCTGCGGGACATCGAGCAGAAGCGCGCGGCGACACGCTATCTCCACCTGCCCCCCCTTCTGGTCGAACCCGTAGCCGAGCTCGCGCCGCTCGAGCAGGAGCCGCCCTGATGTGCGGACTCGCCGGCGTGGCCCGTCGCGAGCCACGCGGTGTGGCGCTCGATATGCTCGACCGGATGGCGGGAGCGCTGCGGCACCGCGGCCCCGATGGCTCCGGACGCTACGCCGATGCGCGGGTGGGTCTCGCGCATGTGCGCCTCAGCATCATCGATGTCGCAGGCGGTGCACAGCCACTCGGCAACGAAGACGGATCGGTGCTGATCGTGTACAACGGTGAGGTCTACAACTACCTGGAGCTGCAGGCGGAGCTGCAGGCCGCCGGCCACCGCTTCCGCACACGCTGCGATACCGAAGTGCTGGTGCACGCGTACGAGCAGTGGGGCACCGCGATGCTGTCGCGTCTGAACGGGCAGTTCGCGTTCGCGATCTATGACCGTCGCGCGGGGACGGTGTTCCTGGCGCGCGACCGCTTTGGCGTCCGGCCGCTCTTCTACACCGTCGCAAAGGGTGATCTGTTCTTTGCTTCGGAGGCGAAGGCGCTGTTCGCGACCGGTGAGGTCGACGCCGAGCTCGATCCGATCGGGCTCGATCAGGTCTTTACGTTCTGGGCCGCCCGCCCGCCGCGAACCGTGTTCCGCCATGTCTCATCGCTCGAGCCCGGGACGTTTGCAGTGTGGAATGGGCGCGACGGCATGCTGCGCCACGGCCGGTATTATGCGGTCGACTATCCGGAGTCACGCGACGAAGCGCCCGACGCGCTCGCCCGGCTCGGCGGGTTGCTCGACAGCAGCGTCGCGCTGCGGCTGCGTTCGGACGTGCCCGTCGGCGGCTACCTCAGCGGCGGTCTCGATTCCTCCATCAGCTGCGCGCTCGCCGCCCGCGGATCGCCGTTCTCGCTGCGTACCTTCTCGGTCACGTTCGACGACCCACGCCTCGACGAGCGGGAGTTTCAGCAGCTCGTGGCTCGGCAGCTGCAAAGCAGCCACTACGTCCAGGCGATCGGCGCTCACGACGTGGCCTCGGTCTTCCCGGAAGTGGTCCGCCATGCCGAAACACCCGTGGTGCGAACCGCCCCCGCCCCGATGTATCTGCTCGCCCGACTCGCGCGTGAGCACGACATCAAAGTCGTGCTCACCGGTGAGGGATCGGACGAGTTGTTCCTGGGATACGACCTGTTCAAGGAAACGGCCCTGCGCTTGTTCTGCCTGCGCCAACCGCACTCGACGGTGCGGCCCCGGCTCTTCGATCGCCTCTATCCCTACCTGGATCCGCGCGGCCGGCGCGGCGACTTCTGGCGCCGCTCCTTTCTCGAGGCGGGATCGCCGGACGACCCGCTGTTCTCGCACCTGCCGCGGTTTCAGCTCACCGCACGCATCAAGGACTTCTACTCGGCCGACATGCGCGCTGCCGTTGCCGGGAACGATCCGCTCGACGAGCTGCGGGCGAGTTTGCCTGCCGGCTTCGCGACCTGGTCGCCACTCAACCGCGCGGCGTACCTCGAGATGGTCACGTTGCTGTCCCCATACCTCCTGAGCACGCAGGGCGACCGCATGTCGCTCGCGCATGGCGTGGAAGCGCGATACCCGTTCCTCGACACCCGCGTCTTCGAATTCGCGGCACGCCTGCCGACGCAGAGCAAGCTCCGCGGCCTACGGGAGAAAGCGATCTTGCGCCGCTGGGCACGCCACGTCGTTCCTCCCGCGGTGCAGCAACGTCCCAAGCAGCCGTACCGCGCGCCAGACGTTCCCGCATTCTTCACACCTGAACCGGTCGAGTACGTGCGCGACGTCCTCGATGAGGGCAACCTGGGGCGGAGCGGTCTCTTCGACCCGGCGGCGGTGGCGGGACTCGTGCGACGCTGCCGAACGGGCGCCGCCACGGGCTTCCGCGAAAGCCAGGCGTTAGTGGCCGTGCTCTCGACGGAGCTGTGGTACCGCCAATTCATCAGTGAACATGCACGGCCTGCAGCGCAGCCAGCGCCGCTGCACGACCGCGTGCCAGCGGCGAGCTGATCGTGAACGCAACGGAGACGCACTTGGCTATGGATGAGACAGCAGTTCTGGCGCGCACGCGCGCATACGTGACCGAGACATTCTTATACATGCGTCCAGGGTTCACGCTCGCGGATCAGGATCGCCTCCTCCAGCGCGGCGTGATCGACTCCATGGGCGTGATGGAATTGATAGCCTTTCTCCGGAGTGAATTCGGCGTCGACGTTGCCGATGACGACATCACGGAGAGCAACCTGGGCACACTCGCCGATATCGCCCGCTACGTCACCGCCAAGCGCGGCAACGGGACGGCTTAGCTCGTCGGCAGCGCGTCGCGACGAGTCGGCTCCCACACCGGCGCGGCCCGCCCGGTGACGAAACGCAGCCAGGCATGCGGGCGGGTACTGCAATCCGATCCGTGTAGGCCGCCGAATTCGGCGGGCTCGACGACGTGGAGGATCAGCATGTGCGCGACCTCGCGCGGTGCCGCGTTCCCTCCAGAATGACGACCGCGGCGGCAAAGCCCTGCTGGTGACTCAGGCTGACGTGCGCCCTGCGGACAACGGATTTGCGCGCCCGGGTCGCGAGCGCGCCTGCCAACCGGATTCTGGGGGCATTTCCGGGGTCGGAGACGATCTCGATTTGTCGCAGCGCCCCGCCCGCGATCCCGGTGTTCAGGGCCTTGAGATATGCTTCTTTCGCGGCGAAACGCGCGGCTAGCGCCTCGACCCGGTCAACCCGATCGGCGCAATCCGCCAGCTCCTGCGATGTGAAGATCTCGTGCTGAATGCGCTCGAGCGATCGCGCCCAGCGTTCGATGTCGACGATATCGATCCCCACGCCGAGAATCATGCGCAGCTCAGCGAACGGCCAACGGCATCCGCGGCTGCGTGACGCGGGGAACGGAGACCTCGGCCTGGCGGTCGATCAGCGCAGCGCCAATCGCCTGCGCTGCGGCGGCGGCGCCCTCCGGCGTGAAATGGTCGTGGTCGAAGTAGTGGCGGAGACCCTGGTTCAAGACCGGCCGCAGGTTGAGGTGCTGCAGGCCAAGCTCCTCGGCGACGGCGACCACGCGCGCATCGATCTCACTCAGGAGACGGTTGATCACCTCGAGACTGAAGTAAACGCTGACCTTTTCCTTCCAGGGCTTTCCGATTCCCCCGTGCCAGAACCGCGCTGATTCCTCCGGCGTGTAGTCCTTCTCGAACCAGGGCTGGCGAACGACGAGCACGCGGGACGCGTGGAGCATCGCCCGACGCAGGGCGCGGCGGTAATGTTGCTCGAAGTGTTGCAACACGGTGCTGGAATCCGGTACGCTGGTGCGAATCTGCGTCGCCTCCGCCCGCATCATGCGCCCCGCCACGAGCCACGCGCCCACGTTCTCCTTCACATCCACCGGATGCAGCCACAGGTGCCGCAGGCGCCGCGCGACCTCGGCGAGCGCCCACGCCCGCGGGTTCCAGCCGAACTCCTGTCCGGGGTGTTGCCCAAACAAGAGCTGCTCGGGAACGACGAAGGGCGCACACGCCGGCGGTGCACCATCCTCCAGCCAGTGGTATGCCGTGCTCGCGCCGGCCATCACGATGATCGCGTCGAGCCGATCGTAGTTGGGGAGCACGCGCTCGAGAATCAGATCGAGCTCTGCCGCCCCGACGCCGGAGTGCCCGATGTTGCCGACGTGCACCCGCCCGGCGCCGAGGGTCCGCAGCGCAGGTGTGCGGTTCAGGAGGCGCTCGAGCCCGCCGGCCCAGGTCGTGGGCTGATCGAGCGCGTAACACTCGACCGAGCTTCCGCCGACTACCAGGATCCGGAACAAGCCCGCTTCGCGCGCGTTCACCTCACTGCCGCGCTCACCGTCCGCGTTGATGTCGAGATGCACACTCGGCTCGACCTCGGGAAAGAGCCCGGGGTGTTGCCGGACTTCGAGACGCATGCCGGGAGGCCACACGCGGTAGGGCGTGTGGCCGCGGATCCACCACCGGGCGACAAGCTCGACGGTGACGATAAGGAGTGCGCCAAGCCCGGCGACGAGCATCCAGATGGTCATGAGCCACCCCCCGGCCCCGCCGCCCTGGGCGCCGGTCGTGCGCCGCCCAGCGCGACGCCGCGGGCGGGAAGGAATACCAGGTAGGACAGCATTACGTCGCTCGCATTGCCGATCTGTTTCGGAGCTGCCGCGATGAGCTTGAATCCGGACGACCGACACCGAGAGCGGCCGCGATCGCGTGAGCCACGACGACCGCGCCGACAGGAGTGAAATGGTCGTGATCGTAATAGTGGCGGAAGCGTCGCGTCAGCAGCGGTAGCAGGTTGAGGTGCTCGACGCCGAGTCCGTCAGCGACCTTGCGGGCTCGCGCCTGCACGAGCTCCAGCAATCGATTGACGATCTCCAGATCGTAATAGACACTGACCGTTTCCTTCCAGGGCCTGCCAACCCCGCCGTGCCAAAACCTCGCCGCCTCCTCGGCTGCGTAGGGACCCTCGAGCCATGGCTGACACACCACCAGCACCTGATCCGCATGCGCCTTCGCCCGGCTGACCAGGCGACGGAAATGGTGCTCGAAATCATGTAACACGACGGTTGGGTCGGGCATCGTCGTGAGCACCTCTTTGGCTTCCGCGCGCATGCGTCGAGCGGCGACGAACCATGCCCCAGTGCGCTCCTTCACGTCGACACGACGAAACCACGATCGGCGCAGCCGGCGAACAACCTCCGCCAAGGCCCACGCACCGGGCTTCCACCCGAGGCGTTGCCGGGGATTACCGGAAAACAGCATTTCTTCCGGCACCGGCGTCGCCGCACGCGACGGCGGGGCACCCTGCTCGAGCCAGTGATACACGTCGCTGGCCCCGACCATGACGATGATCGCGTCGAGGTGGCGGTACTGAGGGAGGATGCGCTCGAGAATGATATCGAGCTCGGGCGACCCGATCCCTGAGTGTCCCACGTTGCCGACGTGGACCCGGCGAGCCCCCAGCGCGTGGACGCGATCCGGGGCGTTGAGCAGTTGTTCGAGCACCCCAGGCCAGGTCTTGGGCTGATCCAGCGCGAAGCACTCGACCGCGCTTCCACCCACCGCGAGAACGCGATAGAGTCCGTGCTCGCCAGCGGCCACCGCGCCCCCGCGCTCCCCATCGGCATTGACGTGGAACCGTGCTCGCCGCTCGAGCTCAGGAAAGGCCTCGGGGTCCGGGCGAATCTCGAGACGCGCCCGCGGTGGCCAGACGTAATAGCGCGACCGGGCGCGAATCCACCAGCGGCACGATGCTTCAGCGACGAGGAGGGCCGCAAGCGCGCCAACGAGGATCCAGAGCATCACGCGCGACTCTGCTCTCGCAACATCGGGAGCCGGGCCCGCAGGTCGACATACCGGTCATTCCGGTACACGAAGAACACCCACGTCAACCCGAACAGCACCACCATGGCGACTCCGGCTCCGGCCAGCCCGCCCAGACTCCGGACCTCGAGGCCGAGCTTGAACCAGAGCAGCAGCCCGAGCGCCGGCAGGGCGCCCAGCGCCGCCCGGGGAAAGACGTATCGCAGGTACTCCCCGACCGGCGCATCGAGCTCGCGGCATGCCTGGACCAACACGAGGGCGGCGAACAGGACGTTGGGAATGGCGGTTCCGAGGGCGACGCCGACAAGACCGAGCGGACGGACCAAGAGGATGCTCAGCACGAGGTTCACGACACCGGCGACCAGAAATCCGATGGTCGGAAGCCGCGGCTTGCCGAGTCCCATCAAAATCGGCAGCGCCACTCCGCGTACGGGCAGGAAGACCAGGTACGAGACCATCAAGACCTGGAGCACCTGGCCCGCCGATCGCTCGAACTCCGGACCGACCCACCACGCGATGAAGCGCGGCCCCAGGATCACGAGGAACAGGCCGGCAATCATCGTTATCGACAGTGCGATCTTGGACCACTTGAAGAAGATTTCCCGCAATTCCGGAATCTTCCCTTGCGTCTGCAGTCGCGTGGCCGTCGGCATCACGACGGCCGCGATCGCGACCACGAATTCCATCAGATAGATGATGACGCTGTTGGCGACGGTGAAATGAGGAATCGACCCCACGCCCATGAACCCCCCGATCACCATCGAGTCCGTCTCGAAGGAAAGGCGAGCGCCGGCGTTCAGCACCAGCACGTACAGGCTGAAGGAAAAGATCTTGCGCACCATGCCCCAGTCGAACCCCGCCAGGCGCACGCGGATCTCGGGGTAACGGCGGCGAATGACCAGCCAGCAGAGCGTGAAGTCGAAGACCAGGCATGCCAGCTGGACCAGCGCGAGCACGGTCAGGGACGTCTTGAGCGTCAGCAAGCCGACGGTGAGTCCCAGCCGGAACAGCAGGGTCGCAAGGCGGACGAAGTTGCGCGGTACAAAATCACAGTGCGCGGCCAGGATGCCTTCCGGGAGCAGCGCGACGAATCCTACGGCCACGAACAGCACCATCACGGCGAAGGCGGAGCGGGCGTCGCCATGCAAAGCCGTCGGGATGCCGTACAGCGAAAAGAACGCGTACAGGCCACTGCCGACGATCAGTGCGATGAGTCCCAGGAGCAGGTACAGGCCCGTGCAGCTGCCGATCGCCTCGTTGAGACCGCGCGTGTCACCGGTCGCAATGTGCTGCGCGAAGTAGCGGACGGACGCCATCGGGACTCCTAACACGAGCAGCCCCAGGTACCCGTTTATCGAGGTGATGAGCAGCCATGTGCCGTATCCGTCCACGCCCAGCTTGTGGAGCGTGAACGGCGTGAGCAGATACACGGCAAGCACCGTCACCACGGTGATGAGCCAGTTGCTTCCGATGTTCTTCAGCATGCAGCGGACTTCGCGGCGGGTTGGGACTGCATGTCCTGTGGCAGCAGCGATGCCGCTTCGCTCACTGTGACGAATGTCAAGGAGGTCATTCGCGCAAGGCCCTCGAGATAGGCTTCGACGGAGGAGTACAGGCGATCAACGTCGGCAGCGGTACGGCAATGACCCAGTCCGGGCATGAGACTCGGACTGTGCCAGAATAATTGCAGGTGGCGCACACCCTGCTCGAGCAAACGTCGCGACAGCGTCAGCATGTCGCGCGTCGACGACTGTTCCGGGGACAGCGCAATGCGCTTGAGTAGACCCGTGCGATGGGCGAGCCCGGGAAGGTAGAGCCAGCGGCCAGGCCGCGCCTCGAGCAGGCGACGCGTGGAATGCCAGAAACTGAAGGGCGCACGGCTGAAACCGTAGGACATGGGGATCTCCACCAGCTTCCCGTTCGGGGCGGGCTCGCGGATGTCGCGGTCCGGCGCCAGACGATAGGGGACCATCGGTGCACCGACGAAGCTGGGGCCATCGTCAACCGGCTCCAGATTCACGAACGGAGCGACGCTACTGTCGACGCGGTAGCCGCAGCGCAGCAGCGCCGCCACCGTCTCGGGACCGAGCCCATACCGTCCCGCGCGAAACGCCGTTGGCCTGAACTCGAACGCCTCTTCGAGCGCCGCCGTGAGATGTT
>Ga0307290_10000163_pt1 | contig 24889 bp, 15 predicted proteins | sample ER_DNA_144_FD_194472 | JGI IMG/M metagenome (GOLD analysis project Ga0307290, IMG submission 194472) | Bulk soil microbial communities from the East River watershed near Crested Butte, Colorado, United States - ER_DNA_144 | ecosystem: Environmental > Terrestrial > Soil > Floodplain | place... | reverse complement strand
ATGTCGCGCGCCTGTCCCGGCACCAAGAATCCGCTTTCCCTGGTCGGCACAGGCGTGAAATTTCCCCGCGCATCGCCGCGTAGCAGCAGTCCGTAACTCGCCAGCATCGCTCCAATCCCAGGCTGTACACCCTCGAAGTTGCCGGCGAGCAGCAGGTCGGTGGCGCCGTCGCGATCGAAGTCTCCCGCCAGGATCGCGTAGACCGGAGCGAGCTGCGCTTCGCGGGGCAGCGGCACCAGCGTGAACGAGCCGTCGCCGTTGTTGCGCACGAGCGCGGTCGCGAACGTGCGGGCCTGTTTGAAGATCGCGCCCGCGAGCTGCTGCGGCGGGAAGATGTCGCGCACCGTCTGGTTCGCATAGTCCTTGTACCGGGGATAGCGCGCCGCGAGGGACGGGACCGCGCCGAGCAGCTCGTCACGCATGGCGATCGGGTAGCTCGTGCGCTGGTCGTAGACGGAAATGATCTGCTCGAACGGCCCGGCGCCGTTGAAGTCCTTCGCGTACATCGTGACGGGCTCCCTGTCGCTCGCGTGAAGACGGCTGTTGAGGCCCAGGTTGCCGACGATGAAGTCCACACGGCCGTGACCGGTGAAATCGCCCGCCACGATGCGATTCCACCACCCCTCGCTCCGCTCGAGGCCGGGTGTCGTCACGCGCACGAGCCTCCCGCCGCCGGCGTTGTGGAAGATCGTGATGGGCATCCACTCGCCCACGACCACGAGATCGGGCCGGCCGTCGCCGTCCACGTCCCGCCACACGGCGTCGGTCACCATCCCCACGTGCTCGAGGTCGGGCGCGAGCCGCCGCGTGACGTCGGTAAAGTGCCCGCGGCCGTCGTTGTGGAGCAGCATGCTCTTGGGATCCGCCCCGTAGTGCCACGGCGCAACGCGGCCGCCCACGAAGAGATCGATGTCGCCGTCGCCGTCGTAATCGGCCGCCACGACGCGCGAGCCGCTGTTATCCTCGGCGGGCAGGCTGCCGGTCGCCTTGTGGAAATGGCCCCGCCCCCGGCTGTCGTTCAGATACAGCCGGTCCTGGAGCGCCGGCGCGAGCGGCGAGTATTCGCTGCCTCCGCTCACGACGTAGAGGTCGGGGTGCCCGTCGCCGTCGGCATCGAAGAACACCGCGCCCAGGTCTTCCGAGACGGCGTCCTGCTCGAACAGCCCCGGATTCGAGCGCACGAACCTGCCGTCCCGCTGCTGGATGAGGAGCGCCCCGGGCTGCCCCTTCGCGCCGCTGATGAAGAAGTCATCCAGGCCATCACCGTTCACATCCCCGATGGTGACGAACGGACCTTCGGTCGACACCAGCTTTGGGATCAACTGTTCGCGATTGAAGTCGATAAAGTCGTTTTCCTGGTGCTTGAAGTCCAAGCCTACCTGAGAGGTAACGTCTCTGAACAGCGGCGGTCGAGAAGCAACTGCGGCGGTCGGGCGGTCAAGAGGCAACTGCGGCGGTCGTGCAGACGTGCCGACGTGCGACGTGGAACTAATGTCCGCCTCGCGAATCGTGAGCTTCTGGTTAGTGCCGACGTGTGTCATGCCACTCGTGCGACCATCAGGCCAATCGACGGTGACCGATTCGAGCGTATCGATACGGCCAACACCAAAGGTGAGGGTGTAGTCGACGCTCGATTGGAATCCCCGCGTCGGCTCGAGCTCCTGAACGAACTCGCGCTTGCCGTCGCGCAGCGTGACGCGCGCGCCGACAGCGAATCGATTCGTGCTGTCGCCAACCAGGTTGACTTGCAAAAACCGATTCGCGGAAAGCTGAGACCGCGCATTATTGCGGTAGATGAACGCTTCGTCGTTCACGTTGTTCACGACGAGATCGGGCGCTCCGTCTCCATCCAGATCGCCGTAGGCCGCGCCGTTCGAGAAGCTCGGCCGATTGACTCCCCAGGCGGCGCTCACGTCCGTGAACGCCAGGTTGCCGTTGTTGCGAAACGCGTAGTTGGGCAGCCTCGTCGAGCTCATCGCGTTGATCAGGCTCATGAAGTCGACGCGCTCGCCACGCGTGGCTGCCAGCATTGTCTCGTTGCTGCCGAGGAACGACATGTAGTCCCGTTGCGTGACATCGCGCGCCAGTCCGTTCGCGACGAAGATGTCCTTGTTGCCGTCGAGATCGAAATCGGCGATGAGCGCGCCCCAGCTCCAGTCGGTGCGCGCGACGCCGGCCTGCCAGGCGACGTCGCTGAACGTCCCATTCCCGTTGTTATGCTGGAGCATGTTGCGCATGAGCTGATGGTCGAAGCCGGCGCGGGCTCTGGCCTGATACAGCTCCCACGTCTCGAACCCCGATGTCGTCTTCAGCCGGTAGTCGTCCTCGGGCAGCATGTCGGACGTGTAGATGTCCGGCCAGCCGTCGTTGTCGATGTCCGCGATGTCGACGCCCATCGAGAAGTAGCTGGAGACGGGCATGGCCTGGTCCAGCACCTCGTCGAAGGTCCCGTCGCCCTTGTTGATATAGAGGTAGTCGCGCTCGAAGAAATCGTTGGCGACGTAGACGTCGGGCCGGCCGTCGCGATTCACGTCGCCGATGGCGATCCCCAGCCCGAAGCCGATCTCGGGGCCGTAGATCCCGGCTTGCTCGCTCACGTTGGTGAAGTGGCCGTGATCGTTGCGGTACAGCTCGTGGCCGCCGAGCGGGTCCCGCGAGGCGCGCATGTTCCGGACGGGGATCGTGGCCACGGCCTTTGGTGAGTTGCGAATCAGGAAGAGATCGAGATCCCCGTCGCCATCGTAGTCGAAGAACGCGGCCTGTGTGGAATAGCCGGTGTCGGCAATCCCGTACTGCGCCGCCATTTCGCGAAAGAGCGGGAGGCCGTCCCTGAGTCCCTGATTGATGTACAGCGCATTGGCCCGCGCGGCGCCGCTCTTGAGACCCGCATGGCAGACGTAGAGGTCGAGCCGCCCGTCACCGTTGACATCCGCGATCGTTGCGCCCGTCGTCCAGCGGTCATGCTCCGCGATGCCGGCTTCCTTCGTGACGTCACGAAAGCGAAAGTGGCCGAGGTTCAGAAAGAGCCGCGGGCCGCCCTGGTTTGCTGTGAGCACGATCTCGGGGAGGCTGTCGCCGCTCAAGTCGCCGATCGCGACGCCACCGCCATTATAGAAATTGCGATAGGTGAAGATGTTGAAGTCGCGCGTCTCAGTCAGGCGATTGGCGAAGTCGATGCCGGTATAGCTCGAGGGCAGGAGGGTAAAGAGCTGTCCCGCGCGCGCTGCCGGTGCCGCTGCGTCGCGCGGCGGTCCGGAGCAGGCGGCGGCGACGAGCAAAAGAAGAAGGGGCGCAGCATGCTGCGCCCCTTCCTCCCGGTAATGCTCCAGCAATTAGTATCCCGAATTCTGCGCGAGCAGGGGATTGGCGTTGATCTGCTGCTGCGGGACCGGCATCAGAACGTAGTAATCCGCTCTAGCCACCTTGCCGCCGACCAGCCCCGATGCGGCGTCCGTTCTGGCCGTGAATTGGCCGAATCGGACGAGGTCCTGCCGCCGCTTGCCTTCACCGAACAGCTCGAACAGCCGTTCGTTGATGATCATGGCGCGGGTGATGGGCCCGCCGAGCGCCGTGTTGACGGGATCCCCCGTGCGAGCGCGGAGCGTGTTCAACTGAGCGAGGGCCGCCCCGCTGCCGGGCGTCTGCTCGTTCAGGGCTTCGGCCTTGATCAGGTAGATCTCGCCGAGGCGGAACCAGGCGAAGTCGTTGCCGCTGTTTTGTGCCACGTGCGCGGGGTCGACCGGCCACTTGTAGATGCGTGGGCCCTCGGCTTCGTTCGCCGAGCGGATGTCGCGGATGCTGTCGGTGAAGACCAGCGCATTAGCCGGAGTATAGGCGGGACACGCACCGGACACGCGTACCGTCACCAGCTGACCCGTCAGCACGTCCTTCTGGGGACCGAACAGGATCGCGTTGCGGCGCTTATCCGTGGCATCGAACGCGTTGTAGGTCTGGGCCAGGGTCGAAAAGCCGTTCCAGGGTGTGAGCGGCGCATACTGGCAGTAATGCAGCGCCGCCATAGTGATGCCCATCCCCAGATTGTCCGCCGGGATGAACTTGACGACGAAGATGTTCTCCGGCGAGTTGTAGTTGTCGAAGCGGAAGTTCTTGGGGAAGGAGTCAGCCAGCGCGTAGTTGCCGGAATTCAGAATGCGATCGGCCGCGGCAATGGCGGCCGCGCACGCATCGCCCCCGGTCACCGTCACGCCCGAGCAGGAGTTGTAGGCGGTGGCGTTGATCCCGGTCCCGCCCGCGGCGTCCTTGGTGAACACGCCGGCGTTGATGTACATGTTGGCGAGGATGGCATCCGCGCCGCCCTGGGTGAGCCGCCCGCTGTTCGCGGTGTTCCACGTCGCCGGCAGCCCCGAGTCGCGTGCCGCAATCAGCTCACTTTCGATGAAGTCGAAGAGTTCGCGGCGCGTGTTGCGGGGGTGCAGGGCGTGATCGTTGGGGTCCGTAACGATCGGCACGCCGCCGAACATGTCCATCAGGATGTAATAGTAGAACGCCCGCAGCGCCCGGCCCTCCGCCAGGTAGGTCGCCTTGTTCGGAACGGTCGCGACCTCCAGTGAGGTAACAAACAGATTCGCACGAGCGACGCCCGTGTACGCGCTGTTCCAAGCCCCATTGAAGAAATTCGAGGCCGCGATGCTGGTGGGCGTCCATGTCACGTTGTGCAGATCGATCCACTGGCCGTTGTCGTTCCAGTCCTGGCCGCGGATCGGCACGACGATCTCGTCCGTGCTGACCTCGTTTGCGTCGTAGATGCCCCCCTCGGGCGCCGTGCTCCGCAGCTGTGCGTACACACCCGCGAGAGCAGCCAGCACTTCCGCCTCATTGTGGAAAAAGTTCCCAGGCGTGATCTGGCTGAGCGGTGTTTCATTGAGATCGGTGCACGCTTGCGGCACGATGAGCAGCCCAACGAGCAGTGCCCCCGCTCCGAACGATATCTTCACAAATGGTCGCTTCATTGACAGCGCTCCCTAGAAGAGAAGACGGAGACCCCCCGTAATCGTCCGGGGGTGGGGATAGACGAGATAGTCGACACCACGTACTGCGAGGCCAGTCCCCGAGAAGACCTCGGGGTCGAGCCCTGAATACCCTGAGATGAGAAACAGATTGTCGGCCGACACGTACAGCCGCGCGCTCCGCGCCGAGCGCATCAGCAACGGCAGGTTGAGGTCATACGCAATCGTGATGTTCTGCAGCCGGACGAACGATGCATTTTCGATCCACCGGGACGAGTAGATCGCGGGCTCGTGAATCCCGGTTGGGTCAGACACCGCGGTCTTCAGGAAGCCTTTGTCCTGGAGCGCGTTGCCCTTGGTGGAGTAGACCAGCCCCGTGTTGTTGAACACGTCCTGTCCCATCACGGCGCGGACCAGGAAACTGATGTCGAAACGGTTCCACGTGATCTGGCTGCTGAATCCCAGGGTAAAGTCCGGGTTGGCGTTGCCAATTACGCGGTAATCGGCGGCGGCCGGGTTGCCGCTGATCGTCGTCCGCCCGTTCACGCACCCCGTAGTGGCCGCCGTGCAGAAGAACTCCTGCTGGCCCGACGTCGGGTCGACGCCGAGGAACACCGGGCCGTAGAACGTCCCCAAGGCATACCCGGGGCAATAGCCTGGCCTGCTTGGGTCGCAGGCCATGACGCGCTCCGCCCTTACACCGCTCTGACCCTGCCCGCTCACGTCTGCTGATTCGTAGAACGGACACGACTTGGTGCCGGTGGAATCCGTCGAGCACCCGAGATCCGTCACCTTGTTGCGATCGGCCGCGAAGACGAGACCGGCACGCCAGGTAAGCCCGGGGCGTGAGATCGCCAGAGCATTGAGAGAAAGCTCGAGGCCATGGCCGTTCAGCCGGCCCACGTTCCTGAGCTGCGTGGACACTAGTGCCGGCTGCGACACGTCGACCGTGAGCAACAGGTCCTTGGTGTTCTTGTGGTAGTACTCGACGGTACCCGAGATCCGGTTGTTCCAGAGGCCGAAGTCGACCGCTGCGTCGATCTGTGACGTCTGCTCCCACTTGAGATCGGTGTTCCCGTTACTCGTCGCGAGAACGCCGCCATGAGGAGTGTCGCCCCACGGGTATGTGGCGCCGCTGCCGCTTGCCAGGGTGATCAACGACGTATACGGATCGACGCTCGGGTTGCCCTGGAGGCCCCAGCCGGCGCGCACCTTGAACTCCGAGAACGGTCCACCCTGCATGAACCCTTGCTTCAAATTCCACGACGCTGACAACCCTGGGAACAGCGCCCATTTGTTTCCTGCCGAGAACCTGGACGAGCCGTCATAACGCAGCACGCCCGTGACGAAAAAGCGATCGCTCAGCCCAACGTTGGCCCGGCCGAAAAAGGACGCGAGCCGGCTGTCCGATGCGCCGGACGCCGTCGTTCTGGAGGTGGCGGCATCGAGGGCATTGAAGCCGTACGCGTCGGTGAAGAAGCCGATGCCTCTCCCACTCACCGAGTCCCTCGTGAACTTGCTGTATTCGTAGCCACCGACGAAGTTGAGGCTGTTGCCCTCGCCCACCTGGCCGTCGTACGTGAGGAGTGTCTGGATCGTCTGTGTAGAACTTTCCAGCTGCTGTTGCTGCGCGAGCCCGTTTCCCAACGCTCTGCCCAACGGGTTCGCGATGGGGTAGTACTCCTGCCGTCCGCCGTTGGAGTGGTCCATCCCGACGTTGACCTTCGCCGTCAGACCATGTGCCACGTCGAACTCGGCCTCCGCGTTGCCGAGGGTCCTGATCGACTGGCCGACGTTCGCGATCTGATTCGCCAACGCCACCGGATTGCGTATCGTGGTCCCGCCGACCTCGTAGTAACGCGTTCCGGTTGAATCGGTCACCGTGATCGGCTGCGTCGGATTGAACGTGGCGACATTCTCGAATACCCCACCCTCGAAGCCACCCTGGTTTTCGTAGGTGAGATAGGTGTTGTTGACGCGCGAGGTCGTGACATTGAGGCCGATCCGCAGGCGGTTGTTCAGATCCGAATGGCTAGCGCTGAGCCGCCCCTGAATCCGCTCCAGCCCGCTGGAGAGCGTCACGCCCTGCTCCTTCGCGTAGTTCACGGACGCGCGGTAGCGCGTGTCTTCGGTCCCGCCGGAGAACGCGAGATTGTGATTATGCGTGACGGACGAGCGCGTCAGCGCGCCTTCCCAATTGGTGTTGTATATGACCCTGGCGGTATCACCGGGATTGGGTCCGGTCGACACGAGCACCCCCAGGGTCCCGAGGTGCGAAGGATCGAGGGCGTTGAATTTGGCCGCCGAATCCGCGAAGTGCAGTGTGAACACCGTATCCGCCCCCGCATGTCTCCCGCGGAACCCGGTTGAATCGATCCGCCAGTCCGCAACCGAACCCTGCACGAAGGCGCGATACTCGTTGCCGTTCAGCACATCAAGGTGGCGGGAGGGACTGGACGTCGACACATAACCGTCGTACTCGAAGGTCGGTCCGCCCGCCGGTTGACCGCGCTTCGTCTCGATGAGAATCACGCCGTTCGAGGCGCGGCTACCATAGATCGCCGTCGAGGCCGCGTCTTTCAGCACCACGATGGATGCGATGTCGCCCGGGTTCAGCAGGTTCAGGGGGTTGCGCGCGAGCGACGGGTTGCCAGTCCACCCGTTGGCGTCCGGCTCGGTCGACACGTTGTTGATCGGAACGCCGTCGATGACGTAAAGCGGATCGTTCTTCGCGCTGACGGAGCTGCCGCCGCGGATCAGGATCTGCGCCCCCGCACCCGGCTCGCCGCTGTTCTGAATGACCTCGACGCCTGCGGCGCGTCCCTGGATCATTTGGCTGACGTTGGTCTTGACGCCAACGTTCGCGGCCGAGGCATCGACGCTCGACACGGATCCGGTGATGGCTTCACGCCGCTGCGTCCCGTATCCGGTCACCACGACGGCCTCGAGCAAGGACGCCTGCGGCGACATTTCGAACGCCGCCTCGGCCGTACTGCCGGCGGTAACGGTCACGATCCGTTGCTGCGGCCCGAACCCGATCCGTGTCGCCCTCACGACAACGCTTCCCGCCGGCACGTCACCGAGCGAGTAGTTGCCGTCGGGTCCTGTCACGGTGGACCGCGGTGTGCCTTGGATTTGGATTGTGACGCCGGAGAGAGATTGCTTTGTCGTGCTGTCTACCACCTGACCTCTGACGGTGCCGCCATTCTGGGCGGCGAGAGGCATGGTGTACAGACAGAGGAACGCGAGAGCCGAAGCCGAATATCGAACGAGGCGCATCGATGATACCTCCGCAGGCTGGTCAGCTGACCAACGGAAAGACGGTTGTTCCATTCGAATTGCCGCCTGGACAAGCCCTTGTCAAGGGTGGCCAGGGGGCGGAGTATCTACGGCCATGCTGCTCGCGATCCTGATCGCGCTTCAAACTGCACCCGCGCGGCAAGCTCCGCCGGTGCTGCAATTCCCGACTCCCGGCCTCGATGATCCCGCCGCCTACGAGGGCTACACGGCCCGCCTGTATCGCGACGCGCGCGGTAACTCCGTGGAGATCTATATCGAGGGGATAATCGGCCGCGTCGTGCACGTGTGGGCGGATGCTCTAAATGAAAGTATCGGATTCACCGCAAGAGCCTCGGGCGGTCAAGAGACAACGGCGGCGGTCGCGGCGGTCGCATTCGATGCAGGGCCGGCCACGGTGTGGAGTACCGGCGGTCGCCGCGGCTTGCGCTACTCGCTGACGGTGCAGGGCGGGCGGTCAATTCAGATTGGTCAACTCCTCCTGGGCTCGATGCGCATCGAGCGCGACTTCGGCTACGCGGGCCGCGTCCGCGATTCGATCGACGCGCCGACCTTTGTGGTGCCGGAGATGGCGGCGTTCGCCAAGCGCATGGGCGCGCCGTACACCGAACGGCTCACGCCGAGTGTGCGACTGACGAGCACTGCCCGGGACTGGACGATGCGAGCATCGCAGCCCAGCCTCGACGGCAGGAACCATCTCTGGCTGACGCTGCGCGGCGACGCGCGCACCACTCTCGCCACGCTGCGCGGCGGTGTCTTGACGATTCGCGCGCTCGGGACGCGATCCGTCACGTTCAGCGTCGAGATCGCGACCGATGGGGCCGCGCTCGATCCTCTCCGCCGCAATCAAATCTTCAACACCGCGTTCCGCCGCTTCGCCGATTCCGTCAAGTCACCGCGCTTGGAGCGCGAGATCCGCGGCTTCGAGCTGCTCAGCTCCAGGCAGAAGCTGATAGCGGCGCTGCCGACGTACGCGACCTACTTCGGCCGCGACATGCTGCTGACAGCGCTGCTCATGCAGCCGGTGTGGTCCGACACGATGGCGGAGTTCGTGATCAGCGCAGCGCTCGCGAAGCTCGGTCCGGCGGGCGACGTCAGCCACGAGGAGGCACTCGGCGGCCAGGCGATCCGGGAGAATGTCGCCGAGTTCCTGAAGACCGGCGACCGCCGCCTGCTACAGAATCTTCAGGCGACCCGCGAGAACTACTGGATGGTGGATGATGATTTCCAACTACCGGTTGTCGCGGGCCGATACTTCGCCGATAAAGACGTGCCTGTTGCCCGCAAGCGGCGGTTTGTGGCGCGCTGGGGCACGGCATTGCGCAGGAATCTTGCGTACGTCGCGCGGCAAGCCGCTCCATATGCGCGCGATCCGGTCGTGACGAACCTCGTGAGCTTCAAGCGCGACGACAACGGCTGGTGGCATCCCGGCAGCTGGCGCGACAGCCGCGTCGGCTACGGCGGCGGACGCTTTGCCTTCGACGTCAACGTCGTCTGGGTTCCCGCGGCGCTGCGCGCCATCGGCACGATCGACAGCGTGCTGCGGGCGATGGGCCAGCCAGGCATCGAGAACGCGGCCGAGATCGCGCGGGCCGCGGAGACCTGGCGCGGGACCGCGCGCCATTTCATGGTCGCGCTGGCGCCCGCCGACGTCGAAGCGCGCGTGGGCGCCAAGCTGGCCTCGCTGCCCGCCGCCGAGCGGGCGCATTGGGAAGCGGTGGTGACGCGCTCCGGATTCCCAAGCGACACGCTGCGCTTTCCCGCCGTTTCGCTCGACAGCGCCGGCCGGCCGATTCCGGTGATGAGCACGGATCCAGCGATGTGGCTGCTGCTCGAGCGGCAGGACGACGCTCGGGAGAGTGAGCTGCTGCGGCCGTTTCTGTTGCCGTACCCGGTGGGTCTCTTCATCGATGGTCTGGGATTGGCCGCAGCCAACGACGCCTACGCCGCTCCCGCCGTCTGGGAGATGTTCGAGGGCGATCTCTACCACTCGCCGCGCGTCGTCTGGGGTCGAGAAGTAAGCGTGCTGCTCGCCGCGCTGGCGCAGGGAGGGCGCAATCGCCCGGGCGCGATCGATTCGGTACGGAGCGCGGTGGCGCGCTCCGGCCTGCAGTACGCCGAGCTGTGGAGCTACAAGTTTGAAGGAGGGGTCTTGCGGCCAGTCCGCTATGGCTCGAGCTCCGACGTGCAGTTGTGGTCGCTGACCGAAATCGCGGTTCAATATCTCCTCCACTCGCCAAGGGCCCCGCAATGAGCAATCTGCACGGCTTCGACATCTTCTTCATCGCGCTCTACTTCCTCATTCTGTTCGGCATCGCGTGGTGGGCCGCGCGGCGCGAGAAGAACGTAAGTTCCGACTATTTCCTGGCGAGCCGGGACGTCGCGTGGTTCGCGGTCGGCGCGAGCCTGTTCGCCTCGAACATCGGGAGCGAGCACCTCGTGGGGCTGGCGGGCACCGGCGCCGGCAGCGGTCTCGCCGTCGGCCACTTCGAGTGGCTCGCCTGTCTCATCCTGCTGCTGCTCGGCTGGCTCTTCGTTCCCTACTATCTCAAGAGCGGCGTCTACACGATGCCGGAGTTTCTGGAGAAGCGGTACAACTCGGCAGCGCGGTCGTATTTCACCTGGGTGTCGGTCATCGGCTACGTCCTGACGAAGATCAGCGTGACGCTGTATGCGGGCGGCGTCGTGATTCGCGCGGTCACGGGGTGGGATTTCTACACCGCGGCCATCGTCCTCATCGTCATCACGGGGCTGTATACGATCTTCGGCGGACTGCGCGCCGTGGTCTACACCGAGGTGCTGCAGGCCATCGTGCTGATTCTCGGCTCGATTACCCTGATGGTCATCGGCCTGTCGCACGTCGGGGGATGGAGCGGGCTCAGCGCCAAGATCCCGCACGACTTCTTCTCGATGTGGAAGCCGTCCAATCACCCCGACTTCCCCTGGACCGGCATCATCTTCGGCGCGCCGATCCTCGGCATCTGGTACTGGTGTACCGATCAGCACATCGTGCAGCGCGTGCTGGCCGCCAAGAACATCAAACAGGCGCGTACCGGGACGATCTTCGCCGGCTATCTCAAGATTCTTCCCGTCTTCATTTTCGTGTTGCCCGGTATCGTGGCGGTCGCGCTGTTCTCCGACGTGGCCCAGAACCCTGATTCAGCCTACCCAACCCTGGTCACGCGGTTGCTGCCGGCGGGGATCAAGGGGCTGGTGCTCGCGGGAATGCTCGCGGCGCTGATGAGCTCCCTGGCCTCCGCATTCAACGCGTGTTCGACGCTCCTGACCTGGGATGTCTACAAGAAGATGCGTCCCGCGGCGAGCGAGCAGCAGCTCGTGCGCGTGGGCCGGATTTCTGCCGGGGTCATGGTGTTCCTTGGACTGGCCTGGATTCCGCTGATGAAGTTCGTCTCGTCGCAGATCTACATCTACTTGCAGAGCGTGCAGGCGTACATCGCGCCGCCCATCGCCGCCTGCTTCCTCCTCGGCCTGTTCTTCCGCCGCCTGAACGGCACCGGCGCGATGGCATCGCTCGTCACCGGGCTCGTCCTCGGCGTGCTGCGGCTGATCCTCGAGTTGACCAACAAGGCGACCGGTGGCGGTCTCGAAGCGACCGGTGGCGGTCTCGAAGCGGGGACGCTGTGGCACTGGATCGCCACGATCAATTTCCTCCACTTCGCGGTGCTGCTGTTCGTGATCTGCACGGTGGTGCTCTTCGTCGTGAGCATGATGACACCACCCCCTCCGGCCGACAAAACCGACGGACTCACGTACGTCCGCGCCGCACCAGGGGCCGCCGCCGTGCTCCTGGAAGGCGAGACCGCGAAAGATCGGAAGTTCCAGATCGGACTGTCGGTCCTCCTCGTGGCCATCATCGGCGTACTCTGGATCGTGTTTGCGTGAAAAAGCCGTGCGTCGTGCGTCGTGCGTCGTACGTGGCGCTCGTTCTCGCGCTCGCGTGCCGCCCACCCGCTCAGCAGCCCAGCCGCCCATCGGCCTACGATCCCGCGCACGACATCGGGTCGTTGTTCTCGGATGTCCAGCTGGCCGGCATCTTCCCGGATTCGAAGGAATTCGTCGATGCCCGGCCGCGCTCCGCCCCGGCGGCGATCGAGGCGCGCTACGATTCGGCGCGGCGCACACCCGGATTCGTGCTTCGCGCGTTCGTCGAGCAGAATTTCGTGTTGCCACAGGCCGCAGGGGACGGGTACCACACCGTCACAACGCAGGCCATGTCCGAGCACGTCAAGGCGTTGTGGCCCGTCCTTACACGCGAGCACGATAGCGCCGACGCGCGCTCGTCGCTGATTCCGCTTCCGAATTCGTACGTCGTGCCGGGCGGCCGCTTCCGCGAGGTCTACTACTGGGACTCTTACTTCACGATGCTCGGGCTGGTGCAGAGCGGGCGCACCGACCTCGTGAAGAGCATGCTGGACAACTTCGCGCATCTGATCAACACCGTCGGGCACATTCCGAACGGCAATCGCACCTATTACCTCACGCGCAGCCAGCCGCCGTACTTCGCGGCGATGGTCGGGCTGTACGCGCGTGCGACGGACACCGCTCGCGCGCTCGTCTACCTGGACGCCATGGAGAAGGAACACGCGTTCTGGATGGATGGCGCGGACACGCTGGCGCCGGGACACGCCTATCGGCGGGTGGTGCGCCTGTCCGACAGCGTCGTGTTGAACCGCTATTGGGACGACTCGGACGAGCCGCGGCCGGAATCGTTCCGTCCCGATGTCGAGATCGGCCAGACGGTCCCGGAGTCGCTGCGCGCCAGGTTCTATCGTAATGCGCGGGCGACCGCGGAAAGCGGCTGGGACTTCTCGAGCCGCTGGATGCGCAACCCGAAGGATCTACGCACGCTCGAGACCATCGATCTGATTCCCGTGGATCTCAACAGCCTCCTCTATAATTCCGAGCGCGCGATTGCGGCATTCGCCTCATTCCGGCATCGCCGGGACGGCGGGCAGGACGATGCGGTGGCGCGCCGCTTCGAGCAGCAGGCCGACGCCCGAGGCCGGGCGATCCTCGCGATGTACGATCCGAAAGAAGGTTTCTTCTTCGACCGGCGCTGGCGCACAGGGGAACTGGTCACCGATCGCCCGTCGTTGGCGGCCGCGGAACCGCTGTACTTCGGCATCGCCTCGGGCGATCAGGGGAAGCACGTCGCCGCGCGGCTGGAGCGCGACTTCCTGAAGCCTGGCGGATTCGTCACGACCAACTTCATGTCGGGGCAGCAGTGGGATGGCCCCAACGGCTGGCCGCCGCTCGAGTGGCTGGCGATCGAGGGCGTGCGCCGCTACGGCCGCGCCGACCTGGCCGACAAGGCGGCCGGACGGTGGCTCGCGCTCCTCGACCGAACCTACCGCGCGACGGGGCGGATGATGGAGAAGTACGACGTCGTGACTACCACCCGCAAAGCAGGTGGCGGGGAGTATCCGACGCAGGATGGATTTGGGTGGACCAACGGTGTGGCGCTCGCGCTGCTAAAAGGCTTGATCCCACCGTTGCGATAGTCGTATAGCGGAGCTGATCAACCCGACCATACTGTAAGTTTGGACGAAATTCCCCCACTGCTCCCTTGTCTTGGGATCGATGTGCTCGGCGAGCAGCCCGTGCCGGTTGCGACACGCGAGGATGTCCTCGAACATGCGGCGCGCTTCATCGCGGTCGCCAATCGCGGCCAGCGCGTTGATGTACCAGAACGTGCACACCAGAAACGCGTTCGCCGGCGTGCCGAAATCATCGGGCGTCGTGTAGCGGAACACGAAATCGCCCCGCTTCAATTGCTTCCCGATGGCGCGCACCGTCGCGACAAAACGCGGGTCGTCGTCCGCGACGAAGAACAGCTCGTTCAGCTGCAGCAGGCTGGCATCCAGCGTATCACCGTCAAACGTGGCGACGAAGGTGCCCAGCTTCTCGTTCCACGCGCGGCGCGAAATCTCCTCGTGCAGCTCTCGGGCGCGCTGGCACCAGTACGTGGCGCGGTCCTCGAGGCCGAGCTGCTTGGCGATGCGGCCCAACCGCTCGCATCCCACCCAGCACATCACGGCGGAGAACGTGTGCACGCGCGTGCTGCTCCGCAGCTCCCACAACCCGGCATCCGGCTGATCGAAGGACCGGAACGCGCGCTCCCCCAGCGGCTCCAGCCGGCGGAACAGCGACTCATCGCCCTGCCGGACCAGCCGCCGGTCGTAGAACACGTGTGTGGCGGCGAGAATGGATGAGCCGTATACGTCGTGCTGCGACTGCTCCGCGGCCTGGTTGCCCACGCGCACGGGCCCGATGCCGCGGTAGCCCGGCAGCGACTCCACCACCCGTTCCGGCGGCAGCCGGTGACCGGTGACGGTGTACACCGGATCGAGCCGGCCCCCCCCCTCGGCGCCCTCGGCGACGACGTTGCGGATGAAGCCGAGGTACCGCTCCATCGTCTGGGTCGCGCCCAGGCGGTTCAAGGCATTCACGACGAAGTACGCGTCCCGCAGCCAGCAGAAGCGGTAGTCCCAATTGCGGCTGCTGTCCGCCGCTTCGGGGATCGACGTCGTGACGGCGGCAATGATCGCCCCCGTGTCCTCGAAGACATTGAGCTTCAGCGTAATCGCGGAGCGGATCACGGCGTCCTGCCATTCGAATGGAATGGCGAGCGAGCGCACCCAATCGCGCCAATACACCGTCGTCTCGGCCAGGAAGCGCGCGCCCACGTCGGCGACGCGGTCCTGGAGCGTTTCGTCGGGGCCGAGTACGAACGTGATCGTGTCGTCGACGAACAGCGGGTTTTCCTCGAGAATCGCGGTGATGGGTGCGTCGCTCGTCAGCCGCAACACGAGCGCGTTCCCGACGTAGCGGATGTGATTGCTGCCGGAGGTCGTGGCGGCGAGCGGCTGGCCGTAGCTCTGGGCGGGCCGCACGCGCACGCGAATGCGCGGGTGCCCCGCGGTGCGCTGCACACGCCGCACCAGCGTCATCGGACAGAAGATCCGGCCGTGGTGCTCGAAGCGCGGCACGAAATCGCTGATCTCGATGGTCCCGCCGGCGGAGTCCGTCATGCGCGTGACGACGACGGGGGTGTTGTGCAGGTAGTGCTGCTCGGTCTTGACCCGGTCGAGCAGCTCGATGCTGAAGAAGCCGATGTCGCCGCGCTGTCCGTTCCCGGTCCGCGGCCTGAGCAGCGAGCAGAACATCGGATCGCCGTCGAACCGGGGGAAGCAGGCCCAGACGATCTCGCCCTCGGGATCGACGAGTGCGCCGATCGTCCCGTTGCCGATGAGTGCTAGATCGAGTGAAGCCACTGCCGCACCGCCTCCACGTCGGGGAGCCGCCAGCGGGCCGCCGTCTCTCCCGCGCCGACCTTGATCGAGTGTCCGCCGAGCCGGTTCACCACGTGGAAACCGTATTCATCCGTCTCATCGTCGCCGACGAACACCGGCGTCCGGCCCGCGAAGGGAGCCTCCTCCAGGAATTCGACGACGGCGAGTCCCTTGTCCCTCCCGGCCGGCTTCATTTCGACGACGCTCTTGCCGAGCTGCAGGCTGTATTGACCGGCGAGCTGCGGCAGGACTTCCCGCATCGTGCGCTGTGCGAAGTCCGCCAGCTCGGGAACGCGCCGGTAGTGCAGCGCCAGGGAATCGCCTTTGTCTTCGAGCAGCAGTCCCGGCTTGTCGGCGATGGCGGCGGTCAGCTGCCGGCGCGCCTGCGCGAAGCCTTCGGTCGGCGCCGTGTGCCGGCTGTGGACGCCGGCGGCATTGCGCCGTTCCACGCCGTGCTGGCCCGCCACGGGCATCCGCGCGGCTGGAAAGAGGCGATCGACTTCGACGATCGGCCGGCCGCTCATCAGGGCGACCGCGCCGCCCGCGCATTCGTACAGGCGCTCGAGGAGCCGGCGTACGTCGTCGCTGACTTGCACGGCGGCGGGTGTGTCGGCGAAGTCGATCAGCGTACCGTCGATGTCGAAGAAATACGCCCAGTCGCACTGCGGGATGGGGGGCGTCACCGCCGCCCGATCTGCTTGAGCGCCCCGCCCTGCTGCCACTGTCCCGTCGGCAGCGCGATGACGTCCGGCAGCCGGCCGCGGCGGCGCATCGCGGCGGCGTCCATCAGCATGCGCCCCGCCCAGCGGAACACGTTGAAGTCCTGAATCAGTCCACGCATCAACCGCATCCGCGTGCGTTGCTCGGCGCTCGTCATCGTGAGCGCGAGCTGCAGCGCCGCCGCGCATTGATCGGTGTCGTACGGATTGACGATGAGGGCTTCGGGGAGCTCACGGGCCGCGCCGGTGAAGAGGCTGAGGATGAGCACGCCGCGCTCGTCATCGCGTGCCGACACGAATTCCTTCGCGACGAGATTCATGCCGTCGTGGAGGCTCGTGACCATGCACAGATCGGCGCCGCGGTAGTACTCGAAGATCTGGTCCGGCTGGTGGTGCTCGATCTTCAAGATGATCGGCGGATGGGGGGCCTCGGGAAACCGCTGATTGATGCGCGCCGCGAGGTCGCGGACGCGCGCCTCGTACGTCCGGTATTCCTCAATATGAATGCGTGTCGGCGCGGCGATCTGGATAAAGGAGAACTTGCCGATCCACTGGGGCTCGACCTCGAGCAGCCGCTCGACCGCCCGCAGCCGCTCCTCGATGCCCTTCGTGTAGTCCATGCGCTCCACGCCGATCCCCACGGCGTGCTCGGGCGGGAGATTGTGCCGCTGGCGGATCTCGGTGCGGCACTGTTCGACGGGGATGGCGAGCAGCTCGGCGGCGGGCGGCCATTCCACGGAAATCGGGTAGCGCCGCACCGAGGTCGGTTTGCCGCGATACGTGACGGCGAACTCCTCGCGGTCGACGCGCGCCTCGAGGAGGCGGTCCACCGTGTCCACGAAGTTGTTGACGTGGAATTGCGTGTGGAATCCGATGATCGTGCTGCCGAGCAGGCCATCGAGCAGCTCTTCGCGCCACGGGCAGATAGCGAAGGCTTCGGGGTTAGGCCACGGTATGTGCCAGAAGGAGATGATCGTGGCCGCGGGGAGGATCTCCTTGATCATCTGCGGCAGCAACGCGAAGTGGTAATCCTGGACCAGCACGATCGGGTCCTGGGACGTCGCCTCTTCGACGACGGTGTCGGCAAATTTGGCATTCACCGCTTTGTACTGTTCCCAATCGCGCCGGCGGAACTCAGGACGCACGTGCGCGATGTGGCAGAGGGGCCAGATGCCCTCGTTCGCGAAGCCGTAGTAGTAGCCGGCCTCTTCTTCTTCTGTGAGCCATACCCGGCGAAGCTGGTAGGCGGCCGCTTCGGGGGGCGGCGGCACGACGACGCGGTCGCGGGCGTCGACCACGTCGCGATCGGCCGTGCCGCTGCCGTGCGCGATCCACGTGCCCGAGCAGGCGCGCATGATCGGCTCGAGGGCGGTGACCACGCCGCTCGCCGGGCGCCACACCGCGATCGCGGGCCCGCCCTCGCGCCGCATGTGGATGTACGGCTCGCGGTTGGACACCACGATCACCTCTTGGCCGCGCAGCTCGCGGCGCAGGATTTGACGCAGCGTCGCGGGCGACCAGGCGAGCCGCTCCTCATCGCGGGAGCGGTGATCGGCTTGCAGGTCCTCGATCAGCGCCCGCAGGTCTTTCACGATCGGCCGCAGCTCGGGCGGCGGTCCGGCGAACCCGCGTCCGCCCGACCGGCCCGGTACCACCAGGAGGCCCTCGCCCCGTAGCAATCCGCGGAGTCCCTGCACCCAGCCGCGCCAGGAGAGCTCCGCGATCACGACGGTGATGAGCGCGACGGTGACGCCGAGCCCGACAAAGAAGAGGAAGAGGTAGTCGCGTGTCTCGCGGCTGCGGCGTGCGATGAAGCTTATGTCGTGCACGAGCACGAGTTTCCCGCCGCCGGCGAGCGGACGCACCGATATGAAAACGGGGCCGGTCGTGGTCTGCAGCAAATCGCCCGACAGCGCGGCGAAGCGGTCGAGGGCGGAGCACCGCACCTCCGCCGGCAAGGTCGGGGTCGTGACAGGGTCGCCGTTGTCCGCGGGGCAAAACCCGACCGCGAACAGTCGCTCGTCCTGCGTCAGGCGCGTGAAGAACTCCTGAATGCGGCTGCGGTCGCCGGTCCGAATCAGGTTGTGGAGCGGATCGTCGACGGTAGTAGCTATCAGGTTGGCGCGCACCTCGAGGTCGCGGCTGAACCAGCGGAGCATGAGCTTGTCCACCAGTGGGAGGGCCGCGTAGGCAAAGATGGCCAGGGCGACGAGCAGCGGTACGACGAATCGCAGCGACAGTCGCATGGGTTTCTACATACCCAGGTATCGCAACGAGTTCCGGCTCAGTCACAAACTTCTTCCAGTTCGGCGTAGGCGTGACGTTCCATTGAGCCCAGCAAGAGCGGGGACATGCTACAACTAGGGGTCTCAAGACTAGCTTTTGCATGTCCCCGTTTATCTCAACCTGTCAGCGAGTGCCATTCCTCCCAACACCGCGGCCAGACATCCGATGATCGTCGCGCCCATGTAGAGCGCTCCCCGGCCGAACTGAGCCTGCGCGAGCAGCGCGAGTGATTCGTAACTGAAGGTGCTCATCGTCGTGAGCCCGCCGCAGAATCCGATCGTCAATGCCGATCTGACCTCGGGTGTGATGGACCCCGATCGCGTCGCGTAGTGGACAACAAAGCCGAGGATCAGCGATCCGACGAGATTGACGAGCAGGGTCGCCAGACGGCCTTGCACGAGCCGCTCGGTGCCGAAGCGGGCGAGCGTGCCGGCCGCACCGGCGAGGGCGATGTAGAGGATAGTCAAAGAAAAACTCCTGCCGTGGATGGTTTCGGTAGGAGTCATCAGCCCGAATGGGCGGTTGAAGGCGAACTCCATCGCCTGACGCAATATAACAGCTCGTAGGGATCTGCTTGACGCTCCCTTGCCGCTCTTCACATACAATCGCGCGCTCTGATTGCAGCTCCTCTCGCAAGGAGGCCTCTTATGGTCGCGCGATTTTCCCGCTTTCTCACCCTCACCGCAGTGGCCGCGCTCGTCGTCGTGTCCTGCACGCGAGAAACGCCAATGCAGCCACTGCGTCCCGATGTCATGGCGCAGGACACGAGCCCGCCGGACACGCTCGCCCCGCCGAACGACAACATCGCCAACGCCACCTTCGCGTCGCCGCTGCCGTTTGCCGACAGCATCGACCTGACGCACGCCAGCGTCGAAGCAGGTGAGCCGGCGTCGTCATGCCGGGACTCCTCCCTTGGGCCCGCAAGCCGTAGCGTTTGGTACAGCCATGTTTCCCATCAGTCCGGGACGGTGCACCTGACCGCGCAGACATTCGGTGGCCAAAGCGTACTCACCGTGTACTTCGATAGCACCGGGCTCGGTCTGCTCGAAGTTGGCTGCAACGTGTCCGAGAATGTTGTCGGCTTCAACGCGGACTCGGGCCTCACGTACTATTTCCAGGTTTCCGATTATTTCGACAGCAATCAGACGGTCTTCTTTCTCCAACAGGACAGCGGGCCGCCGCCTCCCCCTCCGCCTCCGCCACCAAGCGGCAACGACAACTTTGCGGATGCGGAGCTTGCTCCCGGGATACCCTTCACGGCGACAGCGGTCTTCGATTCCGCAACGCGGGAGCCGTCCGAGCCGGCATTCTGCTTCTTCCAGGCGAGAACGGTGTGGTACCGGTTCACTCCGACGGAGACGCAGGCGGTAACGGCCAGTGTACAGGCATCGTTCTCCTTCGACGGCCTCACCGTCTACCAGGGCACGTCGCTCAACAATCTGTCGTTCGTGCGGTGCACGAGCAGCTTCGGCGGCACGGCGTCGTTCACGGCGGTAGCTGGGCAGACGTACTACTTCCAGGTCGGGAGCGATCAGCCCGGGACCGCGACGTTCTCGCTGCAGCAGCCGCCGCCCCCACAGGCGGGCTTCTTTACCCAGCCGTTCGATCCCTCGTCGTTCGATCTCGTGCAGTTCTACGATCAGTCTTACGATCCGGGCGGGATCGGCATTCAGTCATGGCAGTGGGATTTTGGCGACGGGGCAACCGCTACCGACCCGTTCCCGACGCATCGCTACGCGGCGGACGGGGACTACCTGGTGCGGCTCACGGTAACCACGTTCGACGGTCGTACCGGATCGACGTCACGCACACTGCAGGTGCGGACGCACGACGTCGCCATCACACGGTTTGCGACTCCAGCGTCCGGGCAGACCGGCAAGACGACCAAGATCTCCGTAGACATCCGCAGCAATCGTCTACCGGAGACCGTGCAGGTGCAGTTCTACAAGAGCGTCCCGGGAGGTTTCCAGCTCGTGGCGGTCTCGGAGCAGACTCTGCCGACGAGAAACCGTGTGACGTCAGTGGGGTTCAGCTACACGTTTACGGCCGACGACGCGATCATCGGCAAGGTGACATTCCGGGCGGTCGCGCTCCTCGTGAATGCCCGCGATGCGCTGCCGGCGGATAACGAGGCGATCGGGAGTCCGACGAAGGTGACTCGGTAACTCAAAGGGCGGCAAAGGCGGCAGCGGCGGCACGGAGCACCCTTGCCGCCCTTGCCGCCACTGCCGCCCGTCGCATCGTATCTTTCCAGGTATGCCGCACGTTCGTATCGCCCTCTCCCAATTCCGTCCCACAAAAGGCGAGTACTCGGACAACGTCGCCCGGATCGGCGCTGTCGTCACGCAGGCCGCGCAGCTCGATCCCAAACCCGACCTCGTCGTCTTCCCCGAGACCGCAACATCGGGCTATTTCGTCGAGGGAGGCGTGAAGGAGCTCGCGGTCACCGCCGGCACGCTGGCCCGTGATCTCGCCGCCGCGTACGACGGTCCGGCGATCGATGTCGTCGTCGGATTCTACGAGCGCTTCCAGAATCACATCCACAACTCCGCGCTGTACGTCACGCTCAGTAAGCAGAAGCCCGAGGTGCGGCACGTGCACCGCAAGGTGTTCCTCCCGACCTACGGCGTGTTCGACGAAGAGCGCTTCGTGGATCGCGGTCAGGAAGGCGTGCGGTCATTCGAGACCGGCTGGGGTGGCAAGGCGGCAATCCTGATCTGCGAGGATGCCTGGCACTCGCTCGCCGCCACCGTCGCCGCGCTGGAAGGCGCGCAGCTCATCATCGTGCCGAGTGCATCACCGGCGCGTGGCCTCGGCGAGCCCGAGGATGAGGCCTGCGAGGGCGAGACGCTGCCCGCGTCGGTCGTTCGCTGGGAGCGCATCGTCCGGGGCATTGCCGAGGAGCACGGCGTATTCGTCGCGCTCGCGAATCTCGTCGGGTTCGAGGGCGGCAAGGGCTTCCCTGGCGCGTCGGCCATCATCGATCCGACGGGCCGAGTGATCGCGCGCGGACCGCTGTTCGAAGAGGCGCTGCTGACCGCGGACATCGATCTCGACTCGCTGACGACGGCGCGATCCGATTCGCCGCTGCTGGCGGATTTGCAGAGCGCGCTGCCGGTGCTCACCAAGAGCCTGAGCGGCCAAAAGCAGAACGAGAAAGTCGGGTTCGATCCGGCAACCAATGGTGCTGCTCCCGCCCACGCCGTCACACGCAGTTCGACGCCTTTACACGCCGTTAAGCTCACCGGGCGAGACCCCCTCGCCATCGATCCCGAGCTCACCCGGAAGTGGTTAGTGAGTTTTCTCAAGGACGAGGTCCTCCGCCGCCGCGGCTTCAAGAAGGGTCTCGTTGGATTGTCGGGTGGTGTGGATTCCGCGCTCACCGCGTTTCTCGCGGCCGAGGCGCTGGGCCGGGAGAACGTCATCGGCGTGCGCATGCCGTACCGCACGTCGAGTCCGGAGAGTCTCGCCCACGCGCAGCTCGTCATCGACAAGCTCGGGATTCCGTCAGTCACCGTCGACATCAGCGACGCCGTGGATGGTTACCTGAAACAGGTCGGCGATCTCGGTCCGCACCGGCTCGGCAATGTCATGGCGCGCGAGCGGATGATCGTCCTGTTCGATCTCTCCGCCAAGCACATGGCGCTGCCGCTGGGCACGAGCAACAAGTCCGAGCGGCTGCTGGGCTATTTCACATGGCACGGCGATGATGCTCCGCCGGTGAATCCGCTGGGCGACCTGTTCAAGACGCAGGTCTGGGCCTTGGCCCGGCATGTCGGCGTGCCGGAAGAAATCGTCGCCAAGCCTGCAACAGCCGACCTGATCAAGGGTCAAACCGATGAAGGGGACCTCGGCGTCTCGTATCTGCACGCGGATCGCATCCTCTATCATCTGATCCGCGGCGAGGAGCCGGTGGGCTTTCCCAAGGAACAAGTGGAGATCGTGCGGAAGCGCCTCGACTCGACGCACTGGAAGCGGCGGCTCCCCACCGTGGCCGTAGTATCGCAGACCGCGATCGGGGAATTCTATCTGAGACCAGTGGACTACTGATGGCACAGCAGGGTCGGCACCCGCGCGAGTCGGAGACGGTGTTCACGGAGTTGATGATGCCGCACCACGCGAACATTCTGGGCAACGTGTTCGGCGGCCACATCCTCGCGCTCGTCGACCGCGTGGCCGCGGTCGCCGCGATTCGCCACGCGCATCGCGAGTGCGTGACGGTGTCGGTCGACAAAGTCGACTTCCGCGAGCCGATCCACGTCGGCGAGCTGGTGACGGCAAAGGCGCGTGTGAACTTCGCCGGCCGCACCTCGATGGAGGTCGGCGTCAAGGTGCTCGCCGAGAACGTGTTGACCGGAGATGTACGACACACGAATTCGTGCTACGTGACCTACGTCGCGCTGGATGAGAACGGCCGCCCGACGCAGGTCGCGCCGGTCGTGCCCGAGACGGCCGATGAGAAGCGGCGCTACGACCGGGCCGCCAAGCGTCGCGCAAACAGAGTGATGGAACGCCGCTACGACCAGGGCCGGGGTGAGTAAGGTCGTATTGGTGTTGTCGGGTGGTGGAGCGAAAGCACTCGCTCATGCCGGAGCGTTTCGAGCGTTGGAGCAGGCCGACCTCCTTCCCAGCCACATCGTCGCGACCTCCATGGGGGCGGTGATCGGTGCGGCGCTCTGCGCGGGGATGCCGTTCGATCAGGTGCGACGCCGGGCGATGGGAATCCGCCGCAAGGATATCGCACCGCTCGATCCGCTGGCGCTCGTGATGGGGTTGTTCGCCCGCAGCCTGTTCCCAGCCGCCGCGCTCCGCCGCGCCATCGCTTCCATCGTTCCCAAGACGCGCTTCGAGTACCTGAAAACTCCGCTCACGGTCACCGCCACCGATCTCGACAGTGGCGAGCTGTTGCTGCTGGGCGGCCCGAAGCGCGGCCGGGACATCGAGCTGGCGGACGCGCTCTACGCCTCGTGCGCCCTGCCCCTCTACTTCCCGCCGCTCGAAGCAGACGGCCGGCGACTCGGCGACGGCGGGCTCCGAGCCGTGCTGCCGCTCGCTCCGGCGCGCGAGATCGTAAAGGACGCTGACCTGTTCATCGCTGTCGATGTCGGTCCCGGCTTCGACGAGCGAGGTGGTCCGGCGACCAACGGCGATCAGCCGCAGTCCCCCCCCCCCGACGCTCCCGTGCCGGCGCGCATCCCGCGTGTCGTGCGGATGCACGGCGAAGCGATCCGGATCATGATGGCGGAGCAGACGGAGCGGACGCTCGCCGATTGGCCCAAGGACGGACCGAGGCTCGTCTACGTGCGGGCCGTCGCGGAGCGAGAAGCGACGTTCGCGGTGGAGAGAGTCCAGGAGTATGTCGAGATGGGTTACCAGGCAACCAAGAAGGCCTTAGGATAGTCCCATGCGAGCATCGGAAGTCATGATCGCTGATCCCGTCGTCGCGGCGGCCGGGGCTACTTCTTCTGAGATCGCCGCGCTGATGCGCGTGAAGAACATCTCCGTCGTGCCCGTAGTCGATAACCCGAAAGACCGGCACTACCTGGGCACGATATCAGATCGCGACATCGTCGCCCGTTGTGTCGGTGCAGGCCACGATCCGACTGACTGCTCGGTCGCTGATCACGCGCGCACCGACACTCCCGTCGTGAAGCCCGATACCGAATTGAAGGGCTTCAAAGTCGCGAAGCAGATCGATCCCACCGATCACCACGTACGCTCGACGATCGTGGTACTGAACGGCGACAAGAAAGTCATCGGGTTCATACCGCACCCCGAAGAAATCCAGGGAATTGAGGTGGGGTAGGTGCCCCACAAGTTGTTCACCCTGGCCGAAGCAAATCGCACGCTTCCTCTCGTGAAGCGCGTCGTCTCCGACATCATGATCGTCTACCCCCAGTGGAAGGATCTCGTGGCGCAGTATGAGCTGATCGCCGCCAAGGCCCGTCCCGAATGGGGCGAATCACCGGAACAGGTTGCGCTCAAGGCCCGGATCGATTCGGTCGCGGGGAAGATCAACGAGTGCCTCGGGGAGCTCGAGCAGATCGGCTGCGAGTTCAAGGGCTTTGACCAGGGCCTGGTCGATTTCCACGGCCGCCTGGACGAGCGCGAGATCCTGTGGTGCTGGAAGCTCGGCGAGGATCGCATCACCCACTGGCACGAGCTGGAGGCGGGATTCGCCGGCCGGCAGCCGCTGCCCGAGGTCTTGAGCCGCACGTGAGAGGCGTCTGGCTCTTCCTCCACGTCATGGGATTCGTTGCCTGGCTCGGCGGCGGGCTCGCCGTCATGCAATCGGAAGAGCGTCTGT
>Ga0307290_10000157_pt1 | contig 25155 bp, 21 predicted proteins | sample ER_DNA_144_FD_194472 | JGI IMG/M metagenome (GOLD analysis project Ga0307290, IMG submission 194472) | Bulk soil microbial communities from the East River watershed near Crested Butte, Colorado, United States - ER_DNA_144 | ecosystem: Environmental > Terrestrial > Soil > Floodplain | place... | reverse complement strand
ACCGGTCTGGGGCTCGCCATCGTTGCGCGATCCGTGCACGAAATGGGCGGCGTCGTCTGGGCGGATGGCGCCCGGGAAGGGGGCGCGGCGTTCAAGATGTTCTTCCCCATCGCCGTCCCCCGATGAAGAAGGTCCTCGTCGTCGACGACGAACCGGGCCTGCGGCAGAGTCTCGGACTCCTCCTGACGGATGCGGGCTACACGGTGACGGCCGAGCAAAACGGCCGGCGGGCGCTCGATCGCGCCATCGCCGAAGCATTCGACCTCGTGCTCTGCGACGTGCGCATGCCTGAAATGGACGGTCTGACGTTCCTGCGCGAATACCGCCAACGCGGCGGCAGCGCGCTCGTCATCGTCATGAGCGCGTACGGCGGCGAGGATGCGGCGATCGCCGCGATGAAGGAAGGCGCGTACGACTATCTCCCCAAGCCGTTCCGCCCGGACGAAGTCGTCCTCACGCTTCGGAAGGCAGAGGAGCGCGAACGGCTGCGACAGGAGGTCGCCGGCCTCAAGGCACAGCTCGCAGCAGGACCGGGGGAGCGCGGGCTCATCGTCGCAAGCGCCGCGATGCGCCAGGCGCTCGAGCTCGTCACCCGCGTCGCCGAGCACAATACCACCGTCCTGATCACGGGTGAGAGCGGCACCGGGAAGGAAGTCATTGCGCGCGCGATTCACCGCGCGAGTCCGCGCGCGGGCAAGGCATTCGTCGGCATCAACTGCGCCGCGATTCCGGAGGCATTGCTCGAGTCCGAGCTGTTCGGGCACGTGCGCGGCGCCTTCACCGGGGCGAGCTCCGACAAGACCGGGTTGTTCGAATCCGCCAACGGCGGAACGATCCTCCTCGACGAAATCGGCGAGTTGCCGCTCGCTCTGCAAGCAAAGCTGCTGCGTGTCCTGCAGGAGAGTGAAATCCGGCGAGTCGGCGACCAGAAGACGCGTCGGGTGGACGCGCGAGTCCTCGCCGCGACGGCGCGCGATCTCGAGGCCGAGGTCCGCGCAGGGCGGTTTCGTGAGGACCTGTTCTACCGCATCCACGTCGTGGTGATCGAGCTGCCGCCGCTGCGCGATCGGGAAGACGACATCGCGCCGCTGTCCCGACACTTCGCCGCACGGCTCGCGCAACGGCTCGGCCAGCCGCTCTCACTCAGCGACGACGCGATCGCCTGGCTCGAGCAACAACCGTGGCCGGGCAACGTCCGAGAGCTCGAGAATGCGATCGAGCGCGCCGCGGTGCTCAGCGAGAAGGAGGTCTTGGAGCGGCGGGACTTTGAAGTCGTTCCCCCTCTCCGCACTGCCGAGAGGCCAGGGGGTGAAGACGGGACCCTCAAATCCGCTGTCGAGTCCGCCGAGCGCAGCGCGATCATCGATGCTCTGAAGGCGACGGACGGCAACCGGCGCGCCGCTGCACAGCGGCTGGGAGTGAGCCTGCGGACGCTGTTTTACAAGATCGAGCGCTATGGGATCAGCTAGACATGCGGGGGCATGCAAGATTCTGCATAAGTGCAGGATTCTGCGGTGTTTCTCGACGACGTATCTCGACGTATCTGCTTGACGCACTTGCAGTTACGCCTAGGCATAGAACCTGTACTATGGGGCCGTCGAACAGGGGGTTCCATGGGTCGCAAGGGCTTCAGCATGATCGAAATGGTCGTCGTGATCATCCTTGTCGGGCTGATCGCGTCGATCGGTTTCCCGCGGCTGCGTGATAGCCTCGAGAAGCAGAACGTCCGCAGCGCCAAGGCGCTGATCGCGACGTTGGCGGCGACGGCGCGCGGCGCGGCGATTCAGCGCGGCTGCTCCGCGACGTTGAACATGACGGTGGACAGCATCTGGGTGACGGCTTGCGGCGTGAACCCGCCGGCGGCGTCAGTCCAGGTGGGAACCAAGAAGCTCGTAGGCGATGAATTCAGCGTCACGTTGAATTCGACCGCCGCGACGGTCGTGTACGATCCGCGCGGCATTGCGACCGTATTCCAGGCCACCACGGTGCGCGTCATCGGGCCGAATTACCGCGACTCGGTGATGATCAACGAGGTGGGAAGAGTGAGCAAACAATGAAGACCATCAAGAACAACAAGGGTTTCACGATCATCGAGATCATCATCGCGATCATCGTGCTGACGGTGGGTGTGCTCGGCATGGTGACGACGGCCGCCCTGGTGACCCGGATGATCGCCCGCGGACAGCGTTCCGCCCAGGCCTCGGCGTTTGCTGCCCGCCGGCTCGAGCGGATGCGGGTCGCGGCGTGTGTGAATGCGCAGCGTGTCGATGGCAGCGACACCCTGTACCGCGGATCGACCTGGGTAGCGCTCAATAACTGGACGTTTTCGGTCGCCGGTGATCAGAACTACAGGCTCAAAATCGTGAGCACCTACAAGACGGAACAGAACAAAACCCGCAGGGACTCTACGGAGACCACGATTTCATGCAACACATTCCAATGAGCCGCGGCCGCCGCGGTTTCACGATGATCGAGCTACTCGTTGCGCTCGTGTTGTTGGGTATCGTGAGCGCCGCCGTGTACCGCGTGCTGGTCAACAACCAGCGCCTCTACATGGCGCAGACGCAGCGCATCGATTTGTCGCAGAACATCCGGGCCGCCGGCTCGATTCTGCCGGCGGAGTTCCGCGAGCTGGATGCGTCGGAAGGCGACATCACGGCGATGACGGCTACGAGCATCTCGATCCGCGCGATGCGCTGGCTCGGGTTTGCCTGCAATCTGCCGGTCCTGGGCGGCGCGCTGACCTCCGTCTCGGTCGTCGTTCGCGGCGGGGCGCCGGGTCAGCCGCTGTTCTTCGGCTCGCGTGCGCCCGATAACAGCAAGGACGGTGTGCTGATCTATTACGACGGCAACCAGAACTCGCGCCTCGACGACTTCTGGCAGGCCGGCACCATCACGGCGTCGCCCAACGGGCAGAACTGCGATGACGGCACGAACGGACAGCGGTTGCTCTTGAATCTCACGCCGATGGTCCTTGGCCCCAACGTCGCGGGCGCGATTCCGTTGGGTGCTCCCGTCCGTGGGTGGGAGCCCGTCAACTATCAGCTCTACCGACCGGCCGGGGACACGTCCTGGTACGTCGGCTTTCAACCGGCTGGCGCGGCAGGACCGCAGCCCCTCATCGGGCCCGTGCTCACGAATGGTTTGACGTTCCAGTACTACGACATCAACGGCAACGTGACGGCGGTCCGTGCACAGGTTGCCCGGATCGACATCACAGTCCGCGCCAGGACCGCCGCGGCGGTTCGCGCTGGTGGACAGGCGGCGGCGGCGACGATGGTCGATAGCGTCGTCACTAGCGTGGCATTGCGAAATAACCGGCGGTTTTGAACGGCAGTTGGTGGAGGTTGGTGGAGGTTGGTGAAGGGCCTCCAGAACACTTAAAGGGGGAACGTATGGGTAGGATCTTGCGTGACGAGCGCGGTATGGCGCTCGCAGTTGCGATCTTCGCGCTCGTCGTCGTAGGCGCGCTGGTCGCTGGAGCGTTCTTCGCTGGGACTCAGGAGCAGCGAGTCGGTGAAAACCAGCGTCGCGTCCAGACGTCATTCGGCGTTGCGGAAGCCGGCGCGCAGGAACGCGTGCTGAGCTGGGATCCGGGGACGATGAATAGGCGGCCCCTGTACTCCCCGGGCGGCGACTCGGTGGAGATTCGGGATACCGTCACGCCGAATGGCTCGGGACGGTACTTCGGAACCAGCTACAAGGTCGGGCCGAGCCTCTTCCTCATCGACGTGACCGGTCGTGACCAGGCTAGCGCCGCTGGGGCGATCGCCGGCGGCGGCGGCGCGCGGCAACGCATCGGGCTGATTGCGCGTATCGCGCCGGTCGACTTCGGCATCCAAGCGTCGCTCACAACGCAGGGTCTTGTGGCCATGAGCGGTAATGCCAACATCAACGGTGTGGACCAGACCCCCACCGGTTGGACAGGCTGCGATCCTCCAGGTCCCGCCTTGGCGGGTGTCCGCGATAATGGCGGTAACGTCACTGAAAGCGGTAATGCGACGGTGTTGGGGACGCCGCCGGTCGTGAACGACCCGACCGTCAACAACAACACGTTCACCACGTTCGGCGGGGCGACGTATGCTCAGCTCGCTGCGCGGGCGACTATCACGCTGCCAAGCGGGAACTACACGACGCAGCCCGAACTCTTGGGCGGTGCGTGCGATAAATCCATCCTGACGAACTGGGGTGATGGCCAGAATCCGGCCGCCGCGTGCAGTGACTACTTCCCGATCGTCCATATCGCGGGAAGCGCGACGCTCAACGGCGATCAGGGCCAAGGTATCCTCTTGGTGGACGGTGACTTAAGCGTCCAGGGCTCGTACCAATTCTTTGGCATCGTCATCATTCAGGGTGACCTGAAGACGGCCGGTGGTGGTTCAACCGACGCCCACTTCTGGGGCGGTGTTATGGCCAAGAACGCAGATCTATCCGAGCAGAACCTGAGCGGTAAGGCGACGTTGAACTACTCTAGCTGCAGTATTAACGCGGTGTTACAGGCCACGAGCGCGATTTCGATGATGCGTTCCAGGGGCTGGGTACAGCTGTACTAAGTGGGCTAAGTCGCAGTAGTCAAAACAGTTGTTGCTTCGGCCTCAAGTCGATTCGAGGCTTGACAGGATAAGGGGCGGGGCCTATTGTAGTTTGCCCTCGCCCCTACTTGTCTCTACGCCAAAAGGTGCACATGGCCCTCTTTGGGTTATTTGGCGGCAAAAAAACCTCGGTCGGCCTGGATATCGGCTCTGGCATCATCAAACTCGTGGTCATTGACCACGGGGGCAGCGAAGCCGAACTGACTAAAGTCGCGACAACCGAAGTCGCGGCCGACGCCATCGTCGAGGGTGAAGTCATGGACCCCGGCCTGGTTTCGGAGGCTATTCGGGGTCTGTTCGAGGCCGCGGGCGTCAAGCGGAAGTCGGTGGTCACGGCCGTCGGCGGCCGCGACGTAATCGTCAAGAAGATCCAAATGGATCGGATGAAAGAGGCGGATGCCCGCGAAGTCATCCGCTGGGAGGCCGAGCAGCACGTGCCGTTCGATATGGCCAACGTGGAGCTGGACTTCCAGATCCTCGATCCGGATGCCGAAGGCCTCCAAATGAACGTCCTGCTCGTCGCCGCCAAGCGTGAATTGGTGGAGAGCAGGGTCGGGCTGTTGAGCGAGGCCGGACTCGATCCCTCCGTCATCGACGTGGACGCCTTCGCGATCCACAACGCCTTCGAGCTGAACCATCCCGACGCGATGCAGGGCGTCGTCGGACTCGTCAACATCGGTCACGAAGTGACCAACGTGAACATCCTCGAGGACGGCATCCCCGTCCTCACGCGCGACCTCTCGGTGGGCACGCGGCGCTTCCGCGAAGATCTGCAGCGTGAGAAAGGCGTGGCCGCCGAGGAAGCCGAGAAGATCATCCAGGGCATGTCGCAGCACGCCGATCTGGCCGGCTACGTGAGCCAGCGCGGCGAGGAAATCGCGACGGGCGTCGAGCGAGCGGCCGCATTCCTCGCCACGGCCTCGCGCTCTGCCGGCGGGTTGTCTCGCGTCTACACGACGGGCGGCGGGGCGCGCATCCCGGGCCTGAACGATGTGCTGGGTGCCCGGCTCAAGGTACCGATCGAGCTGGCGAATCCCGTGCAACGCTTGCGCGTGAAGGATGACGTGTTCGAAACGGTGCCGGTCGATGAGGTCGCGCCGCTCCTCATGCTCGCCGTCGGTTTGGCGCTGAGGCGCGCCTCATGATTGAGATAAACCTACTCCCAGGAAAAAAGAAGAAGGCACCGGGAGCCGGCATGAAGCTCTCGATGCCCGACTTCAAGGGCATCATCGCGCAGGTCAAGGATCCCTGGCTGCTCGGCGCGATCGCGGCATGGGTGGTCGTCGGCGGTGGCGGCGCGTTGCTCTTCATTACCGACCGGGCGCGCCTCGCGGCGGCCGAGACGCGGCTCGAGACCGTGCGCGTCGAGAAGCGGCGCTACGACATCGTGATCGCGCAGAAGCGCCAGGCGGAGAAGGTGCGCGATTCGCTGCTCTATCAGATCAACGTGATCCGGCAGATCGACGCGGATCGCTACATCTGGCCGCACGTCCTCGACCAGGCGACCAAGGCCCTGCCCCCGTACACGTGGATCACGCAAGTGCGGAGTGCGTCGGCCATCATCGCGCCTGGCGCCGGGCAAGTGAACAACGGACCGGTGACACTCGATCGGGACTCGGTTGGCGCGCCCTTGGTGGCCATCGCGATCGAAGGACGCACGGTCGATATCCAGGCCTACACGACGTTCCTGCGACAGCTGGCGGCGTCGCCGTGGTTCACCGACGTGACGCCCGCCAGCTCACAGACGGTGATCGAAGCGGATCGTCCCGTGACGTCGTTCACGGTGACCGTGCACTACCGCATTGCGGATTCGGTGTACATCCGCACCATCCCGCTCGTGCAGTCGGTGAGGTAGGGGGCCTATGGCACTCGGTCTGCCGACCGACCAACGCGGCCAGCTGATGGCGCTGCTCGTGCTCGCGGCGCTGGCCGGGGGCTACTTCTTCTGGACGAAGAAGCACAAGCCCGACATTGTCGCGATCACTTCGGCGAATCAGGAATCCGACAGCCTCGAGAAGATCGTCGCGGCTGCCAAGGCCGACCTCGCGAGCGGCAGCATCGAGGATCTGCGCCGCCGCGTGGAGGAGTATCAGGGATCGCTCGAGCTGATGCGCCGGCTGGTGCCGGACCGCAACGAAGTGCCGACCCTGATCGATGACATCTCGACGAAGGCGAAGGTGCGGGGCATCACCCTCGGCAAGATTCAGCCGCTGACTCCCGAGCCCGGTTCGCCGTTCGATACGTATCGCTACCGGCTCGAGATCTACGGCCACTACGACCAGATCGGCGAATATCTCGCCGACATCGCGTCGCTGCCGCGTATCATCGTGCCGCAGGACGTCATGTTGTCCGCCGCGTCGCCCGCCGCGCAGAAGCTGCTCGGCGACACCGCGGGCGCGTTGCTCCTGGCCGAGTTCTCGATTCGGACGTTCGTGAAGTCGTCCGCGCCGCCCGTCCCCAGGCCCGCGGGAGCCCCTCGTGCGCGTAGCTAACGTCGCGCTCGCACTCGCCGCCGTGGCATTCGCCAGGCCCGCGGCCGCGCAGGAGCGAGACTCCGCCGCCGTGCCGGCGGCATCGCTGATCCGCGAGGTGTTCGCGTACGAAGGCGGCGGGCGCGATCCGTTCATGTCGCTGCTCAAGTCGGGCGACGTCCGGCCGCTGATCTCGGATCTGAGGCTGACGACCGTCGTGTACGACGGCCGCTTCGCCTCGCGCAGCGTCGCCGTGCTGCGGGACATCACCAATCGTCGCATCTACCGCGTGAAAACGGGCGACATCATCGGGCGGTTGAAGGTCACGCAGATCCGGCCCCGCGAAGTCGTATTCACCGTGCAGGAATTCGGGTTCGAGCGGCAGGAAACGCTGTCGCTCGCCAAGCAGGAGGGGATGCCATGAAGGCTCTATGTCGCCTCGCGCTCTTGCTCGCCGTCGTTGCTCCCCGGGCCCTTGCGGGGACAACGATAGGCGGGCGGGACGGCGAGGTGCGGGGTGTGAGTGTGTTGCCGGCCACCGGCAAGGTCGAGGTCGTCATCGACCTGCTGGGGGCTGCAGTCGTCCAGGACTTCACACTCTCGAATCCCGCGCGGCTCGTCATTGACATTCAAGGCGCCCGCCTCACCGCACCCGTCGCGCTGTATGACGGCAAGAATCGCGGCGGCGTGCGCAACATCCGCTACGCGCAGTTCAAGCCCGATGTCGTTCGCGTCGTGATCGATCTCGATGCGCTCAAGGACTATCAAGTCGAGCGTGCGCCCGGGCAGGTGCGCGTGCGCATCGGGAGCGAGCGCACCACGTTCGCCGCATGGTCGAGCAGCACCGTGACGCCGGCGGCGCCGGTCGCCGTTGCGAGGCGTGCGCCCGCACCGGCGGTGACCGGTGGTCCGGACCAGGCCGCACGGGTGACGACGCCGACGCTGACCCAGCCCATGTCGATCGACCAATATCTCGCGGCGCACCGGGCGGACGCGCTGCAGTCGCAGGCGGCACGCATCACCGTCCAGTGGGACAATGCGAGCATCGAGGACGTCATCGCGGGCTTCGCGGCGTTCAGCGGCCGCACGATCATTCTCGGCAAGGACATCAAAGGCAACGTCACCGCCGAGGTCAAGAACCAGCCCTGGGACCTCGCGATGAACGCGGTGCTCGAATCACAGGGCCTCGCCGTGAAGACGCTCCCTGGCGGAATCCTCAACGTGGTCAGCCAGATGGAGCTGGCGCGCGCGGATTCGACGGTGCCGATCACCACGCGGCTGGTGCGCGTCAACTACGCCAAGGCGACGTCGCTCGTGCCGTCCGTGGCATCGATTCTCACCAAGCGCGGCAACGCGGTGGCGGACTCGACGAGCAATTCGCTCGTCATCACCGAGGTCACTTCGCGCATCGACGAAGTCGTGGAGTTCGTGAAGGGGCTCGATCAGCGGACGCCGCAGGTCTCGATTCAGGCGAAGATCATCTTTGTCGATCGCCAGGACGTCGAGCAGCTCGGCATCAAATACGACCTCGGCTCGACGACGCAGTTCTTCAACCGCCTGATTCAGCGGCCGGATCCGCGGACCGCCGAACCGGTCGATACGGACCTCGACGGCGTGCCCGACGCGCTCGTCCCGACCGGGAACTTCGCATCCAACGAGAACATCGTCTCGCTGGGGGGGAACTCGCTCTCGGCACTCGGCAACGCGGGCCAGGAAGTCGTCAACCCCGCGCTCGACCTGATCTTTTCGACCGCGATCGGCAACTTCGATCTGACGGCGTTCCTTCAGGCGCTGCAAAGCGTCGAGCTCGCCGACATCCAGGCCGAGCCGACGATCACTACGCTCGACAACCGCCAGGCCGAGATCCTCGTCGGCGACCGCGTGCCGATCCGGGTGATCGACGTGAGCGCTGTCGGCGCCGGGACCGGCACCAACGTGCCGCGTGCGACGGTGCAGTTCCAGCAGACCGGTATCAACCTCCGGGTCACGCCGCACGTGACGGGAAACCGTCAGATCCTGATGGAAGTGCACGCCGAGCGTTCGAACGTTCGCCCGGCTTCGGTGGACATCGGATTCACGTTCCAGACGCAGCAGGCGGACAATCAGATCCTGGTCAGTGACGGCGAAACGGCTGTAATTGGCGGACTTACGGTGACCGAGGTCACGGTAACGAAGTCCGGAATTCCGTTTCTTGTAGATCTGCCGATTCTGGGCAAGCTGTTCGGGTTTACGAACCAAACAGAGAATCGGCGTGATCTCCTGATTCTGATCACGCCCCACATCATCGACGATCTGGTCGCGCCCAGCGGGCAATAAGCCGGTGGGCCGATAGCGGAGAGGTAGATATGCGGCTGGTCAGAGGCAGTACCGCAATCCTGAGCATCGGATCGCTCGCACTTGCAGTCTATGCGTGCGAGACGACGCGCCGTATTGGCGGCGTCCAGCCCGACACGCAGTCGCCCATCCTCGTGCTCACGAATTCGTCGGGGGATACGCAGGACATCGCCGGTGGGCTGCGCTTCAACGTGCAGGCCAACGATAACCTCGGCCTGAAGACCATCGACCTGATATTCGCCGGTGGGCTCAACGGCGTCCTCGACACCATCTTCCGGAGCGCGGTCACAAATTACACGGTTGCCCACACCCTCACGTTCCCAGCGAACTCCGGCAACGGTGGTAACATCACGATCATCGGCCGGGCCACGGACGGCAACGGCAATTCCGCCTCAGACACGATCACCATCTTTCTGTCGAACGTGCAGGCGCTCCAGGTGACGCTGATATCGCCCACCGCCGGCGCCGTGGCGTCGCAGAACCGCTCCATCCCCGTCGAGGTCCGCGCGATCCAGAATTCGGGTATCGCCAAGGTCGGGTTCCTCGTGAATCCCCGGTCGGCCGTGAGCAACCCCACGGTGCCGCCGAACGACTCGATCATCTTCCTCGGCGCGCTGCAGGACACCGTGGACTATACGGATACGCTGACGGTCCTGGCCGCAACGGGGACCTTCGACGTCATCGGATTCGCCGAGGACTCGGCAGGGCGTCGCCTGTTCACCAACGTCGTCACGGTCACCATCCAGTCTGCCGCAAACGACGTCACTCCCCCGCAAGTGTCCCACAAGATCGGGCCGCGCGTCGAGGTCGACGACACGGTCATCGTGCGCGCCACCGACGCGAGCGCGATTGCCTGGATCGGATTCCGGGTCGATACCGGCGCCGCGGGCATACTGTTGAAGTTCGATACCCTCAACGTGGCTGCCGGAAACCTGACCGATGTCACGCGGCGCGCGAGTCTGAACCTCGGCTCCGTATTGCCGCCGGGCGTCCTGCCGCACTCGATCGTCGTGCGCGGCTACGCCTGCGACGCGGCGGCGGCGCGCAATTGCTCGTACACGAATAACACGACGCTCCTGCCGAGCGCGCCCGTGTCCGGCGCTCGTACGAGCAAGGCCAACTCCCGCCCGAGCATGTCGCCGACCGGCTTGATCGACACGGTGATCGTGGTCAACGGCGTCACCGTTCCGCTCCAGGGATCGGGGAGCATCGTCGACGCCATCTACAACGCGAATCGTCGCGAGTTGTACCTGACGAACCCGGGATTGAATCGTGTCGACGTCTTCCAGGTCGCCAACACGTCGTTTGTCGCCGGGGGCATCCCGACCGCGGGTGGGCAACCGTGGGGGATCGCGATGTGGCCCCGCGACACTCTCGGCGGCTACAAGGACACGATCATCGTGGCCGATGCCGGCGGCTCGTACCTCGGCATCATCAACGTCGGTGCGGGTGGCCCGCGCCAGATCATTTGGCGTCAGGATCTCCCCGACTTCATCATCCAGACGTACAAGGTCACCCAGGTGGCGGGCGGCTCGTTCGTTCACATCACCGACTATCACACGTCCGACCTGCCGCAGTATGTGGCCGCGGTGTGCCGAGTGGCGAGCGGTACGTCGGCCTGCCATGTGGACTCGGTGTACGCGATCTATTCGACCGCCCCGACCGGCGCCGAAACGCCACCGTTCACCAATCGTGCCACGTTGCGCATGGAGAAGCTGATCAACACGACGAATCCCAACCTGAAGTTCGGGCACCTGTTCTGGGAAATCGCGACGCAGAATTTCTCGGAAGTCAGCGATACCCTGCGGATTTTCATGAGCCGCGGCCGCAACTTCGGGAAGGTCATACTATCGGCGTGTGCCGGCGCGACCATCCAGCTCTCGCGCATGGGATTGGGCGACCGCACGTTCGCCCGCAACTCCGGAAACTTTACACACGCCTTCTTCGGCGAGGGCGGCAACATCTCCGCCCAATTCGCGCGAGTCATGTCGTACGATGCGCGCGATCGGCTGCTTGAGGGCACAGCAGCGGGCTGCAGTACCGGCGGCACGACGCGCGACTCAGGACAAGTCGACATCGACTTCGGCATGTCGCCCGGACGCGATGTCAGCGATTTCATTGCCAACACCGGCATCACGGTCGTGTCGGTCGCCACGAACTTTAATGGACTCACAAATGCCGTTCGCGCCGACTCGATCTATTATCTCAATCAGGACTTGCGGCGCATGGTGACCTCCGCGGCGCCGCCTGGGCCGTCCCCGCTGACGCCCGGCATGGACATGAACTATTTCCATGATTTTGCGCCCAATGGGACATGTCCGCCGCTCAGCACCTACTGCGGGAACGGCACGGACGTGAACCAGCGGCTGATCTTCTCGGCGAACCCGAACGGCAACATCGACGTGTTCGACACGTTCTTCGGCGCGTTCCTCGGGTCGATCCCCGTCCGCGATCCGATCATCGGGCCGCTGCGGGTCGCACGCGACGTAGGCGGGAACCAGCTGCTGTTTGGGGTCACGGCGACCGGGCTCCTGGTCCTGCAGCTGCCGCCGATTACGAACCCGCTGCCGGTGCCACCGCGCTGACGCCTGGCGGCATCCGAGGGGGACATGCTGGGCCGAGCCCGACCGAGGTCGGGCTCGGCTGTTATATAGGAGATTGAAGGGGCGCAGCATGCTGCGCCCGTACCAAGGGGGAGCATGACTTTCCGGTTTACGACGGCGGGCGAATCGCATGGCCGTGGCCTCGTGGGAATTCTCGAGGGCATTCCCGCCGGCCTCCCCGTGTCCGCCGCCGACGTCGACGTGGAGCTGAAGCGGCGCATGGGCGGCTACGGCCGCGGCGCCCGCATGAAGATCGAATCCGACCGCATCGAGTGGCTGGCCGGCGTCCGGGCCGGCGAAACGCTGGGCTCCCCCATCGCCATGCTCATCTGGAATCGCGACTGGGAGCACTGGCAGGATGTCATGGCCCCCGAGGCCGACGCGACGCCCGATCCCCAAGGCCGCCGGCGCCAGGTGACCAGGCCGCGTCCGGGTCACGCCGATCTCGCCGGCTCACTCAAGTATGATCGCACGGATGCGCGGGATATCCTGGAGCGGGCCAGCGCCCGCGAGACCGTCGCTCGCGTCGCCTGTGGGGCTATCTGTAAGAAGCTGCTGCGCGAGTTCAACATCGAAATCGGCTCGCACGTGGCGGAATTGGGCGGGGTGGTGGCAAATGTAGGGGCACGTGCAGGCCCGAATGTAGGGGCGCAGCATGCTGCGCCCCTACCTGCCCACATCAACGACGCTGCAGACCAGAGTCCGGTTCGGTGCCTGGACCGTGACGCCGAAACGGAGATCATCCGCCGCATCGACGCCGCGAAGGCGGCCGGCGATACCCTCGGCGGCATCGTCGAGGTGATCGCGCTGGGCGTGCCGGTGGGGCTCGGATCGCACGTCTCCTGGGACCGGAAGCTCGACGGCCGGCTCGCGCAGGCGCTGATGTCGATCCCCGCTGTGAAAGGCGTGGAGCTGGGGCTCGGCTTCGAGGCGGCGCGCCGTAAAGGCTCGGAAGTGCACGACGAAATCATGCCCGGCTTCGCGCGCGCCACGAACCGCGCGGGCGGCACCGAAGGTGGAATGACGACCGGCGAGCCGCTCGTCCTCCGCGTCGCGATGAAGCCGATCTCCACGCTCATGTCGCCGCTCAAGACGGTGGACCTGAAGACCGGTGGGCCCGCGCAGGCGCAGTCGGAGCGGTCGGATGTGACGGCCGTCCCCGCGATGGGGGTCATAGCCGAGGCAATGTTGGCGATCGTCCTGACCGAAGCGCTGCTCGAGAAATTCGGCGGGGACGCGTTGAGCGAGCTCAAGCGCAATGTCGACGGCTATCTCGCGCAGGTGCGCGCGCGCACTCCCAAAGGCGCGGCGTCGTGAAACGGCACATCGTGCTCATCGGATTGCCGGGCGCCGGCAAGAGCACGGTGGGGCGCCTCGTCGCGGAGCGGCTGCACGCGGGATTCGTCGATATCGACACGGTCCTGATTCGCAAAGAAGGCAAACCGATCTCCATGATCTTTGCCGAGAAGGGTGAGCCGGTGTTCCGGCAGATGGAGCGCAAGGAAGTCGAGGCCGCGCTCGCGAACGCGCCAGCGGTGATCGCGCCCGGCGGTGGCTGGGCCGCACAACCGGGTGCGCTCGACGATGCAAAACCCCGCGGGTACCTCGTTTATCTGAAGGCGCGCGCCGAAGTCGCAGTGGGTCGCGCGGAGCCGTCGGGAACCCGGCCCGTTTTAATGGGTGATGACCCTTTGGCACGGATGCGCGACCTGTTCACGACGCGCGATCCGTTGTACGCCAAAGCGGATGCAACGGTGCTGACTGAAGCTAAACCTGCGGAAAAAGTCGCCGATGAGGTCGTAAAGCTTGCGCAGACGGGTGCCGGATGGTAAAGATGCGAACCCTCTACGGGTTGAACCGAGGTTGATAGGTGCCTGATAACGAAGAAGAAGTGAAACCCAAAAAGAAGAGAGCGCCGCGAAAGAAAAAAGTCGCGGACGAAACTCTCCCGACGCCGGATACTGAAACAACCGACGCCGCTCCTGCAAAGGGCGGCGTACTCGTCATTGTGGAGTCCCCGACAAAAGCGAAAACGATCGGCAAGTACCTGGGGCGCGGCTATACCGTCAAAGCGACCATCGGGCATCTGCGCGACCTGCCCAAGCGGGAGCTGGGCGTCGACGTCGACAACAACTTCGCGCCGAAATACGTCACTATTAAGGAAAAGGCGAAGACCCTGGCCGAGATCAAGAAGGCGGCCAAGACGGCTGATCGCGTGCTACTCGCGACGGATCCTGATAGAGAAGGTGAAGCGATAGCCTGGCATGTGGCCTCCCAGCTAAATGGAAATGGGAATATCCGGCGGGTCTTGTTCCACGAGATCACCAAGGACGCGGTCGCCGAAGCGCTGGCCAACCCCCTCGACATCGATCAGCGCAAAGTCGACGCGCAGCAGGCGCGGCGAGTCCTGGACCGCCTGGTGGGCTACAAGGCGTCGCCGGTGCTGTGGAAGAGCATCAAGACCGGCCTGTCCGCGGGTCGGGTGCAAACCGTCGCGCTGCGGCTGATCATCGAGCGCGAAGAGGAAATCCGGAAGTTTGTCCCGCAGGAATACTGGACCGTGGCGGCCGATCTGGAAAAGGACGGCCAGGCGTTCCAGGCCCGATTGCAGAAGCTCGACGGGCACAAGCCGGAGATCAAAGACGAAGCCACCGCGCGTGCCATCGTCGCCGAAGTCGAAAAGCTGCCGTTCGTCGTCACGTCGGTCTCGACGGGCGAGCGCCGCCGCAAAGCTCCGGCGCCCTTCACGACCAGCACGATGCAGCAGGAAGCGGCCAAGCAGCTGGGCTTCTCGGCCGGTCGCACGATGCGCGCCGCCCAGAAGCTGTACGAGGGCGTAGAGTTAGGGGATCGGGGCTCGATCGGCCTTATCACCTATATGCGCACGGACTCGGTTCGCGTATCGGACGCGGCTCTCAAACAGGCGCGCGAATACATCAATGCCCAGTTCGACAAGCGCTATCTGCCGGATGAGCCGAACGTGCACAAAGGCGGCCGGGGCTCGAAGGTGCAGGATGCGCACGAGGCGATTCGCCCCACCGAAGTAGGTCTCACGGCCGACGATCTCAAGAAATACCTCGAACGCGACCTCTTTAAGCTCTACCAGCTGATTTGGCGCCGCTTCCTCGCCTCGCAGATGACGCCGGCGGTCTACGAAGCGACGAAAGTCGACTTCGACCTGGCCAACGGGCGCTTCCTGTTCCGTGCGACCGGCTCCCGCGTCCTGTTCGACGGCTACCACGCGCTCTACAGCGAGGCCCACGAGGCCGAAGACGCCAAGACGCTCGACAGCCTCGCGCCGATCCCGAAGCTCGCCGAGGGCGACCGGGCGACGCTGAAGCAAGTGGTGCCCAGCCAGCACTTTACCGAGCCGCCGCCGCGCTACAGCGAAGCGAGTCTGGTGAAGGAATTGGAGCGCCTGGGGATAGGACGGCCATCCACCTATGCGGCGATCATTTCCACGCTGCGAACGCGGTGGTATGCGACTGCCAAGGACCGCCGCTTTCAGCCGACGCCGCAGGGGGAGACCGTCTGGAAGGTGCTGAAGCGGTCGTTCCCGGAGGTCTTCGAGGTCGGGTTCACGGCGAACCTGGAAAATGAGCTGGACAAGGTTGAAGAAGGAGACATCGACTGGCAGGCCGTGCTGGGGGAGTTCTGGACGCCGTTCAACCGTGCCCTCGAAGCGATCGACATCAACAAGATCATCCACGAGGTGCACGACCTGTCCGGACTGGACACCGAGAAATGCCCCAAGTGTGGCTCGCCACTCGAAGTGAAGAGCGGCCGCTTTGGGCCGTACATCGCCTGCGTGCGTTACGCATCCAAGGAGTGCGATTACTCTCGGTCGATCAAAAAGGACAAGGTTCCCGACCGACCCTCCGACGAGATCTGCAAGGAGTGCGGCGCGCCGATGGTGATCAAGACCGGACGCTTCGGCGAGTTCCTGGCGTGCACGACGTATCCCAAGTGCAAGTACACGCAGCCGGTGCCGCTCGGTATCAAGTGCCCGAAGTGCGACGTGGGCGACCTCGCCGAGCGCCGCACCAAGCGTGGCCGGACGTTCTACGGTTGCCTGCGCTACCCGGATTGCGATTATTCGACTTGGAATAAGCCGGTCACCGTTCCCTGCCCGAGCTGCGGGTTCGTGGGGATGGAGGAGATCAAATCCAAGACGACGGGAGAAACGACACGCAAGTGTCTCAAGTGCGCACACACGATGGTCGTGGAAGAGTCAGCCCCCGAAGCCGAGGAAGTGGCGTCGTAGGGGCGCAGCATGCTGCGCCCATACCTGTAGTTGGCGGCGGCCTCGCGGGCTGTGAAGCCGCCTGGGCCCTCGCCGAGCGTGGCGTCCGTGTAACGCTGCACGAGATGCGCCCGATCAAGATGACGCCGGCGCATCAGACGGAGAGCCTCGCCGAGCTCGTCTGCAGCAACACCTTCAAATCGGTCGAGCCTGCGCACGCTCACGGCCTGCTCAAAGACGAGATGCGGCAGCTTGGCAGCATTGTGCTGCAGGCCGCGGACGACGCGCGGATTCCGGGTGGGAGCGCACTCGCGGTCGATCGTGTGGCGTTTGCGAAGGGACTCGAGGCTAGGGTTTTAACCCACCCGAACATCACCCTCGTGAGAGGGGAAGTCACGGCGCTCACTGCACCCGCGGTTATCGCTACGGGGCCATTGACCTCCGACGCGCTCGCTGCTGCGATCGCAGCCCGGCTCGGCGTGCAATCGCTCGCGTTCTACGACGCCATCGCCCCGATCGTCTCCGCCGACTCGCTCGACTACAGCCGTTTGTTCAAGGCCTCGCGCTACGGCAAGGGCGGGGGCGACGACTACTGGAACGCGCCATTCACCCAAGCAGAGTACGAAGCGTTCGTCGCCGAGCTGATCGCCGGCGAGCAGTACGTGCCCGGTCACGAGTTCGATAAGGTCCCGTACTTCGAGGGCTGCCTGCCGGTAGAAGAGATGGCGCAGCGGGGACCGGAGACCTTAAGGTTTGGACCGATGAAACCAATTGGATTGGTTGATCCCCGGGCTGGCGCCCGGGGTCAGCCATACGCTGTGGTCCAATTGCGGCAGGAAGATCGCGCCGCGCAGATGTGGAACCTGGTTGGTTTTCAGACGCGGCTCAAAACCGGGGCGCAACAGCGGATCTTCCGGACGATTCCGGGCCTCGAGAACGCGGAATTTCTCCGGTATGGGAGCATCCATCGCAACAGCTATCTCAACGCTCCCCAGGCCCTAACCCCCTACCTCTCGGCCCTCGATGATCCGCAGCTGTTGTTCGCGGGTCAGCTCACCGGCGTCGAGGGGTACACCGAGTCGGCGGCGACGGGCATGCTGGCCGGCATCAACCTCGCGCGGTTGCTCGCGGGCGACGCGCCGCTGCTGCCGCCCCCCACCACGATGCTCGGCGCGCTGTATCGATACCTGCGCGAGACCGAGCCCGCCCGGTTCCAGCCGATGAACGCGAACTTCGGGCTCATGGAGCCGCTGGAGAATCCGCCGCGGGACAAGTTCAAGAAGAAGGAACTGTTGGCGGAGCGGGCGCTGAGAGAGATGGGTGTATTTGCGCAGGAGCTGGGAGTTGTGATCCCCGCATGAACGAGATCGCCGAATTCGTCACGTTCCTCTCCAAAGAGCGGAACGATTCTCCCCACACCGTGAAGGCGTACGAGCGCGATCTCGACGCGTTCGCCGCCTTTTGCCAGGACTACTATGGCGGTCCGTGGAGCTGGGCCGGCGTGGATCGGTTGGCGGTGCGCGGGTTTCTGGCAGCGGAGCAGCGGCGCGGCCTCGCCAAGCGCTCCGTGGCGCGCGCGCTGTCGGCGCTGCGGACGTTCTACCGCTTTCTGAACGCGACGCGCGGCCTCGAGGTCAATCCCGCGCGGGCGGCCCGAACTCCAAAGCTGGAGAAGACGTTACCGACCTACTTGAATCGAGCCGAAGTCGAAATGTTGTTCGCCGACGCCGAGGCGCGCGCTGCGGCAGGTGGCTTCCGCGAGGCGCGCGATCTCGCGATGCTCGAGCTGTTCTATTCGACCGGGATGCGGCTCTCGGAGCTCGCGGGCCTCAACGATCCCGATGTCGATTTCGTCTCCGACCAGGTCAAGCTGCGCGGCAAGGGCAAGAAGGAGCGCATCGTGCCGGTGGGCTTGCACGCGACGGCGGCGTGCCGGAAGTACCTGCAGAAGCGGGACGGGTTGTTGGGGACGACGCGCGCCGGATCGCGTCCTGTGTTTGTGAACCTGCGCGGGAAGCGAATTACGCCCCGCGGGGTGCAACTCGCGATGAAGCGGCTGTTTGAGGGGCTGGCCCGCGGACCGGAACTCCACGTCCACGCGTTACGTCATTCATTCGCGACGCACCTGCTCGACGCCGGCGCCGATCTCAGAGCGGTGCAGGAGCTCCTCGGGCATGCGTCGCTGGGGACCACGCAAGTGTATACTCATACGTCGGTCGAACGATTGAAAAAGGTCTATCACCAGGCGCATCCTAGGGCCTAGGGCCTAGGGGCTGGGGGTTAGGGACTAGTGAAGGTATTCCCGCAGATACATAGCACCACAATTCTGTGCGTTCGGCGCGATGGGAAAGTGGCCATCGGCGGCGATGGCCAGGTCACGGTCGGGGAGACCGTGATGAAAGCCAACGCCAACAAGGTGCGCACCCTGCGGGGCGGCAAGATCCTCGCCGGTTTCGCCGGCGCCGCGGCGGACGCGTTCACGCTCTTCGAAAAGTTCGAGGAGAAGCTGGAGCGGTACCCGTCGAACCTGCCCCGCGCCGCGGTCGAGCTGGCGAAGGACTGGCGTTCCGACCGCGTGCTCCGCCGTCTCGAGGCACTGCTCGTCGTGGCGGACAAGGAGCATGGCTTCGTCGTCAGCGGCTCGGGCGAGCTGATCGAGCCGGACGACGGTGTCCTGGCGATCGGGTCGGGCGGGTCGTTCGCCCTCGCCGCGGCGCGGGCGCTCCTGAGTTCCACCAAGCTGAGCCCGCCGGAGATCGTCCAGCGCGCGCTCGAAATCGCGGCCGAGATCTGCGTCTACACCAACACGAACATCACCGTACTCGAGCTATAGACATGGCTAAAACCAAAGAATCGCCTTTGCCGCCCGCCGCCGCCCCTTCGCCGCCCTCCGCCGCCGAAGAGACGATGCCCTGGCTGGAAGAAATGCCGCCGAAGAAGATCGTCGCCGAGCTGGACCGTTACATCGTCGGCCAGGAAGCGGCGAAGAAGGCGGTCGCCATCGCGGTACGGAACCGCTGGCGGCGCGCCCAGGCGCCCGAAGAGATCCGGGACGAGATCATGCCGAACAACATCATCATGATCGGTCCGACGGGCGTGGGGAAAACCGAGATCGCGCGCCGGCTGGCCCGGCTCGCGGGAGCGCCGTTCCTCAAGGTCGAGGCGTCGAAGTTCACCGAAGTAGGCTACGTGGGCCGCGACGTCGAGTCGATGATTCGCGAGCTGGTGGACATGTCCATCAACATGGTGCGGTCTGAGCGAGAAGATGAGGTTTACCCAACCGCTGAACAACGCGCTGAAGAACGACTCTTAGACTTGCTGCTCCCGCCACTACCCCAGGTTCCCCCGGCCCCTGTTGGTGGAGGTTCTGGAGGTTCTGGAGGTTCTGAACAGGCCGCTGGCAGGCCGCTATTCGTTGTCTCCTCCAAGGGCGACGTGGAGTCCAAGCTGCCCGAGGCCGAGACGGAGGCCAACGAGCGGCGCCGGCGCACGCGGGAGAAGCTGCGCGCGCAGCTGAAAGAGGGGCAGCTCGAGGAGCGTGACGTCGAGATCGAGGTGCAGCAGCAGAGCTTCCCGATGCTGGAGATGATGCAGCCGCCGCAGGGGATGGAAGGGCCGGACATCAACTTCGGCGAAATGATTCAGGAGCTGATTCCCAAAAAGAAAAAGCGACGCACCGTGCACATCCACGAAGCGCGCCGCATCCTGATTGACGAAGAGCTGAAGAAGCTCGTGGACATCGACGACGTCGTGAACGAGGCGCTCGATCGCGTCGAGAATCACGGCGTCATCTTCATCGACGAGATCGACAAGATCACGGGGCAGCGCGGTCAGAGCACGGGCCCCGACGTGTCGCGCGAGGGCGTACAGCGCGACCTGTTGCCGATCGTCGAGGGCTCGACGGTGCAGACGCGCTATGGCTACGTGCGCACCGACCACATCCTGTTCATCGCGGCCGGCGCCTTCCATATCGCCAAGCCGAGCGACCTGATTCCCGAGCTCCAGGGTCGGTTCCCGATCCGCGTCGAGCTGACGTCGCTCAACGAAGCCGACTTCGTGCGCATCATGACGGAGCCTGAGAACGCGTTGACCAAGCAGTACGCGGCGCTATGTGCGTCGGATGGCGCGACGCTCGAGTTCACGGCCGACGGCGTCAAGGAAATCGCGCGCATCGCGGCGAAGGTGAACGAGCGGATGGAGAACATCGGCGCTCGGCGCTTGCACACCGTGCTCACGACACTGCTCGAGGACGTGCTGTTCGAGCTGCCCGACTATCCCACCAAGCACATCGTGTTCGACGGGCCGGCGGTGCGGGAACGGCTGCTCCGGATCGTCGAGGACGAGGACCTGAGGAAGTACATCCTGTAGGAAGGATTGTGACGTTTAGCGCGCGGCGTGCCTTTTTGGGGCACGCCGTTTTGCTTTAGGGGTACGAATTGCGCTACAGGGGAGGCCCTTCCAAACCCCGGAGGACCAGTGAAACCGATCGCGAGCCTGTTGGCCGTCGCCGCCGTTGTCGCCTGCTCCGACTCCTTCAATCCCACCATCGAGAACGTCGCCGGGGATTACACCCTCCAAACCTTCATGACCACCGATACCGCAGGGACGACCGACTGGAGGGCGACGGGCGCGACACTCACGCTCAGTCTCGACACGAATCGCACCGCGTCGGGCCACCTGCATGTCCCCGGCGGCGGTGAAGGCGGCGGCGATCTCGACGCAGATATGGCGGGCACATGGACGCTCGTCGGCAAATCGGTGACGGTGGACCAGACGGCCGACACGTTCGTGCGCGACATGACCTGGAAACCGATTCTGGGCGGGTTGCTTGCGGCCGAGCGTTCGTTTGGCGGCACGCTCGTGAGGGTCCAGCTCCAGAAGTAGTCGCCTCAGCCTTGTCCTTCCCCCGGCCCCCGGGTAAAATCCGTCCTGTCATCATAGCCTGTCATTTTGACCGACGTCCCCGCGTTCCCCCTCTCCCGAAGGGAGAGGGGGCCAGGGGGTGAGGACAACCGGAGAGGGGCCAAGGGTCAGGATGTCTAAGCGCGATTTCCTCCAGATCACCGACCTCAGCCGCAAGGAGATCGAGCAGCTCTTCGACCTCGCCAAGCGGATGAAGGCTCGGGCGTATCGGGAGACCCCCCTCGCCGGCAAGACGCTGGCGATGATCTTCGCCAAGTCCTCCACCCGCACCCGGGTCTCCTTTGAAGTCGGCGCCTACCAGCTGGGCGGCCAGGCCCTGTTTCTGTCCAGCAAGGACATCCAGATCGGCCGCGGTGAGCCGATCTCGGATACCGCCCGGGTGCTCTCCCGCTATGTCGACGGGATCATGATCCGGACGTTCGACCATGCCGAGGTCGAGGAGCTGGCGCGGTTCGCCACGATCCCGGTGATCAACGGCCTCACCGATCTAACCCACCCGTGTCAGGTTCTGGCCGACGTTTTCACCATCAAAGAGCACCTTGGTGGTTGGGATGGGAAGCGCGTTGCTTGGGTTGGTGACGGAAACAACATGGCCAACGCCTGGCTCGAGGCCGCCACGGTGCTCGGCTTCGAGCTGCGACTCGCGTGCCCCGAAGGCTTCGAGCCCAACCACGCGAAGTTCGAGGCCGCCAAGAAGAGCGGCTGCGTCATGGTGACCGAGGTTCCCGAGGAGGCCGTGGAAGGGGCGCACGTCGTGAATACCGACGTGTGGGCCTCTATGGGCCAGGAAGGCGAAGCAGAAGCTCGGCGCAACGCGTTCAAGGGGTACACGGTGGATGCGGATTTGATGAAGCTGGCGGATCCGAAGGCGATCTTTTTGCACTGCCTGCCCGCTCATCGGGGCGAAGAAGTCACAGCCGACGTGATCGATGGACCGCAGTCGCGCGTGTGGGACGAAGCGGAGAACCGGCTCCACGTGCAAAAAGCCCTTCTCGCGACGCTGATGGGATCATGAAACAGACACCGCTACACGCAGTGCACGTCGCGCTCGGCGCCAAGATGGTGCCGTTCGCGGGATTCGAGATGCCGGTCAGCTATCCGGCCGGGATCTCCGCCGAGCACAAAGCGGTGCGGGAGAATGTGGGCGTGTTCGACGTGTCGCACATGGGCGAGTTCGAGATCAGCGGCTCGGACCGCAACGCCTTCGTCCAGCGCGTCACCTGCAACGACGTCGGCGCGCTGACGCCGGGCCAGGCGCAGTACTCCGGCATTCTCACCAAGGACGGCACGTTCGTCGACGACTGCCTGGTGTACCGCTTCGAAGACAAGCTGATGATGGTCGTGAACGCGTCCAACATTCAAAAGGATTGGGACACAATAGTCGCGCAGAAGGGTGGCGCCAACGTCCGGCTGCGCGACATCTCGGACGAAACTGCGCTGCTCGCGGTGCAGGGTCCCAAGGCAGAGGCGCTCGTCGGCCAGCTCACGAGCATCGGCGTCGCCATGATTCCGTATTACCACTTCGCGCAGGGCAAAGTCGCCGGCGTGCAGTGCTTCATCTCGCGCACCGGCTACACCGGCGAGGATGGATTCGAGCTGTACTGCCGCGCGAGCGACGCCGAGACGCTGTGGCACGCGTTCGTCGGGGCGGGGCGCGCCGAGCCAGTGGGGCTGGGGGCGCGCGACACGCTGCGCCTCGAGGCCGGGCTGCCGCTGTACGGGAACGACATCGACGACACCACCACCCCGTATGAAGCCGGCCTGGCGTTCATCGTGAAGCTCGAAAAAGGCTCGCCATTCACGGGGCTCGAGGCGCTGAAACGTCAGAAGCTCGAGGGCGTGAAGCGGCGGCTCGTGGGATTCAAGGTGACCGAGCCGAAGACGGTCGCGCGGCCAGGTTTTGCGGTGTTTCTCGACGGGACACAGGTGGACATCGTGCGCAGCGGCACTGTCACGCCAACCGTAAACGCCGCGATCGGGACGACCTATCTCCCCGCCGACCGCGCCCGGGCCGGCACGAAGATCGAGATCGACGTTCGGGGTAAAAGAGTGTCGGCGGAAACACTGAAGATGCCGTTCGTCCCGCACCGCACCAAGAAATGAGCGCCCCGCCCATCCGCCCATCCGCCCATCCGCCGATCCGAATCGGCATCCTGACCATCTCGGACTTAGGCGCCGTCGGCCAGCGCGCCGACACGTCCGGTGACGCGATCATCGACTGGGCGTCGGAACACGGCTACGAGGTCGTGGTGCGGAGTGTCGTGTCGGATGAGACGGACCGCATCGCGGGTAAGCTGGTGCGGTGGTCGGACTCCGGCGAAGTCGACGTCGTGCTCACGACGGGCGGCACCGGCCTCACCGAGCGCGACGTGACACCCGAAGCCACCGCCGCGATCCTGGAGCGCGAGGCCGAGGGCATCGCGGAGGCCATTCGCGCCGCTTCGGGCCCCGGGTTCCCACGTGCATGGCTATCGCGCGGCAAGGCGGGGACCCGAGGCAAGACGCTGATCATCAATCTCCCAGGTTCCACCGACGGCGTAAAAGAAGGATTGGCGGTACTGGAGCAGTTTCTCGATCATGCCGTGGATCTCGTGAGCGGCGCTGACACCAGACACCAGACACCTGACACCGCTTCTCATGTCTGACAGAGTCCTGATCACCACCGACGACCTCGAGCACGCAGTTCGCGTGAACGCTGCCCTCGAGCAAGCAGGCCTCGATACAGCCATGGTTTCGTCGCTCGATGACGTCCGCCAGTCGGTTCGCGGTCGCCAGCCTGACGCCATCGTCCTCACCGGCGGCTTGCACGAGTCGACCGCCCAGCGCCTCCTCGCCGCCGCGCGCGAGCATGCGGTCTCGACGCTCGGCCTGGTCGAGGCGACCGACGAGGATCCCAATCAGATCGGCCGGGAGCTGGGGCTCAGCGATTGGCTGGTAAAGCCGGCCGATCCGGCCGAAGTCACGGCGACGGTGCGGCGGCTCATCGAGCGGCGCCGCCTGCAGCAGCGCACCGGCATCCTCGGCGAATCGGCGCCGATCCAGGAAGTGCTGGTGAAGATCGAGCAGATGGCGCCGGTGACGTCGACGGTCCTGATCGAGGGCGAGTCGGGCACGGGGAAGGAGCTGGTCGCCCGCGCCATCCACGGCCTCTCGCCACGGGGGGGGCCCGGCAAGGCCTTCATCGCCGTGAACTGCGCGGCGCTGCCCGAGACGCTGCTCGAGAGCGAGCTGTTCGGCCACGAGAAGGGCGCGTTCACGGGCGCCGCCGAGCGCCGCCTGGGACGGTTCGAGCTGGCGAACGGCGGGACGATCTTCCTCGACGAAGTGGGCGAGTGCCCTCCCGCGACGCAGGTCAAACTTCTGCGCGTACTCGAGGATCGCAGCTTCTTTCGTGTCGGTGGGACCCAACGCATACAAGTAGACGTCCGCGTGATCGCCGCGTCGAACAGGTCGCTCAAGGAAGCGGTCGCACTGGGGACGTTTCGGGACGACCTGTTCTACCGGCTCAACGTGCTCTCGGTGTATCTCCCGCCGCTGCGCGAGCGGCGCAGCGACATCCCGCTCCTGGTCCGCACGTTCATCGCGGAGTTCGCGAAGCAGCACGACCGCAACTTCCGCGGCATCACGCCCGAGGCGCTGCAGCTTATCGTCGATGCCGATTGGCCGGGGAACGTCCGCCAGCTCAAGAATCTCATCGAGTCGATGGTGGTGCTCGCGCCCGAGGGCGAGATCCGCGCCACGGACATCCCGCGCGACATTCGCGAGCGGAGCAGCACGCTGCCGGTGCGCATCGCGCCCGCCCCCCCGCGCGAAATCGCCGGCCAGGAGCTCGAGTTCATTTTCCGCTCTCTGGTGGAGCTCAAGTTGCAGCTCGAGGACTTGAGGCGACGCATCGACGATAAGCCTACGGAACGTGTGGAGGTTATTGAAGTCGGGACTCGGGATTCGAGACTCGGGACTCGGGTACTCGAGGCGAGTCCCGATCCCCA
>Ga0307290_10000148_pt1 | contig 25699 bp, 22 predicted proteins | sample ER_DNA_144_FD_194472 | JGI IMG/M metagenome (GOLD analysis project Ga0307290, IMG submission 194472) | Bulk soil microbial communities from the East River watershed near Crested Butte, Colorado, United States - ER_DNA_144 | ecosystem: Environmental > Terrestrial > Soil > Floodplain | place... | reverse complement strand
CCTGCGCTTGCTGTATCGAGGATTAAAGAGAATGGCGTGAGTGCTCTCGATGTCTTCAGAAAACGGGTGCCGCCTCCGGAGGGGATCCGGCCGGCCGCGGTATCGCAGATTCAGGATCATCTCGGCAATGTGTGGCATCTGTCCTCAGGTACATGAATTCGGCGCCAAAGTTTATCGACTTCTGTGTGGGCGTTTAGGGCGTTTTTGCGGCACGGTGGGGCGAAATTGCGGCACTATTGTCGAACGCGGCGTCCCACCGTCGATGCGGCCGGAAAGGGGGGACCCAGGATATCGCCCCAATGGCCTATCTCAGTCTCGTCGTACAGGCTGCGATGAACTTTGTCCAGCTTGGTGAGGGCCAGCCCGATCTTCTCCTTGAGGCGGTCAGCTCCCTCGGACGTCCAATCCCTTGCAACATTCACATTCGGAAGCGCCGGATCCTCGACTAGCGGGTCCCCCCATCGAAACAGGGTCTTTCCCCTTCCGAAATCCCATTCGTACATCCGTTCCAGCAAAGTCTCGAGCGCCGCATCCATTTCTCCAATGAATGCCGCCGGATCCGCTGCCAAGACATGATAAACGGCGCATTCGAGCACAAATGATCTAGGGCGATCAGGGGCAGCGACCCGGGCACGGGCCCAAGCCTTGAGGACGCGAACCAGACGCGTGTAATTGCCTCCTGCTTTAGCGCCTAGGACGCCAACAAGCGTCATCTGGCGTTTTGGCCAAGTCTTGATCCAAGTACGCTGTTCTCGATCCGGGATAAGCAGCGGTTGGTCAATGCCATCTGGAGCGACAGCCAATACAACATCAAGGTCAATATCCGACAGACTGACTCTTACGGCCCGTCTCTTTCGACGCGTCAGAAATTCGTCGTAGTAGTAAGAGAGTTTACGACGAAGGGACTCCATTGCACGGGATGGCTCCGCTTTCATCCAATCCGTGTCGACGACTACGATGATATCGACATCCCGGATGGGGCGGATCACAGTGCGACGGGCATAAGAACCATTCAGAAATGTGTCTTTAGTCAATCGCCCAAAGTACGAGTCATTCGACAAGTGATCGCGGAGCGCATTGTTGCTGCGTTGCGCGGACGCGATTTGTGAGTCCGGCAAGGAAATGTTCTGGAGGTAAACACGAAAGGCATCGAGTACGTCTGCCATGTCTGGCCTAGTTTCCGTCAGACGAGATCGTCGTGAGAGGCTGCGGCAATGCCCCGCCGATGTACGCGGGCCACTCGATGGCAGGGATAGTCCCCATCGACTGCAGACGGTGGACGAGCCGCAGGAAAAATGTTACGAGTGACGATTCCGCCGCCCCGACTACGAGTTCACCACCGGTGCCCTCCGTCGAAAGCTCGAACGCACCCGCTTCCAGCACACACCCCAAATCGAGTTGCTCTTCGACCGTTAGATCGGCGATCGACGCCTTGAATGATTCGCCGAGCCCGTTGCTCCAGCCAGAAGCTAGGGCCAGCACGCCTGCCAGGATCGGCGTGGGCGTGCGAGGAGGCCGCACCTGCCCACGGTCAACAATGGAAGCGTTGGTACGAAAAAGACGACGGACAGACGCTGCCTTTTGCCCAGCACCGGTCACGTACCGGGCGGTTAGTTCCTGCTTTGCCTCGAAGACCGCGTAAACACTTTCAGCAGGAACGAAGCACGCGCAATCTTCATCAAGGAACAGTGGACAATAGTGAGCATCGTGAACAATGACGTCGATTTGCTCGCTGACACCTCCCCGGCTGTCCACGACATGTCCTTTGCAGACGCGGTATCTCTGTGGAAGATGCTTTGAAAGCATCTTGCGCCATTGAGCTTCCGAGACGTCCCCCTTGGATGTGGCGTGGTCGACCGCGCTTCTCGAGAGTTGGAGTTCCGCGCGTAGTACGCGTTGATGCTCCATGAACAGGCGTTGGAGAACTTGACGTTCGTTCTGCATTCTAGGCCACCTCTTTCGTCGTTTCGGCACGATGCGGCGAACTGGGTCCCAGCCATTCACTCGTAACGAGCCAGAGTTCGTAGTAGTAAAGCCAAAAAGCCGTCCACGGGACGATTGTGACAGCCAGTGATTCACGCGCTATCCATATCCACTCGTCGGACCAATACAAACAGAGCGATCCATCCGGATACCGGTGCGGCGCATCGGTTCGAACGGCGGGTCGATCTACGTAGGTCCGAGGCGTCCGTTCCCGCTCGTGAACTATCCGAACCTCATACAGGGGCGAGTCGGGAGTTGGCTGAAGGGGACCCTTCCACTGGACACCACCGGCTCGGGTGATGCACCAACGGAATTGAGGAAAGACGGCTCTCATTTCGACCCGCTGCAACAGCGGGTTTTCTCGAGCTCGGGGGGCATGACGAAAACGAGTCATGCTCCGTGGAAGCGGGTGGGTCGAGTGGCGATCACCGCCGGACCGCCAATGACACGCCCCGTCGCGGCAATCTTGGTGACGCCCGGCTGGTGGCCCATCGCCTCTTCGCGCACAGCGCGCTTGACCTCGTCATCGGTCGGCCACCGGCTCCCGAATAAGCGTTTCCATTCTGCTCTTGCCACCGCATCGTCCTCGGCTACGACGGCACGTTCGGCCGCTCGGCGAGCGTCGCGTGCTCGGCGCATGAAAGTCTCGAAATGAGAGCGCTCCCACCCTTTTGTGATAAAGTGATCTTTGATTTGCGGATCGGGGATGCGAGGCGCTGCCGTACCCATGTCTATCAACTCCTCGTACTTGTCAGTGATGTAGATGAACGCATCGCGGACATTCTCGGCGGCAGATTTGTCGCACAGAGCCAGAGTGCCGCCCTCGACGCCGTACAGGAGTAGTACTTCGAGCACGTAGCTCTTCGGGCGGCGTCGAAGCATCTGCTCATCGCGCCATGCTTTCAGCATCTTGACCAGTGGCACGAGCTTTGTGCCATGCTTCTGGTTCAGCTCGGTCAAACGTTCAGCGTATCCGAGTGGGTCCGACGAGATCCACTCTTGCTGAGGCCGATCCGGCACTTTGAGCGAGTGATCCAGGCCTCGCGCCGCCACGGCGGGCACCATGTCCAGAAACAGATCGTCCGACGGAAGTTCTAGTCGCACAGACCGTCGTTGGCCTTGAGTGTTGATCTCGGCGGCGGGATAATCCTTCAAAACCTTATGCAGCTGTAGCAGGACGGCGTTCGGCGTGCGATCCAGTTCTTCCACAGGCACGAAAACCAACACGTCGACGTCGGGGATCCGCTCGATCGCGGTAGATCTACCGTACGATCCCGACAGCCGTGTGTGGGGTGACTGTGTCTTGAACTCATGCTGGGTCAGCCAGTCACGCACATCTCCGACTCGTGACGACGCAAGCTGTACGCGTTCGTCGGGCGGCTCGATCTTTTTCTGTAGCGCACTGAAGTAGTGCCGCATGTTTGGCATTCGTGTTTACTCCTTGAAGACACTCGCCGAGGATTGATCCCGAATCCGATTTAAGGCTAGCGCAGAAGAAATATTGTAGCAAGTGACACGCACGACTGTAATTGCGTAGTCGTGCGCACACTACGTGCGTGCGACTTGACATTCCGAATGTTGCGCGCCATGTTGACCTCACATGGCACGCCTCCGAAGCCCAGAGAAGCAGGCCGTCAGCAAGCGCGTTCAGGTAGCATTTGGCAAACGGCTGCAGTCTCAGCGAAAGGGGCGGCGCAACCAGGATCAGCTTGCTGAAGCGCTCGATCTTTCTCGCACGACAATCAGCAACATTGAGCGTGGACAACACCGAGTTTTTCTGGACCAAGCGTATCTAGCGGCTCAGGCCCTCGGCATTCCCTTAGCGGACCTGCTTCCCACACTCGATCAAGCGTTTCCTGCCGTGGCTGTCGTCTACGAAAAGCGCTCGGAGGTTCAACACGCGTCCCTTCTCCGCGTGTCTGAGATTGTTACGACTCTTCAGCAGCAGGCAGCGCCCGAACGCCGGGCGCGCCCGCCCCTCCGCTCGGCGTCTTCACGTAGAAAGAGGTAATCATTAATGCCAGCCATAACTCGCGGAGTACGGTATGCCAAAGACCTTCTTAAGATGGTGCGGGCGCGACCACCCGTACCAGTTGAAAGGATCGCACGAAAGTACGCGCAAGTAATACGACGACCTCTACCATCAGATATCTCCGGAATGCTCGTACCAATCCCAGGCATTGATGAAAAGTCACGATGGGCTATAGTCGTCAATTCAAACGACGCAGCGGTTAGGCAACGGTTTACCATCGCACATGAACTAGGGCACCTGATTATTCATCGGTATTCCACGCCGCACGCCGATGGTAGATACCTGGTGCGCTTTCGTAACGCGAAGTCAGCAAGGGGATCAGTTCGCGAGGAAATCGAAGCGAATCAGTTTGCTGCTGAATTGCTAATGCCCGAGCGATATGTGCGTCGCCTCGCAATTCGGCTCCGACTTGACGTCTTGGACGCGACCGTTGACCAGGAGGCTGTTCAGAAACTCATGCAGGCTGCAAGGAAACTGCAAGTCAGCGCTCAAGCCTTGTCGTTCCGGATCGCGAATCTTGGCATGACCTAAGCACCACATCTTGGCTTGCTTCGGCTCGTCCCTTCTTTTCTCACAAGAGCGAGCGAGCCTGTCATCCTGAGCGGAGCGCGCGGAACGCGCGCGTAGCGAAGGACCTGCTTTGCTTAACACTCCCCCGTACCTGCCCCTCACCGACCTGTCGGTCAGAGCGGCACGAGGCCTGTGCGAACCCCGAGTGACACAGCTTCGGTGCGCGAGCGGACGCCGAGCTTTTCGAGCACGGCGGCGAGATGGTATTTGACCGTGTGCGTGGTAATGCCGAGGTCGGCGGCGATTTCTTTGTTGCTGAGCCCCCGGGCAACGAGCCGCAGCACCTCGAGCTCGCGAGCGGTGAGCGCGCCCCCTTGCGAGACCGCGCCTGGCGCAGCCGTCGCGACAACGCGCTCGCTCACCACCAGGTCGGCGTCCTCGGCAGCCCCGACGAGCGCGACCTCCCCGTCAGCCCGGAGCAACGCGGCCACACGGCGGCGCGTCACAGCGTTGGAGAGATCGAGGTACACGCGCAGCTTCATTACGAGCTCGAGAGCAGTCGTTCCAAATCAGGCGCCGGAACTGCGAGCGCCAGCCCAGAGACGATCATCGCCGCCACACCGATGACATTGCCCTCTACATCGGCAATCGGACCGCCAGAGTTCCCGGGCGCCAGTCTCACGTCCGCCTGGACCCAGGGAATGAACGGGCTCCTGCCACGCCTGGGCCGCCGCTCCGCCATTCCAAACCCAAGCGGGATCGCCCCCACCGCCTGGAACACGCCGACGCTCACGGCGTCCTTCACGCCCAGCGGATGACCGACCGCGAACACGAGCGAGCCCGGGCGCAGCGCGTACGGATCGCCGCACGTAACCGCCGGCACGCGAGCCCCGGGCGCGTGGACCAGGGCGATGTCGCGGTCCACGTCACGGCCGACCACGGTGCCCTCCACGGCGCGCCCGTCGGGCGTCAGCACGACCGCTTTGCGCGACGAGACAACGTGCGCGCTCGTGACGAACAGGTCGCCGCCGTCCCCCCAGGCAAAGCCGGCGCCGTGGCCCCCCTCGACGATCGCGACCACGCTGGCGCGCAGCCGCGCTGCCGCGTCGCCGAGAAACAGTTCACCTGGCACGCTTACCGCCGGCCGCGCCCGCGGGGCCGCTCGCCGATCACCACTTCGATCTTGCGCTGTTTCCCGGCGCGCACGACGTCGAGGCTCACCTTCTTCCCGACCGAATCGCCACTCAGCACATCGAGCAGCTGATCGAAGCTCGTCACGATGACATCGCCCAGGAGCAATCCTGCTTTCGCCGCGGGGCTGTCCTTCTCGATCGACGCGAGCAACAAGCCGCCACCCTCATCGGTACGAACCGGCTGCATGGCGGCGCCGATCCAGCCGATTGGGACGTAGCCGCGCTCGAGGAGCTGGGCTATGACGCGGTTGACCGTCTCGACCGGAATCGTGGTCGCCAATGGACGACTCAGCGCACCGGAGTTGATGCCATGAATTTGGCCGCCCGAGTCCACTAGAGGTCCGCCGCCGAAACCGGGGTAGATCGTGAGGTCGGATTGCAGCCAGCGATCGATCTCGCCGCCTTTCCAGGCGCGCCATTTGCCGCCGGTAGCGCTGACGGCACCGAATGCGGCGCGCGCGCCACCCTCGTCGAGACGCCCCAGTGCGAGCACGAGATTGCCGGGACGGAGCACTGCCGGATCGCCAAGCTCGGCGACGCGGAGTGATCCAGGCGGAATGCGCAGCACCGCGAGGTCCGTCCCCCGGTCTCGGCCCGCAAACGTCGCGGGAATGCGTTTGCCATCCGGGAGCGTGACGGCGATGTCTTCTTCCTGTTTCACGGTGCCATCGGTCGTCACGACGACACCGTCTCGCCAGTGCACGCCGGTTGAGGGCAAGCGCGGCCGGGCGTGAACGGCCACAACTGCAGCGCCCGCCGCCGCCACGGCGTCGGCGAGCTGGTCGGAGAGAGCAGCGATGCTGGAGCGAGAGTCAGTCACGTGATCACCTGGGTTCGAGAGTTGTGTGTGCTCTCGAAGGGTGCACTGCTCGGGGCGAGCGCACCACTAGCCAGGTGGTCAGGGAGGAAGAAGGTGGCGGCGCTCGCTCATGATTGCTGGTGCGCCTCCACGAACCACAGCCACTTGTCGACGCCGCGCGAGATGTCGGTCAGCATGTCGGCGCTAGCGGCGTCCTCCAGCTCGTTCATCTCTTCGATCGAGATGCGCGCCGCGCGGCCGAACGCGCTCAGTGCGTCGGATAGCGCCGCCACGTGCTCGAGTCCGGTCGCGATCCCGATCGGATAGTCGGGCAACTTCGAACGCTGCTCGACGGCGCCGATCGTGCCTTCGGCGATACCGCCGAGCTGCACGACCCGCTCGGCAATGAGATCCACGTAGCCCTCGACGTCTTCGTTCACGTCATCGAACAGCTTGTGGAGTCCAATGAAGGACGGGCCTTTCACGTTCCAGTGGGCCTGCTTGCACTGGCTCTGCAGATCGATCGCTTCGGCCAGCCGCTGATTGAGCAAGCCAATCACCTCAACCCGTTTGTCTTCTGGCAGATCGTTCTTGGTGGGAAACAGTTTGGTGTCGTCGGCCGGCCGTGCGACAGTCTCAGCAATGCGGGACTGCGCGGGCGACTTCTTTCCCTTCCCGTCACGACGCCGGGTGAGAGCGCGAGCCATGGGCGAATCTCCCTTGGTTAGAGTCGTTGCCTACACCGGAAGTTGGATCGGTGGGTGCCTGCTGCGCTAGCCTCTAGTCGTGTTTCCTTCTTTCCCTCCTCCTTTCGCACCTGAGCGAGCAAGCCTGTCATCCTGAGCGTAGCGAAGGATCTGCTTTAGGTGATAGGATGTCCTCCCATGATTACTGCACTGGTACTCGCCCTGCAGCTCGGCACACCGCGCCTCTACGACCGCGTCATCCTCGGCGGACACGTGATGGATCCGGCCTCCAAGCTCGATGCGGTCCGCAACATCGGCCTCACGGGCGGACGCATCGCCGTCATCACGACGCGCGCGATCCAAGGCCGGGACACGGTCGACGCAAGAGGCCTAGTCGTCGCCCCCGGCTTCATTGACATCCACGCGCACGGACAGACGCCCGAGACCTATCGGTTCTACTCACTCGACGGCGTGACGACAGCGCTCGAGCTCGAGCTCGGCACGGCGGACGTCGCTGCGTGGTACCGCGAACGAAATGCCGGCGAGCGCATCAACTACGGCGTCAGCATCGGCCACATCAAAGTCCGGATGGCGGTGATGCACGATCCCGGCACCCGGATGCCGGTGGGCGACGGAGCCTATCGCGCGGCGTCGCCGGCACAGATTAGCGAGATCGCGCAACGCATTGAGATCGGTCTCCGCGAGGGCGCGGTCGACATCGGCGCCGGGTTTCCGTACACGCCGGCGGCCACACGCGAGGAGCTGCTCGCCGTGTTCCGCGTGGCCGCCAAGACGAAAACGCCAATCCACGTGCACATTCGCCCGGGCGTCGCCGGTTTGAAAGAAGTGCTTGCGCTTGCCAACGAAACGCATGCCCCGTTGCATGTCGTGCACATCAATAGTGTCGGCCTTGCCGAAACGCCGATGCTGCTCGAGATGATCGGCGACGCGCGAGCTCACGGACGCGACGTGACGACGGAGGCGTATCCGTATGACGCCGGCATGACGGAGATTCAATCCGCGACGATCCAGGACGTCTACAAAAATGCTCCCGATGAGCGCCTGGCCGAGCTGGAGTGGCCGCCCACCGGGGAGCGGCTGAATCGAGAGAGCTTTGAGCGCTACACTCGGACTGGCGGTCCCGTCGTGGTTCATACGAACACAGAGCCGATGGTGGTCGTGGCGATCACCAGCCCACTCACCATCATCGCGAGCGACGCATACTGGCAGGACGGCACCGGCCATCCGCGGACGACAGGTACGTTCGCACGCGTGCTCGGCCGCTATGTGCGCGAAGCGCGGGCAGATGTAGGGGCGCAGCATGCTGCGCCCCTACCTACCGACATTCTGTCGTTAATGGACGCGATCCGCAAAATGACGCTGCTGCCGGCACAGCGACTCGAGCGCCGAGTCCCGGCGATGCGGCAGAAAGGACGTCTGCGTGTGGGCGCGGACGCGGACATTACGATCTTCGATCCGGCGACGGTGGTGGATCGCTCGACGTACCGGGAACCGTCGCTCGCGCCCGTCGGCATTCAGCACGTGATCGTGAACGGCGTGTCTGTCGTCACGAACGGGCAGGCAGTCGAAGGCGTCGCACCGGGGAAAGCGGTGCGGGCGGCGCAAGCTCCCTAACTACGCGCGTAGCTGAAGCCGCGCTCGTGCGCTTTGGTTATCGCGATCAGCACGTCCGGTACGATGACCACGCCCGGTACAGCGTGCGCGGTCAGATCGGCGTGAATCTCGGCCGCGGTGCCCAAGCCTAGTTTCTCGAGCCGCCCCGACCACCGCTTCAGCGCATTGTTGCAGAGCAGGAACACCACGCCCCGACGTTGCAGCGACTCCATCGAGCTCTCCGGTGTGCCATCGGCCACCGGGTCACCCGGTTGCGGGTGAGCGAAGTAGTTGCGGATCAGGGGCGCGCTGGTGGTTGAATCCGTGAGGCTCAAGGCCGCGCCGAGTCGATATTTCGCCCACATCGCGTCCTGCAGTCCCAAAGGAGTGGTCCGGGCGTACAGCGTGATAACGAGGCTGATGTCCCGTTCCCCGACCCCATAGGCCTCGCGCCACGCATCGAGATAAGTCCGCGCGTGCCGCAGGACCGTCCCGCCATCCGGATCAGGTGCATCGAACAGCTGGCGATGCTTGCCCTTGAGCTGATCGAGCCAGGCGTCGGACGCCGGGGGAGACGGGCTGTCGTCGATACGGAGCGCCGCGCCGGCGCTCACTGCGGCAATTGTACCAAGGAATTCGCGACGGTCGGTCATGGTCAAGTCTCCTGCGGCGTGTAGTGTTGAGGTCCCTGCCACCGAGGTAACATGACGCAGTGATGACCGAGGCGCGAACGGATCCCGATCTGCTCTATATCGGGACGTATACCGAAAACCGCCGGCCTTTAGGCATCTACCTCGTCCGCATGGACCGGCGGTCCGGCGAGCTGGTGCGAGTCGGGGCGGCAAACGCCGGCGCAAACCCGTCCTTCCTTAGTATCCACCCCCACGGCCGGGTGCTCTACGCCGTGAACGAGCTCGAGCAGACCGGCATGGTGAGCGCCTTCGCGATCGAGAGCGGCAGCGGCGCGCTCACCCGGCTGAACGAGCAGCCGTCGCAAGGTGGCTCGCCGTGCTACGTGAGCGTGGACCACAGCGGTCAAGTGGTGCTTGTCGCGAACTACGCCAAGGGCACAGTCGCGCTGTTGCCGATCGAGGCGAATGGCGCGCTCGCGCCGGCTACGTTCGTGTTGGACCGGGCTGTGTTGCGGCGCACAAAAGGACCGAATGCCGAGCGTCAGGAAGGGCCGCATGCCCACTGCATCCTACCGGACTCATCCAACCGCTTCGTGCTCGAAGCAGACCTCGGCGTCGACCGCGTCTTCGTCTACCGTCTCGATCTCGACAAGAAATCGCTGAGCCATATAGAGGAAGGCGATGCCGTCATGCGCCCCGGCGCGGGTCCGCGCCACCTCGCGTTCCACCCTACCCTGCCGCTGGTGTTCGTCGCCAACGAGCTCGACTCCACAGTCGCCACGCTGCGCTTCGACGCCGAGCGCGGCGCACTCTCGTTGCTCGACGCACGCTCGACTCTCCGGCCCGGGTGGACCGGCACGAATTACCCGGCCGACATCCACGTCGCTTCGACCGGGCGGACGCTGTACGTATCGAACCGCGGCCACAACAGCATCGCGGTGTTCTCCGTGGCAGAATCCACGGGTGCGCTCTCGCTCGAGCAGGTGATCTCCACCGAGGGCGATTGGCCGCGCAACTTCAGTCTCGATCCGACCGAGCGGTGGCTGCTCGTCGCCAATCAGCGGTCGGACTCCGTCATCGTGTTCGCGCGCGATCCGGAGAACGGCAGGCTGACACCTACACGCCAGCGGCTATCGATACCGAGTCCGGTCTGTCTGCGGTTCCTGCGAGCTTAGACGTTCCGCCAGCTCCGCGCGACAGCGGTCTGTCCGGGAATGGCAACGGGGGCCACGGGCATCGACCCGAACTGCAGGTCGCTCGGCACGAGGTCCTGCGGGGCGTTCAGGATCGCGTCCCAAGTGATCTCCTGGCCGGTGTAAGCGGCCTCGCGTCCCATAATCGCGGTCAGCGTGCTCTCGGCGACCTGGCGGCCTTCGTTGAGCGGCTGCCCGGCGCGGATGCTCGCGATCAGATCCGCGTGCTCCTGCACGTACGGGTTGGTCTTCGGCGTCTGCGCATCCCAAGTCCATGGCGCAGCGCCCTCGATGACGGCGTGAGCGTCGGACGTACCCCGCGTGCCGACGAAGCGCTCCGCCACCCGGGACGCGCAGCCCTTCATCTGGCGACACATGCTCTGCACGCGCACCCCGCCTCCGACCGGGTACTCGAACTCGACGGCGAAGTGGTCGAAGATGTGCCCGTACGCGGGATCGGTACGCGACTGGCGCCCACCCACGCCCACCGCCTTCACCGGGTGTGCGCCGAACACCCAGTTAGCCACGTCGATGTTGTGAACGTGCTGCTCCACGATGTGGTCGCCCGACAGCCACGTGAAGTAGAGCCAGTTCCTGATCTGCCACTCCACGTCGGACCACGCCGGCTCACGGGGGTGCATCCACAGGCCGCCCATATTCCAGTAGACCTGGCCGCCGACCAGGTCGCCGATCGCGCCATCGTGGATGCGTTGGATGGCCGCGCGGTAGCCCGCGTCGTGGCGCCGCTGTGTGCCGGCCACGATGGCGAGACCCTTCTGAGCGGCGAGGTCGGCCGACGCCATCACGGCACGGATCCCCGTCGAGTCCACCGCCACCGGCTTCTCCATGAAGACGTGCTTCCCCGCTTCGATTGCGGCCGCCAGGTGGCGCGCGCGAAACGCCGGCGGCGTCGCCAGCAGCACCAGATCGATTTTGCTCTCGAGGACCTTCTGGTATGCGTCGAAGCCGGTGAAGGCATGCCGGTCGTCCACGGTCGCCACACTCGCCAGGCTCTCTCGACACTTGGAAAGATGATCCGGGAACAGATCGCCCATGGCGACGAGCTGCACCCCTTCCGAGGACGCGAGGCAGTTCTTCGCCGCATCGGTGCCCCTGCCACCGCAGCCGATGAGCCCAACGCGAATCGTGGCACCCCTGCCGGAGGCGGACGTGGGCGCGCGCGCCAGAGCCAGTCCCGCCGCAGTCGACGCCGTGACCGTCACGAAACGACGCCGTGTGATGTTTTTCACAGCTCACCCTCCTTATCGGTCAGCGGTTGAACGGCAGGCCCAGGCCGACGCGCAGGCCCCAATTGCCATTGTAAAACGGAAACGGGCTGTTCTCCGCCGTGTGAAACATGGCGTCGAGATCGACGCCGCCGCGCAGCCAGAGCCGCCCGTTCAGCCGATAACCCAGTCCGAGGACCACGGATACGCCGCCGTCGCTCTGCTGGTAGGGTGCGCCATACCAGTTCCGCACATACCCGACTCCGAACAACGCTTCCAGCCGGTTGCCCTCTCCGACGGGCACGCGATCTACCAGGCGCAGGTGCACGGGGGTGTACGACACGGAGTTGCTCGTGGCGTGCGCAAGGTCGACGTCGAGCGTGAGCCTCGAGCCGAGGTACACGGTTGCCCCGGCGCCGACGGCCAGGGCGCCGCCCATCCCCAGACCGTTGTCGAAATTGACGTAGCGGGTGAACCCGCCAACCTCCATCGTGCCTCGCTGCTGCGCCGCCGCCGCCGCCGCCGGTTGCGCGAGTACCAGCGCTCCCACCGCCAACACACGCATTGTTTGAGACGTCATGGTCATTTCTCCCGTGGAGCTCGTTTCGTGGTGATGAGGATGACGCCGTTCGCGCCCCGGCTGCCGTAGATCGCCGTCGATCCGGCGTCCTTCAGCACGTCGATCCGCGCGATGTCGCGCGGCACAAGGCCGGCGAGCGCGGCTCCGATCGCGCCCTGCGTCGGCACGCCGTCGATCACCAGCAGCGGCTCGTTGTCTCCGTGCAGGGAGCGCGTGCCTCGGATCCGCACCGAGACCTCCCCGTTCGATAAGCGCATCACCGTAAGGCCGGGCACGCGCTCCAGCATCTGCACGACCTGCGTCACCCGGGCGTCCGTCTCCTCGGGCCTGACCGAGGCGATGGAGCCCGTCACCTGTTGTGTCGATTCCGTGCCGTAGCCGACCGAGACTTCCCCGTCCTTGGGCGCAGGACTTTGTCGGCTGGGCGCACGGCCACACGCGACGAGCAGCGCGAGCCCAACTGCGGCTGTCTTTATCAAAATCCAGGATTCTGGCTGAGCAGCGGGTTCCGGTTCAGCTCATCGAGCGAGATCGGCATGAAGTACATCTTGTCGTCCCAGGCCCGGCGCTGGATGCTGTGCGTCTCGTACCGGTAATTCGTCCACGTACTCCGATCCGTGGGGCTGGTCCCGTTGGCGAAGATGTTGATCCCGAACGCGTCCTTGTTCAGCACCTGCGGCGCGATCATCCAGCGCCGCGCATCGAAGAAGCGCTGCTCTTCAAATGCCATCTCGACGCGGCGCTCGTTCCGATACTCGTCGCGCAGGTCGGGGCCGGCGACCAGGTCCGGCATTCCGGCGCGGCGCCGGATCTGGTTGAGGACGGTGAGCGCGTCCCCCACCTCGTTCAGCTCGATCGACGCCTCCGCGTAGTTCAGCAGCACCTCGGCGTAGCGGAAGAAGATCCACGGCACCTGTTCCCTGGTGAACTGGGCGTTGATCGATGGATCGATGAACTTCCGCAGATAGTAGCCGGAGTAGGCGCCGTTCCAGTTCTCGACCGGGCTGTCGCGGGTGTCGAGGCCGGCCACGACACTCCCACCGGTGAGCGTGAGCGCGCGGAACGTCTGGATCGTGCCGACGGGATCGAGGTTCTTCACGTCGTCGGGGCGCGTCCTCCAGGGCGCGCCGTCGTAGGCGATCGAGGCATAGAATCGAGGATCGCGGTTGGCGTAGGGGGCCGCCGCTTCCACCGGGTTGCTCCAATCAAACTTCGAGCCGTTGGCCATGCGGTAATCGTCGACCACATTCTGGATCGGCGTGTTGCCACCCCAGGTGTGAAAGCCGTTGGGGCCGTTGTGCAGGCCGGGATGGTAGCCGTCGTCGCGGGTGGACAAGAAGAACCGGCTCAGGATCACTTCTTCGCTCATCCGCTGCAGGAACAGGTCGCCGTAGTTCTGCGTCGCCTCCTGCGGGCTCGCCGGGCTCGGCCGGAACAGGCCGTAGATCCCGAGATCCATCACCGCCTTGGCGGCATTCTTGGCGGCACGCCAGAGCGCCGCGCGATCCTGCGGCGTGGTGTAGCCGGTGAACGTGCTGTCGCTCGGGTTCAGATTGTACAGGTCGCTGGCTGCGTACAGCAGCACGCGCGCCTTGAGCGCGAGCGCCGCCCCCTTCGTCGCCCGGCCGACGTCGGTCCCCGAGAAGGACAGGGGCAGCAACGCCGCTGCCGAGTCGGCATTGGCGACGATGAAGTCGACCGTCTCCTTGAAGCTGTTTCGCGCGACCTTGTAGTCCTCGTTGAGGCCGTACACCTTGGTGATCAGCGGGACGCCGCCGTACATCCGCATCAGGTTGTGGTAGAAGTACGCGCGCAGGAAGTAGGCTTCTCCCTTCATGCGCCGCTTCAGGGCGTCATCAAAGCCGGCCGCATCGATGTGGCTGAGGAAGATGTTGGTCTGCCGGATGCGCGAGTAGCTGGGCCCCCAGTTGAAGTGGCTGTAGCGGCCGTCGTCGAGCGCACCCCGGGCGCTCGAGGTGATGAGCGATTGGAGGACCACCTCGGTGTTGTAGTTGTGGATGAAGTGCGTCTCGTCGGTCATCGACGCCAACATGATCTCGTACAGCCCGTGCCCCAGACCCCGGTAGGCGTCGTTCAGGAACGCCTGCGCCAGGTTCGGATCGGCGAACACGGCCTGATCCGGAAACTGGTCCTTCGGCGTGACCTCGAGGACCCCCTGGCAACTGGTCGCCCCCAGAAGGCCGAGACTTGCGATGGCGATACGGAGCTCGCGGTTCATGGCAGGTGGTCTCCTAGAACATTACGGACGCGCCGAAGTTGAACACGCGCTGCTGCGGGTAGTACTGACCGTTCGTGTCCCGCGTCTCGGGATCGACGACCTTGAACCGGTCCAGCAGCAGGAGATTGTATCCGTTGGCGTACACCCGGACGTCGCGCAGGCCGAGGCGGCCGGCCAGGCGAGACGGGAAGTGGTATCCGACCTCGAGCGACTTGAGCCGGACGTAGCTCGCGTCGCGCAGGAAGTACGTGTTCGCGTTTGAGATCCAGTATTCGTCCAGCCGGTTGAACGCGCGTGGCCCCGAGGCATTGGGATTCTCGGGCGTCCAGCGCTCGGCGGCGAACTCGGCGGTGTAGTTGCCGATGTCACCCGATTCCGTCAGGAAATACTGCACGGCATCGAAGGCGCCCTGGAAGAAGACGGTGGCGTCGAATCGGCTGGCCTGCGCGCCGAGCTTCAAGCCGAAGGTGTAGCCGGGGTCGCCGGTCTGGTCGATGCGGATGCGGTCGCGCGCGTCGATCACGCCGTTGCCGTCGATGTCCGCAAAGACGATGTCTCCGGGGCGGGCGCCGGCCCAATGGGGCCGGCTGGCGACATCGGCGGAGTCTCTGAAGATCCCGATCGCCTTGTACAACATGCCGGGACAGGACGACACGGCCACGCACATCGGCCTACCGGTCGAGCGCTGCCACGGCGGCGCTCCCGGCGGCTCGTCCCAGTAGTCGACCCGGTTCCGGGTATGCCCGAAGTTGAACGTCACGTCGTAGGAGACGTCGCCCGCCCGTTGCTCGCGCCAGCCGATGGAGCCGTCGTACCCCCAGCTCGAGACCTCGCCGATGTTCTCGCGTGGGAGAGTCAGGCCGGCCGTCTGGGGTACCGAAGCATTCCGGTTCCATAGAATGTTGTTCCGCCGCTCCCGGAAGTAGTCGACAACCACGGAGAGCCGGTTCTGGAGCAGCGTGCCGTCGAAGCCGACATTGAGCTGCTTCGCGACCTCCCAGGTGATGTTCGGGTTGGGGGTGCGCGTCTGGAAAACGCTTTTCACTTCCGTGTTGCCGCCGAAGACGTACCCGCTCCCAAACCCGTAGGTGGCCAGGTACTGCCACTCCGGTATGCGGTCGTTCCCCGTCTTGCCCCACGATCCGCGGAACTTGAGATCGTCGAACAGCGAGATGTGGTCTCGGAAGAACGGCTCATCAGAGATGCGCCACCCCACCGACACGGCCGGGAACAAGCCGAAGCGCTTGCTCGCCGGGAAGATGTATGACCCGTCCAGCCGGCCAACGAGCTCGAGGAGATACTTGTTCTTGAAGGCATAGTTGAGGCGGCTGAAGTAGTTCAGGCGCGCCGCGACCCACGCCGTCCCGCCGCTGGTCTTCCCGAGATCGCCGCCGGCGAACAGCTGGTCGACTTGATTGGAGACGAAGTAGTCGCGGAACCCGTTGAGACTCGAGCTGTCCGCCGTCCGTCGCTCGATGCCGCCCATGACGCCGACGTGGTGCTGCCCGAATTCGTGGCGATACTCGGCGTACAGGTTCAGCAGGCCACTGGCCGACCGCAGATCAAACTGGTTGAGTTGGGGCGTGTTGAAGCCGCGGGTGGCGGCCTGCAGCACGGGCTCGCCGTTCGCGTCGCGCGTCTGGTAGTCCCACGTGTACAGCGTCCACGGAGTCCGCCACGCCTTATCCGTCCGCGAGAAATAATCGTAGGACGCGTTGGCATGGACCGTCAGACCGCTCACCCCGGGCATCTCCCAGTCCCCGCCGAGGTTGCCCTGCAAGTAGTAGCGATCGTCCTTGTCGTAGCCCGTCGCCGGCGTCGCGATCACGACCGGGTTGTCGCCGTATTCGATATCGGGGCCCGGCAGACCATTGGGCCAATACGCGGGGAGGTTCGGCTTGCCGCGCATCAGCTCGCGGAAAATTGAGCCCGCGCTCCGGGTCGGGAAATTGCGGGTCTCCAGCCGTCCCGTGACGTCGAAGCGCAGGCGCATGTGGCTCGAGACCTGGCCGTCGATGTTGCTGCGGAAGTTGTACTGGTCGTACCGCGTCGCGCTGTTGCGGTAATAACCGTCCTCGGCTTGACGCCCCAGCGAGAGATAGTAGCCGAGGCGGTCCGCGCTGCCCCGCAGCGCCACGTGCCCGACATTCTGCAGCGACATCGGCTTGATCACCGCGCCGAACCAATCGGTGTTGGGATACAGCCAGGGATCCGCGTGGTCGCGGTATTTCTGGATCTCGTCCGCCGCATAACGGGGCGCCCGATTGCGGTACGCGTCGATCTCGTCGAGCATCGTCATGTACGTCGCCGCGTCCGCCATGCGGGGAAGGCGGGTGGGCTGGTTGAAGCCCTGGTTGAAGCTCGCCGTCAGCTCCGGCTTGCTCCCGCTCCCGCGCTTCGTCGTTACCAGAATGACGCCGTTGGCCGCACGTGAACCGTAGATCGCGGCCGTGGCGTCCTTCAGGACGCTGATGCCCTCGATGTCGCTCGGGTCGAGCCGTTCCAGCCCACCGACGCGGTCCGGCACGCCGTCGATCACGATGAGCGCGCTGTTGTCGTTCAGCGTGTGATTGCCGCGAATGCGGATCGTTGCGCCGTCGTATCCGGGCTCCCCGCTGCGGTTGATCGTCACCACACCGGGCAGCCGGCCGCTCAGCGTATTCGACAGGTTGACCGTCGGCACGCTCTTCAGCTCCTGCCCTTCGACGGCGCTGACAGCGCCCGTCAGGGTCGCCTTGGACTGCTCGCCGTAGCCGATCGCCACGACCGCCTGCAGCTCGACGGCGTTCGCCAGCAACCGGACGTCGACGACGGCCTCCAGCCCGTCCTGAACCACGATCGCCGTATCGCGCGGCGCGTAGCCCAGCCGCCGGGCCCGCAGCCGGTAGGTCCCGGGCGGCACGGCGGCGATTGAGTACTGGCCCTCTGGTCCGGTCGTGGCGCCGAAGGGCGTCCCCACCACTATGACGACGACGCCCGCCAGTGGGCCGCTGTTGGTGGCGTCGCTCACGGTCCCCCTGATCGATCCCGTCGCACCCACAAGCGATCGCGGCACGAGCGCGACCTGATTGCCGCCGGAGAACAGCACGTCCACATCGGTCGCGAGGAGCAACTCGGCCAACGCTCCGGCGACGGAGATATCTTCCGCGCGCAGGCGCACCGGCCGGCCCAGCGGTACGAGGGCCTTGCTGTAGAGCAGGTGCAGCCCTGCCTTGCTCGAAACCACCCGCAGCGCCTCCTCCAGCGTCACGCCCTCCAGGTCGAGCGAGATCCGCTGGCTCAGGACCGGCGAGCGAGCGACATCAACCGGCACCCGCCGGGCGGCGCGAGTGGCCAGGAGAAACCGGGGACCAAGGGCAGGGACGCCGTCATCGGACTCCTGGGCGCGCAGTGCGCACGGAGCGGTCGCGACGGCGAGCAGCGAAAGCAGCGACAGCAAGCGAAGCATGGGCCGATTCTCCTTGGATTACGGCGCCGGCCGCCGGTGATACAGCAGGATGGTCGAGTTCCGCCGGACGACGCGGACGTTCAATGCAGCGCTGATGAGATCGAGGACTTTGTCGAGCGGCTCACCGTGCAGCGAAGCGGTGAGCGGATAGTCGCCGAGCGCGGAATCCCCCAACTGGAGATCGGTGTCATACCAGCGCCCGAGCTGGGCGAGCGCATCGCGCAACGGCGTGTTGCGGAACACCAGGCGGTCCCTGCGCCAGCCCAACCAGGCCGCCGTGTCCACGCCGCGCTCTATGCGCAGCCGGCCGCCTCGGTCCAGCCGGCCGAGGTCGGCGGCGCCGAGCACCAGACCGCTCAGATCCACTGAGCCTTCGACGACGACCACTTCGACCTGACTCGCACCGGGATAGGCACTCACGCCGAACTTCGTCCCCCGATCCCGCGTGACGGCGTTGGCTGCGTAGACCGTGAACGGCTTCTTAGGGTCGGGGGCGACTTCGAAATACGCTTCGCCCTCGAGATACACGTCGCGCGCCCTGCCGCCATACCCCGGAGCGTACCGGATCGCGCTCGCCACGCCGAGGTCGACTCGCGTGCCGTCGGGGAGTCGCAGCGTCGCGCGCTGCCCACGCCTGGTCGCGATCTCGCGAACGGGGGCGACGGCCGAGCGTCGGTTGCGATGCACCAGGACGCCCGTCAGCATCGAGCAAACCACGAGGATCACTGCAGCGACTTGCCACACCGCCCAAATCCGCAGACGAGCCTCACCCCCTGTCCCCCTCTCCATTCTGGAGAGGGGGAACGCGTGGTCCGGTCCGAGGCGGCGCCGCAACGCGCGCCACGCGCCGTCGACGTCCCAGACGACGCTCACGCGCCGCACCAGCTCCCACACGCGTACCAAGGCGTTCACCAGCTCGGCACGCGCCGGGTTTTGCGCCAACCAATGGCGCATCTCGGCCGCCTCGTCCGGCGTGCATCGTCCCGCCACGTAGCGGGCAATACGAGGTCCGTCGCGCTCCTCGTTCACACAGTCTCCTCCCTCCTGTGAGAACGCGGACGACGGGGTGAACCTTTACTGGAGGTAAGGGGCGAGCTTCGCGCGGAGCGTCTTGAGAGCGCGCCACATCTGCTGTTCGACGGTATTCACCGAGATGCACAGCATCCGCGCGATTTCGGCGTTGGAGAGACTGCGGTAACGGCTGAGGGTAAAAATGAGACGGCACCGCTCGGGAAGGTCGGCCACGGCGCGCTCGAGCGCGTCACGCACCTCGTGCTCACGGAGCGGCTCGTCCGCGCCCGCCGGCGCTGCGCGCGCCACAGAGGACGGACTCTTCGCCCAGGCGGCCGCGACCCGTTCCCGGCGAAGATGGCCCACCGCCCGGTTGCGAGCAGCGGTATACAGGTAGGACGTAGCGAGGGTTCCGGCGGGCGTTAGGGCGCGCTCCCAAAGGCGGAGGAACAAGTCCTGCACTAACTCCTGGGCTACAGCACGCGAGCGCACATAGCCGTACACATAATCGCAGAGCTGCGAATAGTGTGTGCGGAAGAGGGCTTCGAACGCGGCGATGTCGTGGCGCTGGCCACGGACGTCGCCGCTCGGAGCGGGCCAGCTCACAGACGGCATGCTGTGCGCCATCGCGTCGGTCCCCTGGACGGAACGAAGGCACTTCAAGTTTGACGCCATGTCGAGGGATTTCGGCGACGCGATAGGGAAAGGGGTTAGCCCACGCCGGTGGCCGCATGTTGCGTTCGCACTACAGCAGATGCGTTGCGTCAATCCATCATGAGCCCAGTTTTGGAAGGAGCGCCGTCCCATGTTCGCACGTTCCGCGATGGTTGTCTGCCTCGGCGTAGCCGTCCTGTGTGGCGGCGCGGCTCCCCCGCCCCGACACTTGCTCGACAACGGCCTCGCTCGTACGCCGCCGATGGGCTGGAACAGCTGGAACCACTTCGGCTGCGACGTGAGCGCCCAGCTCATCAGGGAAACCGCGGACGCGATCGTGGCGAGCGGCATGCGCGACGCCGGCTATCAATACGTGGTGATCGACGACTGCTGGCAGGTGGCGCGCGACCGGTCCGGCCGCATCGTCGCCGATTCCACGCGCTTCCCGGGCGGCATAAAGCCGCTCGCCGACTACGTGCACTCCAAAGGGCTCAAGTTCGGCATCTACACCGACGCGGGACGCCAGACCTGCCAAGGCCGGCCCGGCACCTACGCGTTTGAGGAGCTCGACGCGCGGACGTACGCGGGGTGGGGCGTGGACTATGTGAAAGAGGACTGGTGCCACGCCGAGGGGCTCGATGCGCCGACCCAGTACGCCAAGTTCCGCGACGCGCTCGCCAAATCCGGCCGACCGATCGTATTCAGCATCTGCGAATGGGGCTCGAACCATCCGTGGAACTGGGCGCCACGCACCGGCAACCTGTGGCGTACCACCGGCGACATCGGCGACCGCTGGGCCAGTATGATCGGCATCGTCGATCTCTCGAGCCAGTACGCCCTCGCCGCGGCTCCCGGCGCCTGGAACGACCCCGACATGCTGGAGGTCGGGAACGGCGGCATGACCGACGACGAATACCGCGCCCACTTCAGCCTGTGGGCGATCATGGCAGCGCCCCTCATGGCGGGCAACGACGTGCGCACCATGAGCGCCGCGACGCGCGAGATCCTCACGAACAAGGAAGTGATCGCGGTGGATCAGGACTCGCTCGGCGTGCAGGGGATGCTGGTGCAAGCGTCGGTCCCCGATCTCCAGGTCTGGGCCAAACCGCTCGCCGACAGCGCCCGTGCAGTCGTGCTCTTCAACCGTTCCGCGTTACAGACCGTGATCACCGTGTCCTGGAGGGCGCTCGGGATTCGCGGGCCGGCCCGAGTGCGTGACCTCTGGGCGCACACGGACGCCGGCACATTCACCGGCCGGTTCAGTGCGCCCGTGCCGGCGCACGGTGCCGTGATGGTGCGGATCACGCCGCAATGAACCGGCGGGCTTAACAGCAGGGTCCTGACATGCGGGGCTCGCGTTTATTAAAGGAGTGGGTAGGGAGGGCAAAGGATCTGCTTTTTGGGTAGGTTGGCTCTTCCTTGACTACGCCCGTTCAGGCACAGCCGCACGATCTCCGCCGAGTCATCGGACTCTTTGGCGGAATCGCGCTGATCGTCGGCATCACCATCGGGAGCGGGATCTTCCGCACTCCCCCCACGATCGCCGGGCTCGTCCCCAATCCGCTCGTCATCATGGGACTCTGGACGGCCTTCGGCCTGATCAGCATTTGCGGCGCGCTCGCGGTGGCGGAGCTGAGCACGCTGCTGCCCGAGGCCGGCGGCGTCTACGTGTTCCTGCGCGAGGCATACGGCGACGCCGCCGCATTCGTCTTTGGCTGGCTGTATGTGCTGGTCACGACGCCCACCGCCGTCGCTTCACTTGCCACCGTCTTCGCGGAATTCCTGCTCAACCTGCTGGGCATCCCCGCCGGTGTCACGACCGTACAGCTGATCGCGATCGCCGCGATCGTCACGCTCACGTTCGCCAATGTGCTCGGCGCCCAAGTCGGCGCAGCCGTGAGCGGCGTGACCACACTGGTCAAGGTGACCGCGCTGGCGGCGATTATCCTCGGCGCGTTTCTGCTCGGACATGGCAGCCTTTCCAACTTGACCGAAGGCGGCACCGTGCAAGGCAGCGGCCTGGCGCGCGCCGTCGCCGCGGTCATCTGGACCTACGACGGCTGGATCGCCGTCAGCATGATCGCGGGCGAGGTCGTGGCGCCCGAACGCCTGATGAAGCGGATCATCATCGTGGGAATGCTGGTCATCGTCACGCTGTACGTCGGGGCGAACCTGGCCTACCTCTACGTGATGCCGGTCAGCATTATGGCGCAGCAAAAGGAAGCGATCGCGCGGACGGTCATGACGGCGATCGCGGGGCCCGCCGGCGGCGTCCTCATCATGCTCGCGATCATGACGAGCGTGTACGGCGCGCTCAACGGCAACCTGCTCGCCAAGCCGCGCGTCCCCTACGCAATGGCGCGCGACGGCCTGATCTTCTCGTTCCTCGGCAAGACCCATCCGCGCTGGGCCACGCCGTGGGCCGCGGTGCTGATCCAGGGTGTGGTCGCGATCATCATGGTCCTCACCCTCCGGGATTTCGATACGCTCACGACCTACTTCGTGGTCGTCGAGTGGGCCGCGTTGATCTTTGCCGTCGGCGCGGTGTTCGTGCTACGTCGGAAGATGGCTGAACGCCCCAGGCCGTTCCGGACGCCGGCCTATCCGTTGGTGCCGTTGGTATTCATCCTTGGCACCGTGGTGGGCTTGTCGGCCATCGTCTGGGGACAAATTCAGATTCATAACTATTCGCCGGTCTACGGTCTCGGCATTGCGGTGGCCGGATTCCCCGTTCATTACCTGTGGAAACGATTGCAGAGGAGCAAGTGAGACACGCCATCAGCCGGACAACCGGTCGACCTCGATGATGGCATCCGCGAATGCCCGCGGCGCCTCCTGCGGCAGGTTGTGCCCGATACCGCCGGTGATGAGCCGGTGCGCGTACTTGCCGGAGAATTTCTTCGCGTAGGCAACGGGCTCCGGATGCGGCGCGCCGTTCGCATCACCTTCCATGGTTATGGTCGGCACCATGATGATCGGCGCCGCGGCCAGCCGCTGTTCCAGGTCATCAAATCTCGACTCCCCCGCGGCGAGACCGAGCCGCCAGCGATAGTTGTGGATCACGATCGCCACGTGATCCGGATTGTCGAGTGCGGCGGCGCTGCGATCGAACGTCGCATCGCTGAATGCCCATTTCGGCGAGGCGAGCTGCCAGATGAGCCGCGCGAACTCCTTGCGATTCTGCGCGTATCCCACGCGGCCCCGCTCCGTGGCAAAATAGAATTGGTACCACCATTGCAGCTCCGCCTTCGGCGGCAACGGCGTCTGACCGGCCGCGGGATTCCCGATGAGATAGCCGCTGACGGACACGAGCGCTTTGCACCGTTCGGGCCAGAGCGCGGCGACGATGTTCGCCGTGCGCGCGCCCCAATCGAAACCGGCGAGGATCGCCCTTTGGATCTTCAACGCGTCCATGAGCGCGACCGTGTCGACCGCCACGACGGACTGTTGCCCGTTCCGCGGCGCTTGCTCGGAACGAAAGCGCGTCCCGCCGTAGCCCCGCAGAAACGGCGCGATCACGCGGTAGCCCGCCGCCGCGAGCAACGGGACGACGTCCACGAAGCTGTAGATGTCGTACGGCCAGCCGTGCAGCAGCACGACCGGGGTCCCGCCGGCGGGACCCGCCTCGACATACTGCACGCTGAGGTCTCCGGCGTCGATCTGCCGCAGCCGCCCGAATGACGTGTCTTGTTGTGCGCTGACTGATCTGATCATGCCGAGCTCCGCCGCGACGAGTGTCCCCAACGCAGTGCCCAAGAATCGGCGACGGTCGTGGTTGATGTCGTTGGTCATCTCGAATCACCCGAACGTGAAGCAAAACGCCTCTACGCCCGCGTCGAGAAACTCGATTTCGCACAGGCGATCGGTGATCGGCCGCGACTGCCGGATGAGCTGGTACAGGCGTTGCCCACTCACCGTGCCCTGCCCTTGCTCGTCCACATCGCTACCGCCACCGGCGGGCTGGCTGTCGATCCTGACGCGAAATCGCACAGCGCCCCCTCGTATGGCGGGGCCCATCACGAGATTGACATCGCGCGCGTGAAAGCGGTACACGATTCGCCCGCTCGGCTTGTTCAGCGCGACGGCGCGCTGGCTTTGCTTCCAATCGCCCGCGAGCGTCCACTCGTTCAGCCCGAGCCCGGCCGCAGCGCGCTTCGAGACGAAGCCCTCGGTGCGCCCTGCGCCGAGATAGTTCTCCTGGGACCGGAGGTTCTCCCAGTCGGCGGGCGCTTCAATGCCAGGAGCAGCGACGGCCACCAGCTCACGAGTGAAGCCACCGGGGGGGGGACCCGCTTCCCCGAGCATCTTCTGAATCATCCGCTCGGACTCGTCGTACGCGCCTTCACCGAAGTGCGTGAACCGGATTGCGCCCTTCGTGTCGATCAGGTAGAGCGCCGGCCAGTATTGGTTCGCGAACCCTTTCCAAATCGCGTAGTCGTTGTCGACGGCGATCGGGTAGTCGACTCGCATCGCCGTGATGGCGCGACGCACATTGTCCAGGTCGTGCTCGAAGTCGAATTCCGGCGTGTGCGCGCCGATCACGACCAGGCCGTGCTCGCGGTATTTGGCGTCCCAGGCACGGAGGTACGGCAGCGTGCGCAGCCAGTTGACGCAGGTGTAGGTGCAGAAGTCGACGAGCACAACCTTGCCGCGCAGGCCGTCCGCCGTCAGTGGCGGTGAATTGAGCCACGTGGTCGCGTTGCGGAGCGACGCCAGCCCGGTGTCCGTCGCGGTTTCCATCCCGTACAGCAGAGATTTGGTCCTGCCAAGCATGGTGAGCTCCAGTCCGGCAATCGTCGCCGCCGCCGTGCTGAGGAAGCGGCGGCGATCGTGGTTCATTGCACTCCCCCCGCCGCCTGCTCGATCAGTCGCGCCACTGCTGCCGGATGTGAGAGGAATGGCACGTGGCTCGATTTGATCTCGGTGGTCTTCGCGTTCATGCGTTTGGCGTAGAACCGCTCGAGGTCGGGATTGATGGCCTTGTCGTCCTGAGCGACCAGGTACCACGACGGAATTGTCTTCCACGCCGCCTGGTCCAACGTCGCGCCAAATACGCTGCCGATGATCGGCTTCTGCGTGGCCGCTGCCACGCGTGTCTCGGCCACCGGGACATCAGCCGCGAACAGCTCGTGGAACCGCGCGGGGTCGATGTACAGAAAACCGGCCTTGTCGGGTCTGAATCCGGTGCCGAGTTGCGTGGGATAGCGCTCGCCCAACGCGCCGATCGGCTCGCCGACCTCGGGCGCGAACGCCGCGACGTAGACGAGCGCCTTCACGTTCGGGCTGCCGGCCGCGGCGGCGGTGATAACGGCGCCCCCGTACGAGTGCCCGACGAGGACGACCGGGCCGATCTGCGCGTCAATCACGCGCTTGGTCGTTTCCACGTCGGCAGCAAGTGACGTGAGCGGATTCTGCACCGCGATCACAGTGTAGCCGTCGCGCTGGAGAATCGGGATGACCTTCGACCAGCTCGAGCCGTCCGCGAACGCGCCGTGGACGAGCACGATGGTCGGATGGGCGGATGGGCTGATGGGCGGATTGGCCGATTGCCCGCGAAGCCTGCTGGCGAAAGCGGTCACCATCAAGGCGGCAATGAGAATTCTCGTTGTACGTGTCATTTTACGCGCTCCTGAGAGACTTGAAGGCGGCGCGGAGCTCAGTCACGACCGTCTCCGGCTGCTCCCACGCGGCGAAGTGGCCACCCTTGGCGACCCTGTTGTAATAAATGAGCTTGGGATACGCTTTCTCGGTCCAGCTCTTCGGCGCCTGATAGAGCTCGTCCGGAAACGCGGTCACTGCGGCCGGGACCGGGACGTTTTTCGGCGCAAAGAACGCGAGCTTGCTTTCCCAATACAGGCGAGCTGAAGAGACCGTGGTGTTCGTGAGCCAGTACAGTGTC
>Ga0307290_10000146_pt1 | contig 25855 bp, 24 predicted proteins | sample ER_DNA_144_FD_194472 | JGI IMG/M metagenome (GOLD analysis project Ga0307290, IMG submission 194472) | Bulk soil microbial communities from the East River watershed near Crested Butte, Colorado, United States - ER_DNA_144 | ecosystem: Environmental > Terrestrial > Soil > Floodplain | place... | reverse complement strand
TCTTCAGCACCTCGTCGAGACTGCGATACGACTCGCCGTACACCGCCGTGCTCGCCAAACGATACATCCTGGCGGTGGGGCTCTCCAGCGACAACATCAGCTGCCCCAGCGTCTGCTGCTTCGCGTCGTCCAGCGCTTGCCCCCGCAACCCTTCGCTGGCCATGCGGGCGAACTCGCCTTTGATCGCTTCCACCGCTTTCTCCGCCTTGCCCGGCTGCGTCCCGATATAGACGCCCGCCATCCCCATCGCGCGATAGAACGACGTGAAGCTGTAGATCGCATACGCGAGGCCCAGCTCTTCCCGAATCCGCTGAAACAGGCGGCTCGACATTCCGCCGCCGAAGATGTTCGAGAGCACCAGCAGTCCGTACTTGCGCCGGTCGGAATAGGGAATGGTGTCGGTCGCGAACACGATGTGCGTCTGCGCGGTGTCCTTCTCAAACGATCGCGTGAGGCCACGAACCGCCGGCGGCACCGGTGGCACCGCAGGCGGCGTCTGCGCCACCGCTCCATCGAACCACCCCTGCGCTTCTACTTCCTTGAGCAGCGCCTCATGGGTGATGTTGCCCGCGGCGGCGATGACGCAATTGCCGGGGAAATAGGCACGAGAATGCAGCTGCTTCAGATCGTCGGCCGAGATCGCGCTGACCGTCTCTTTGGTCCCCAGAATCTGGAAGCCATAGGGATGGTTCGGCCACATGATTTCGTAGGTGCGATCGAAGACTTCGTCATCGGGAGTGTCTGCGACGGTGCTGATTTCCTCGAGCACCACCTGGCGCTCGAGCGAGAGATCGCTGTCGCGCAGCGCCGGCCGGCGTACCAGGTCGGTGATGACGTCGAGTGCGCGGGGCAGATCGGCATCGAGCACGCGCGCGTGATAGGCGGTGGAGTCGCGCGACGTGTAAGCATCGAGCGAGCCGCCACGCGCTTCCAGCGACAGCGCGATCTCCTGCGCCGTGCGCCGTTCGGTGCCCTTGAACACCATGTGCTCGAGCAGGTGCGACACACCCATCTTCGGGCGCAGCTCGTGCGCGCTCGCCGTCCGGACCCAGACCCCGAGCGCCACGGAGCGAACGTTGGGCTCGCGCTCGCTCAGCACGGTGACCCCGTTCGGGGCAGCCGTGCGGTAAATCTCCCGGTCGAGCTTGACCGAGTCCACCTCAGGTTTTCTCGAGCAGAGCCTTCCGGGACAGGCGCATCCGGCCCCGTTCGTCCACTTCGAGCAGCTTCACCTTCAAGTGATCGCCCTTTTTGACGACGTCTTCCGTCTTCTCGGTGCGACCATGCTGCAGCTCGGAGATGTGCAGCAGCCCTTCGACTCCGGGGATGATCTCGACGAACGCGCCGAACGCCGTCGTGCTCTTCACGACACCCTCGTAGACCTTCCCGACCTCGGGCTCCTGCACGATGCCCGACACCATGTCGCGCGCGCGCTCGGCTGCCTCCCCGACGCCCGAGATGGTGACCAATCCCGTGTCGTCCACGTTGATCTCGGCGCCCGTCTGCTCCTGGATGCCGCGGATCGTCTTGCCTTTGGGACCGATGACGTCACCGATCTTGTCGGGCCGGATCTGAATCGTGAGGATGCGGGGCGCGTACTTGGAGAGCTGCGAGCGCGGCTGTGCCATCGTCTGCTGCATCACGTCGAGAATGTGGACCCGTGCCGTCTTGGCCTTCTCGAGCGCTTCCGCGATGACCTTCCAGTCGAGGCGCTCCACCTTGATGTCCATCTGAATCGATGTGACACCCTCGCGCGTCCCCGCGACCTTGAAATCCATGTCGCCGAGATGGTCCTCCGTGCCCAGGATGTCGGTCAAAATAGCGGTGCGCTTTCCGTCCGTGATCAATCCCATGGCGATTCCGGCACACGCGGACTTGACGGGCACGCCGGCATCGAACAGCGCCAGCGAGCCGCCGCACACGGTGGCCATGGAAGACGAGCCATTGGATTCGAGAATGTCCGAGACGATGCGCAGCGTATATGGGAACTGCTCGTAGGGCGGGAGGATCGCCTGCAGCGCCCGCTCGGCGAGCGCGCCATGCCCCACCTCGCGCCGCGACGTGCCGCGAATCGGTTTCACTTCCCCCGTCGAAAACGGCGGGAAGTTGTAGTGCAGCATGAAGGACTTCGTCGTCTCCTGCGCGACGTCGATCGAGTCGATGCGCTGCTCGTCACGCGTCGTCCCGAGCGTCACTGACACCAATGCCTGGGTCTGACCTCGCGTGAAGAGTGCCGAGCCGTGTGTTCGGGGCAACCATCCCACCTCACAGGTTATAGGCCGCACCGTGTCGAGATCGCGCCCGTCCACGCGTTCGCCCGCCGACAGCACCCGGTCGCGCATCGTCTTGTACTCGATCTCCTCGATGACCGTCACGATCTCGCGCAGCTTGTCGGGGAATTCCTCGGCCAGCTTTTCAACGATCGTCTGCTTGATGGCGCTGAGCGCCTGCGTCCGCTCTGCCTTCACGGCCAACGTCAACGCTTCAGAAACCTTGTCGTCCGCCAGCTCTTTGACCCGTGCGACGAGATCCGCGGGTGGCTCGACCTTGACCCATTCCATCTTGGGCTGCTGCATCGCCTCGACCACCTCGTCGCTGATGTCGAGCAGCTCCTTGATGCCCTTATGCGCCACTTCGAGCGCCTTCACGATCTCGGCCTCGGTGAGCTCCAACGCGCCGCCCTCGACCATGACGATCGATTCGCGGGAGCCGGAGACGGTGAGGTCCAGGTCGGAGAATTCGAGCTGCTGGAACGTGGGGTTCAGGATCCACGACCCTTCGACGCGGCCGACGCGAACGGCGGCAATCGGGCCGTTCCAAGGCACTTTGGACATCGACAGCGCGGCAGACGCCGCGGTCAGGCCGAGGACATCCGCATCATTCTCTTGATCCGCCGACAGTACGTAGACGAAGACCTGGACTTCGTTCTTGAAACCCTCGGGGAACAGCGGCCGCACGGAGCGGTCGATGACGCGCGCCGAGGTGACCTCTTCGTCCGAAGGCCGGCCTTCACGCTTTAAAAAGCCGCCGGGAATCTTGCCGGCGGCGTAGGCCTTCTCGCGATACTCCACGGTCAGCGGGAAGTACGGCAGGTTGGCAATGTTCTCGGACACCGTGACCGCGGCCAATACCACCGTCTCGCCGAATTGGAGGAGACACGATCCTGCTGCTTGCTTGGCCAGTCGCCCCGCTTCGAGCTTCAATGTGCGGCCGGCGAACTGCTTCTCGACATGCTTCACTGATCTGCCTGTCTAGAGCAATGGAAAAAACGCCGAGCGCCCCGGTGCTCTTCCCGGGACGCCCTGCAACGACACCGTTACTAACTAATGACGGAGACCGAGCTCGTCGATGAGCTGCCGGTACTTCGCGAGATCGGTGCGCTTCAAGTACTCCAGCAGGCGGCGGCGGCGGCTGACCATGCGCAGCAGGCCGCGTTGCCCGTGGTAGTCCTTGGCGTGGACCCGGAAGTGATCCGTGAGGCTGTTAATGCGCTCGGTGAGCAACGCTACCTGGACCCGGCTCGATCCCGTGTCCCGGTCGTGCAGCCCGTGTTTCCTGACCGGCGTCGTCTTGTCGTACATCGTCCCAGTTCCCTAATCGTTGGAAGCGCCGTAGGTTAACCGGCTCACACCCCTTTGTAAAGTGACTTCTTCAGACGCCGAGACGCCGCGACGCCCAGTACTAATACCGCTACCGATCTCGTAGGCCAAAAACTCGGCCCGTATGTCCTGGAGCGCCTGCTCGGCCAGGGGGGGTTCGCCTGGGCGTTCGTCGGACGGGAGCAGGACGGGACTCCCGTCGCGATCAAGGTGCTCAAACCCCGCTATGCCGGCGACTCCCAGTTCGAGAGCCGGTTTCGCAACGAGAGCGAGACGGCCGCAAAGCTCGAGCACCCCAACATCATCCGCATCCGCTCGGTCGCGAAGACGGGCGAGCACGTCTACTTCGCCATGGATCTCTGCGCCGACAGCCTCGGCGCTCGCATCGCCCGGGAAGGGCCGCTGGCCGAGGAGGACATCCTGCGGCTGGCGCACGATATGGCCGCGGCACTCGAATTTGCACACCAGCAGGGCGTCATTCACCGCGACCTGAAGCCCGACAACGTGCTGATTCGTTCGGACGGCGCGGCGGTTCTGACGGACTTTGGCATTGCCCGCGCCGTTTCGGGCTACGTGGCGTCGACCGGCGTCAACATGACGATCGGAACCCCACACTATCTGTCACCGGAACAGGCGCAGGGGCGGCCCCTCGATCAGCGCGTCGACTTCTACGCGCTGGGCATCACGCTCTACAAGGCCGCGACCGGAGAGGTCCCGTTCAGCTCGAACGACTGGTTCGAGCTGGCGCGCATGCACGTCGAGGATCCGCCACCCTCGCTGCGCCGCAAGCGTCCGGAGCTGTCGAAGCGGTTCGAGCGGGTCGTGATGAAGTGCCTGGCCAAGCACCCCGACGACCGCTATGCCGACGCCGCGGAGCTGCGGGCCGACCTCGAGGAGGTCGAGCAGAAACGCCGCCCGACCGTGAACCTCGGCGCGGCGCCTCTGGGCACGGCCCAGCGCGAGGCGCTGGCCGACCCGCCCTCCGGCCGCAGGACCTGGCTCGTGGTGGCCGGTGCTGCAATCGGTCTTTTACTACTAATCGGTCTGGTGGTAAAGCTTATGCGCTGAAGAACCGGCGAACTGCCTGGTACACACGGGCGAGAACGCCGACACCTGGTGCGCCGGCAGATTCGGGGACAGGAGAATGGTGAATGGCGACGATCCCCTCTACCGCACCTCGTAGATCTCCTTCCAATCGCTTCGGGAACCGTCGTTCGGCAAGCCACACCGCAAACCCCGGCTTCTCAGCGCTGCCGGCCAACTCCACGACGCCCGGATGCGCTCGCTCGATCACCTCGATCACGGGTTTCAGCCATTCTCCATTCCCCATTCCCCGTTCTCGATAGTACGCGGCCGTCACCGTCCCCGCGAGCTGCTCTGCCGTCACTCGCCCGGCGAGATAGCCGGTGAGGGCTTCGTTAACGGACGTTGCGGATGACATCGTTGGAGATCGCCAGCACCATGATCGCCAGGACGATCAGCATCCCGACCTGCGTGAGTCGCATGCGCAGCTGGGGCGACAGCGGCCGGCGGAGGATCGCCTCGGCGATCAGGAACATCGCGTGGCCGCCATCCAGCACGGGGATCGGAAGCAGATTCAACACCGCCAGGCTCACGGAGAAGAACGCAAGGAACTGCAAGAACCAGTCGATGCCCAATCGGGCCGCCTGCCCTGACATCTGGGCGATCGCGATCGGTCCCCCCAGTTCCCGCGCCGATACCTGGCCGGTCACGAGGCGTTTGACATTCACCACGACGCCGACGATCTGCGCCGCCGTCTGCCGTACGCCCAGCGACACGGTGGTTCCGGCACCCACGCGTACCCGCTGCACCGGAGGGTTCGGGTACGCGCCAATGACACCGAAATGCCGACCGGCCGAGTCCTTGCCTTGCGGGGTGACCGGGATCTTGATGAGGCTGTCGCCGCGGAGTACCGCGAGCGTGAGTGGCTTCTCGGGACTCGCCTGAATGAGGCGCACCATGTCGGTCCACGACACGATGGTGTCGTCGTCGATCTTCACGACCACGTCGCCGCCTTGGAGCCCTGCACGCTGCGCCGGCAGGCCGATCAGCAACGGTCCGATACGGGCCGGGAAGAGCGGGACGATCGCACGCGCGAGCTGGTGCCGGGCGGCGGTGTCGCGCGCAACCCGGATCACGATAGGCTGGGGGCGTCCGGCAATCTCGAACCGCAGCTCTTCCGGGCCATTCACGATCTGCTCGTCGAGATCGTCCCAGGTCTTGAGCGAATCGCCGTTGACGCGCACGATGCGATCGGCACGATGCAGTGTGGCGAGTCCTTCCGCTCCCGGCGGTAAGCGCGCTGCGTCCACCGAATCGACGGGCGTCAGAGCCGGACGCGCCTCGCCTGCGACCGCGATGAGGCCGGTATAAATCACAAAGGCCAGGAACAGGTTCATCGTCACGCCGGCCAGAATCACCGCCATCCGCGCCCACAGCGGTTGCGTGTCGAAGGAGCGCGCAGGATCGATGCCGACATCCGCCTTACCGCCCTCCAACTCGCCGACCATGCCTTCCTCTTCCAGCCCGGCCATCTTCACGTAGCCGCCCAACGGAATCCAGGAGATCCAATATTCCGTCTCCCCGCGGCGCCAGGAAATCAGCGGCCGGCCGAATCCCAGGGAGAATCGCAGCACCTGAATGCCGACGGCCTTGGCGACGATAAAGTGCCCGAACTCGTGCACCGAAATCAGCACGCCCAGTACGACGATGAGCGAACAAATCGTCAGGAGCATGCGGCCTCGTGCGCCAGCCGTCGCGCCTCGGCGTCGGCGGCGAGGACCGTCTCGAGCGACGTTGCGAGGCCCGAATCCCGAGTCCCAAGTCCCACCACCTTCTCGATCACCTCCGCTATCCGCCCAAACGGGATCTTCTCTTCCAGGAAGAGCTGGACGGCCACTTCGTTGGCCGCGTTGAACCGCGCCGGTGCCGTGCCACCCAGTCGCGCCGCCTCGCGCCCGACGACATACGCCGGAAACCGCTCCGGCTGCAGCGCCTCGAACGTGAGCGTACCCGCCGCGACGGGGTCGAAGCGCCGCACGCCCTGATCCGGTACGCGGTCGGGATACGTGAGCGCGTAGAGGATCGGCAGCTCCATCGTGGGGAATCCCACCTGCGCCAGGACCGAGCCGTCCACGAACTCCACGAAGCCGTGAATCACCGACTGCGGGTGGATGACGATGTCAACCTGGTCATAGTCGACATCGAACAGGAAATGCGCTTCGATCACCTCGAGCGCCTTGTTGACGAGCGTCGCCGAGTCGACCGTGATCTTCTTGCCCATCGTCCACGTCGGATGCTTGAGCGCCTCGGCCACGGTGGCGCGCGACACGCGCTCGGCTCGCCAGGTGCGGAACGGCCCGCCCGACGCGGTGAGAATGAGCCGCGCGAGCTCGGTCGGCCGGCGCCCCGCCACGCATTGCAGGACGGCGCTGTGCTCGGAGTCGACCGGGACGATCTCGCCGCCGCCCTCGCGTGCCGCCTGGGCGACCAGCTCGCCGGCCATCACCAGCGTTTCCTTGTTCGCGAGGGCTACGCGTTTACCGGCCTTGAGCGCCGCCAGCGTTGCCTCGAGCCCAGCCGCGCCGACGATCCCGTTCACGACGATGCGAACGTCGGGATGCGTCGCCGCTTCGACGAGGCAGTCGCGGCCTCTCCGAATCCCGAGCCCCGAGTCCCGAGTCCCGCCATTCACCAGGCCAACTAATGCTGGCTTCCACTCCTTCTCTTGCTCGGCGAGCAGTGCGCCGTTGGAGTGCCCAGTGAGCGCGACAACACGGAATCTGTCCCGTTGGCGGGAGAGCACCTGGAGCGTCGATCTCCCGATCGACCCGGTGGATCCGAGGATTGCGACGCCGACACTCATATCACTCCGAACATGCGATACAAACCCGCCGCCGTTGGAATCACGAAGTACAAGGAATCAAGCCGGTCGAGCACACCGCCGTGGCCAGGAATCAGCGTCGACGAGTCTTTCAGGCCCGCTTCCCGCTTGAACAGCGATTCGGCGACATCGCCGATCTGTCCGACAATGGAGACGGCGAGACCAAACAGCAACAGCTGGCCGGGGGTGAAGCTCCATCCCTGACGATTCAGTACGAGTTTACCGAGCGCGAGTGCCGTGATCACCCCGCCGAGCGTCCCGCCGACGGCGCCCGCGCGCGTCTTCTTGGGCGACAGGATGGGCGCCAGCTTGGGGCCACCGACCGCCGTTCCCGCTGCCATGGCGGCGGTGTCGCAGATCCACGTGATCACGAGGGGGAAAACCGTGAGGAGGACGGAAGCCATCGGACGCGTCGCCGCGGCGCTGCCGTGCCGGATCGCGATCAGAAACGTGAGCATCCCCGACGCGTACAGGCAGCCGAACATGGTGACCGCGACGCTCGTGAGCGGCCGCCCGCTCGGCCCGCGGCGCAGCATCGCGATCGCCAGCGCGAACATCAACCAGACCGCGCCAAGGTACAACGCGGGCTCGGCCCAGTGCGTCTCCGAACCTTTCGCCCAGTACGCCAGCAGCGGAATCGCGGCGGCCGCAAGCCATCCGGTGCGCTCCAGCGGTTCGATGCCCTGGCGGCGTCCGAAATCGTAGACCTCGCGCGCACCGAGGACGCCGAGCACCGCCAGCGTCGCCGCGAGCGTCCAGCCGCCCAGCCAGATGATGCCGACGACGACGGGAATGGCCACGACGGCCACCGCAATGCGCTGCACCAGATTTTTAGATGGCATCAAGACGCGGTGACTTTTCCAAAGCGTCGATCGCGGCGCTGATAATCGAGGATGGCGTCGACGAGGGTGCGCCGGTTGAAGTCCGGCCACAGCACCGGGGTGATGTACAACTCGGCATAGGCGAGCTGCCACAGCAGGAAGTTCGAGAGGCGCTGCTCGCCGGACGTGCGGATCAGCAGATCCGGGTCACTCCATGACGCCGTGTAGAGTTTGCCGCGGATCGCCTCTTCGTCGATGTCTTCGAGCTGCTTCGTGCCCTTGAGCACTTCTTCCGCGAGCAGCCTGGCCGCGCGCGCGATCTCCGCGCGCGATGAGTACGAGATGCAGAGATTGAGCGACAGCTTCTGGTTCCCCGCCGTCTCGCGCTCCACGCGCTCGACCGCCGCGAGCCCACCCGGCGTCAGGCGGCTGCGGTCGCCAAGCACGTGCACCCGCACACCCTGGTCCTTCAGCTCGGCGACTTCCTGCGCGATGTATTCCTCGAGGAGATCCATGAGTGCGGAGATTTCGGGGGCGGGCCTGTTCCAATTCTCCTCGGAGAACGCGAACAGCGTCAGCACCTCGACGCCCGCGTCGATCGCTCCTTCCACCGCCTCGCGCACGGCCTTCATGCCGGCGCGGTGACCGAACGGGCGCGGCAGCCGGCGTTCGCTCGCCCAGCGGCCGTTGCCGTCCATGATGATCGCCACGTGGCGGGGAATCGGACCGGACAGCATCAGACTTCCATGATCTCCGCTTCTTTGGCCTTCACCGCCGCATCGACCGCCTTGAGATGATCGTCGTGCGTCTTCTGCACTTCCTTTTCGGTGTGCTTCTGGTCATCGGAGGAGACGTGCTCGGTCTTTTTGATCCGGTTCATCGTCTCGGTGCGCGCATGCCGGATGGCGACGCGGCCTTCCTCGGCGAACTTGTGCACGACTTTGACCAGCTCTTTGCGGCGATCTTCGGTCAGCGGCGGAATCGGAATGCGGATGATGTTGCCGTCATTCGACGGCGTGAGCCCGAGATCGGACGCGAGAATGCCCTTCTCCACCGCCTTCAGGAGACCTTTGTCCCAGGGCTGCACCGTGAGCAACTTGGGCTCCGGTGCCGCGACATTCGCCACCTGCGTCAGCGGCATCTCGTTTCCGTACGCCTCGACGCGCACGAGATCGAGTAACGCGGTCGTCGCTTTGCCGGTGCGAACGGTCGAGAACTCCCGTTTGACGGCTTCAACCGCCTTGTCCATCAGCTGCTTGGCATGTTTGACGTGGTCACTGAGAGAACCAGCGGGGGCAGGGGTCATTGGACGATCGTGCCGACGCGTTCTCCGGCCAAGACCCTGGCCGTCGCGCCGGGCTGGTTGATGTTGAACACCACGATGGGGAGCTTGTTCTCCTTGCACAACCCGAAGGCATTGGCATCCATCACCGCGTAGCCATTCACCAGCGCTTCCTGAAACGTCAGCGTCGGCAAAAACTTGGCGTTGGGGTCTTTCTTCGGATCCGCCGTGTAGACGCCGTCGACGTTCGTGGCCTTGAGGATCACCTGCGCCTCCATCTCGAGCGCCCGCAGCACGGCCGCGGTGTCGGTGGAGAAATAGGGGTTGCCCGTCCCGCCGGCAAAGATCACCATGCGTCCCTTGTCGAGGTGCCGGACGGCGCGGCGCCGGATGTAAGGCTCGGCGAGCTCTTCCATCCGGATCGCCGTCATGACCCGCGTATCGACGCCCTTTTTCTCGAGAATGTCCTGCAGGGCGAGTGCATTGATGACGGTGGCGAGCATCCCCATGTAATCGGCGGAAACGCGGTCCATCCCCTGCTCGCTCGCCGTCGTGCCGCGCAGGATGTTGCCGCCGCCGATGACCAAGCCGAGCTGCACGCCCGTGGCGGTGACCGACTTGAGCTCATCCGACAGCCGCTCGATGACGGTGAAATCGATGCCAGAAGCCCGCCCACCCGCGAACGCCTCTCCGGAAAGTTTGAGCAGCGCACGCTTGTAGGCGAGCGTCGTGGCCACCTAGTTGCCTCCGAGCTCGAACCGGGCGAACCGCCGGACCTCCACCTTCTCGCCCGTCTTGCCCGACAGCCCCTTTACCAGGTCGCCGATCGTGACCTTGTCGTCCTTCACGAACGGCTGCTCCAGCAGCACGTTCTCCTGGTAGAACTTCTTGAGCTTGCCCTCGACGATCTTGTCCTTCACCGCGTCGGGCTTCTTCTCCTCGGCCACCTGCGCCTTGGCGACGCGCCGCTCGCGCTCCACCACGTCCGCCGGCACGTCCTCGATGCGGACGGCGATCGGCCTGGCGGACGCGATGTGCAGCGCCAGGTCCTTGGCGAGCTGCTTGAACTCCGTCGTGTTTGCGACGAAATCCGTCTCGGAGTTCAGCTCCACCATCGAAGCGACCCTGCCGTTGAAGTGCAGATAGATCTCGATGACACCCTGCCCCGCGGCGCGGTCGGCGCGCTTCTCGGCGCGCGATGCGAACTTGACCCGCAACAGCTCCTCGGCTTTCGCCATGTCGCCGCCCGACTCCTCGAGCGCCTTCTTGCAATCCATCATGCCCGCGCCGGTCTTGGCGCGCAGCTCAGCCACCAGTTTTGCGGGAATCTCTTTCACGGTCGTCATGCGTCCTTTCACTCCCTCATAAAAACGCCGCCCTCGCGCCGTGAAGCCCGGGGGCGGCGGTCGGTTGTTCATTCAGCTTGAATTGTTACGCCGTCTCCCCAGTGACGGGTTCCGCCGGGGGCGGCGCTTCTTCCGTTTTCATCCGGGCGGCAATCGCCTCGGGCTTCGGGCGCCGCTTCCGCCGAGCCGGCCGCTTCTTCCGGTCGCCGTCCACGTCCGCTTCACCCGTCTCGGTCGAATAGGTCGTGCCTTCACCCTCTTCGCCCGTGGCTGCGTCCCGGAGCGGCATCTGGCGCCGCGCTTCCGCGATCACATCCGAGATCGAGTTCGTGATCAGCGAGACCGCGCGAATCGCGTCGTCGTTCCCGGGAATCGGTACTGTGATCAGATCGGGGTCGGCGTTCGTATCGACGATCGCCACCACCGGAATCCCGAGCTTGTTCGCCTCGGCGACGGCGATGCGCTCTTTTTTCGCGTCCACGATGAAGAGTGCGCCCGGCAGCCGGCCGAGGTTTTTGATACCCGCGAGGTTCTTGTCGAGCTTGCCGCGCTCGCGGCCGTTCTCCAGCTGCTCCTTCTTGGTGTAATTCGTGAAGTCGCCGTCTGCCGCACCCTGCTCCAGATCCTTGAGCCGCTTGATCTGCTTCTTGATCGTCTGGAAGTTCGTCAGCGTGCCGCCGAGCCAGCGCTCCGTTACATAGAAGGAGCTGCACCGTTTGGCTTCCGCTTCCAGAATGCCCTTGAGCTGCTTCTTCGTGCAGACGAACAACACGCCTTCACCCTTCAACACGACGTTGCGCAGCAGCTCCTGTGCGACCTCGAGCTGACGCAGCGTCTTCTGAAGATCGATGATGTAGATGCCGGAGCGTTCGGCGAAGATGAACCGCCGCATCTTGGGATTCCAGCGGCGGGTCTGATGGCCGAAATGCACACCTGCTTCCAACAATTCCTGCAACTGAGGCTGAGCCACGCTATCCCTTTCCTCGGGTTTGTCCGCCGCTGCTCTCACCTTCGGTGCCACCCCGTGCTGACGGGGACCCAGCAACGAATCAAGCAGCGTGTGTTGTGGTGCCTGGTTTCTGGTGTCTGGTGTCAGTACAGACACCAGGCACCACACACCAGACATCTATCTCTTGCTGAATTGGAACCGCTTCCGAGCTCCGGCCCGTCCAGGCTTCTTGCGCTCGACAGCTCGGGGATCCCGAGTCAACAAGCCCTGCTCCCTGAGTTTCTTCCGATGCCTGTCGTCCGCGAGCACCAATGCCCGCGCGATTCCCAGCCGCATCGCGCCGGCCTGGCCGGTCAGTCCACCGCCCACCACGCGCGCCTTCACATCGAAGGCGCCGAGCGTGTCGGTCACGGTGAACGGTTGCTGAATGTGCGACACGAGCGACGGCCGGGGGAAATAGTCGCCCAGCGTGCGTCCGTTGACGCTCCACTTGCCCGAGCCCGGCGTCAGGTACACGCGCGCGATGCCGAGTTTGCGGCGTCCGATCGCATGCCAGCGCAGCTCCGGTGTGATTCCTGAGCTCACTTGGACTCCCCCCCCACGGTGACGAGCGGCGTCGGCTGCTGCGCCGCGTGGGGATGCTGGGGACCCGCGTACACCTTCAGCATCTGCTTCACGTGCTGGCGCGACAAGGTCGTCTTCGGCAACATCCCCCACACCGCCTTTTCGATGACGCGCTCGGGGTGCTTCCCGAGCACTTTCTTCACCGGCGTGAACCGCTCGTGGCCCATGTACCCGGTGTGATGAAAGTAGCGCTTCTGCTCCACCTTGCGGCCCGTCAGCTGCACCTTTTCGGCGTTGATGACGATGACAAAATCCCCGCCGTTGACGTGCGGCGTGAACGTCGGCTTGTGCTTGCCACGCAGGATTTGCGCGATGCGACTGGCGAGCCGGCCGAGCGGCTGCTCCGCCGCGTCAACCAGCCACCACCGACGCTCGATGTCCTGCGGCTTCAACGTGTACGTCTTCATGAACCCTAGGTGTCTGGTGTCAGGTATCGGGTGTCAGAACTGCATGCCTGAAACCAGGCACCTGAAACCAGGCACCGGGTTTTAAGCAGACGCGAACTCTAACCGGGCCGTAACGATGTGTCAACTCTAGGGTTCCGGGATTCTCAACGTGACCAATTGAGCCCCCTTCTCCACTCGATCCCCTGCTTTCACGTGGATGTGTTCGACTACCCCGCGGCTCGACGCACGCAGCTCATTCTCCATCTTCATGGCCTCCACCACCACCAAACCCTCGCCAACCTCGACAACCTGGCCTTCACTCACCTCGACGCGCACGACGAGACCCGGCATCGGAGCCTTCAAGACCCCGCTCGCCACCGGCTTCCGCCCCTCTCCGGTAAGGGCCTGGATCTGCTTCGACCGGTCGTCCTGGACCTCGACTTCCACCCGTTCGCCTGCCGCGCCGAGCGCCCAGCGACGCCCGTCGAGCTGCTGGCAGGCGACTGTCCAGGACTCTTTGCCGAGGAGGAGATGAAGCAGAGGGGTGCCGGGAATCGCCGCTGCGTGAGCCTCGAATTTCTCGCCATCCACGGTAACGGAGCCTCCATCCACGTCGATGACGTAAACTCGCGATCGAATAGTGACGTGATACCTCATCGTTCCCCCGTCGGCTGAAGCCGGCGCTTCAGCGCACGGTTCATGCGGCTTCCAAAACAGCTACGGTCTCTACGTGTGCAGTTTGGGGGAACAGATCAAACGCGCGCACGTCTTTCACGATGTAGTTGACGTTCAGCCGCTGGAGATCGCGGGCGAGCGTCGCCGGATCGCAGGAGATGTATACGAGCTTCGGCACCGGCTCCGACTGGAGCCGCAGTGAGACGTCCCAGTGCAGGCCGCCGCGCGGCGGATTGACGACGACCGCGTGCGGCACCGGCAGGCTGGGTAACACGTCCTCGGCGCGGGCCGCGATGAACCGCACCGCGGGCAGACGACTCCGTCCCCAGCTCACTGCCTTTTCGTCGGCGTCGACGCTCACGACCGTCGCGCCGCGCTCCACCAGTAGTGCGGCCGTATCGCCGATCCCGCCGTAGAGGTCCCATACGGTTTGACTTCGCACGTCGCCCAGCTGTTCGACGGCCCAGCGACGGGTAATCATCCCCATCCCCGGATTCACTGGCTCGAACGCGGTCGGCGGAAATCCCGTCGCCGGTCCCGCCACGACGCGGGCGGCGCCATCTACCGGCTGCCACCAACAGACGATCTCGCCATCCACGCTGCCGAGCAGGGCGCTCCGTAACTCGTCGGCATTGAGCCACGGCTCCCCGGCCGATTCAGCGATGATGTGGCGTCGGCCGTCGCGATCGAGCCGCAGCGTCAGTCGCGTCAGCGGTTGTGGCAACATCGCCAGCTTTTGTCGGAGCTCTCGCCACAACGCCATGAGCCTAAAGTCGCTGATCTGACAGTCAGCGAGTGGGTATACGAAGTTGGGTCGGTCGTAGGGGTGCAGTCCGACCGTCAGACCGTCCGACTGTCCGACGCTCTTCACGTCCATCGAAATCTTCGAGCGATACCGCCACTCCTCGAGAGCCTCGACGATCTCTGGGTCTTCGATCTTCAGCTTTCCAATCCGCCGCAGCGTATCGCCGACGATCACACGTTTGGCTTTGAGCTGCTCGTCATAGGCCACGTGCTGCAGCTGGCAGCCGCCGCAGTGATCGCTCACGTAATGCGGGCACGGCGGGGTGACTCTCCCTGGCCCGGCCGCGACGATCTCGCCGACATCCGCTCGCGCGAAGTTGCGATGGCGCTGGAGTGAATCGGGACGCAGGCGAATACGATCCCCCGGCACCGTGCGCGGCACGAAGACGACGCGGCCATCGCTCAGCCTCCCGACCCCATCTCCGCCCACGGCGATCCCCGTAATGGTCACGATATCGCTCACTCGAGGCGATCGCGAAGCGCATCGAGACGAGCGGCTTGCGTCCATGCATTCGACTGCGGCGGTCGGGCGGTCAAAGTGCTCGGCGGCGGTCGCTCATGCCCCTGGTCAGCCACCATCGCCGCGGCGACGGCAAGTGCCCGCTCCACGCCAGGGCGTACCGGTGCCGCCAGCACCCGCGCGCCGGCGCGCTCGAGGTACTTGATGTCGATCTCGCCTTTGAGGAACTCGGCGTCATCCATGACGCGCAGGTGAAACGGCTGGCTCGTCGGCAACCCGACGATCACCAGCTCATTCAACGCGCGCCGCATGCGCTGAATGGCGATCTCGCGCGTCTCGCCCCACGCGAGGAGCTTGGCGAGCAGCGGATCGTAGAACAGCGTCACCTCGTTCCCCGCCTCGATCCCGGCGTCCCAGCGAATGCCGGGCCCGCTCGGCACGCGCAGATACTGCAGCACACCCGTCTGCGGGAGAAAATCGTTGAACGGATCCTCCGCGGTGATGCGGCATTCGATTGCGTGCCCTCGCGGATGCAGCTGGCCACCCGGACCCGACGCCCCATGCACGCGCATCGCTTGCCCGTCCGCGATGCGCAGCTGCTCGCGTACGAGATCCACACCATACACGAGCTCGGTGACGGGGTGCTCGACCTGAATCCGTGTGTTCATCTCGAGGAAGGAGAACTCACCGGAAGGCATGAGCAGAAACTCGATCGTGCCCGCGCTGACGTAGCCGACCGCGCCGGCTGCCGCGGTGGCCGCCTCCGACAGGCGGCGGCGCAGCGCCGGCGACACCGCGACCGATGGCGACTCTTCGATGAGCTTCTGATGGCGCCGCTGGATGCTGCACTCCCGCTCGCCGAGCGCGGCGACGCGGCCGCGGTGATCGGCCAGAATCTGGATCTCGATGTGCCGCGGCCGCGCGAGATACTTCTCGACGTACAGGGTGCCGTCGCCGAACGCATTCTGCGCCTCCCGCCGTGCGGCCTGGAACGCTCCCTCGACCTCTGCATCATTGGCGACCAGCCGCATCCCCTTGCCGCCGCCGCCGGCGGCCGCCTTCAGCATGACAGGATAGCCGAGGCGCTTGGCCTCCTTGCGCGCCTCGATCGGATCGCGCAGCGGCGCCGTCGTACCGGGGACCACCGGAACGCCGGCGGCCTGCATGCGGCGCCGCGCTTCGGTCTTGTCTCCCATCGCGCGCATCGCCGAGGCGGGCGGACCCACGAAGATGAGCCCGGCATCCTTGCAGGCATCGGCGAACGCGGCACGCTCCGACAGGAAGCCGTAGCCCGGATGCACCGCCTGGCAGCCGCTGTCCTTCGCCGCCGCGATCAGCTTACCGACGTTGAGATAGGACTCCGACGAGGGCGCGGGACCGAGCAGCACGGCGGCGTCGGCATCGCGGACGTGCGGGGCGAGGCGATCGGGCTCCGAGTAGACTGCGACGGCGCTCAGGCCTTCTTCGTGGCACGCGCGGATGACGCGAACCGCAATCTCACCCCGGTTCGCGACCAGCACGCGCTTCATCATCGGAGTGTGGTGCGGTCGTGTACGGGCGCAGCATGCTGCGCCCCTACGTCACACATCACCGACATCCCACCTCCGTTTGCAATTCAAACGTCTCGAACGCCTTGCACAACCCGCCGACGTTGGTCACGGCGCGCCGGTACAGCGCGGTCACCGGCCCGGTCCAGGTTTCATGTTCATCGACGGCGAGCTTCAGCGCCGCGAAGACGAAATCCTGGGGCGGCACGCGGTCGGCTTTCGTTTCCCTGCCGGTCACCCACACGAGCGGCCGCTTGTTCCATTTGACCGCGCGCTCGTCCGGCGGCCGCTCGAATCCCATGCTGGCGCAGACCGCGCGGGACTGGCTGAGCGCGCGCAGCGACGGATCGCGGGTCTTCATTTCGCGCAGCAAGCGATTGCGCAGCACACTGTCGGCGTACCAGCGGTTGTACGGCACGATCATGAGATCCGGCCGCAGCCCGCGCGAAAACCGCAGGTACCAGGCCGCCTGCGTATCCGTCTCGCCGGCGGTGAACAGGATGCCTCGGTGGGGACAGGCCCGCAGCAGGTTTTCGCCCAGCTCTTCGAGGACGGGCGGCAGCCGCAGCCCCTCGGGGAGGCTGTGCCAGGTGAGCGTGGCCGCGGCGCTGCCGGCCGCCTCCCAGTCCACGTAGGCCCATTCGCCGAACGCGTAGACACGGTACACCCGCGCCGAGTCCGCCGTCCGCGTTCCGGCGCTCCAGCGCGCTGCCCGCTCGAATGCGAATTGCGCCGTGTCGAGGTTCGCGTGCGCCCAGACCGTATCGACCGTCACCGGTTTCCGATGGGTGTGATAGTCGGCCGCCCGCTGCAGGTAGGCACGTCCGAGCTCCAGCCACGCCGGTCCGTCAGTCGAATCAGCGTTGACGCGCGCCCACAAATCCTGCTGTGGGCTCTGCAATACGAGCAGGGCGACAGTCTTAAAGAGGAATGTTGCCATGCTTCTTGGGCGGGTTTTTGGCGCGCTTCGTCTCCAGCGTCAGCAGCGCCTCGATCAGGCGCGGCCGCGTATCGCGCGGATCGATGATGTCGTCGAGGTAGCCGCGCGCCGCCGCCTGGTAGGGATGGGCGAACTTTTCGCGGTACTCGTTCGCGCGCTCTTCACTCGCCTCTCCTTTATATAGGATCTCGACCGCTCCCTTGGGGCCCATCACGGCGATCTCCGCGGTCGGCCACGCGACGTTGTAATCGCCGCGAATGTGCTTGGAGCTCATGACGTCGTACGCACCGCCATACGCCTTGCGCGTGATGACCGTGAGCTTCGGGACCGTGGCCTCGCAGTACGCGAACAGCAGCTTGGCGCCGTGCTTGATGATGCCGCCATGTTCCTGCGCCACACCCGGAAGAAACCCGGGCACGTCCTCGAACGTCACGAGCGGGATGTTGAACGCGTCGCAGAAGCGGATGAATCGGGCACCTTTGACCGAGGCGGCGATATCCAGGACGCCGGCGAGCGCGGACGGCTGATTGGCGACCACGCCGACCGGCCTGCCGGCGAGTCGGGCGAACCCGACGATCAGGTTGCTGCCGTAGTCCCGCTGCACCTCGAGAAACGACCCGTTGTCCACGACGTGACGCAACACCTCATGCATGTCGTACGGCTTCGCCGGGTCGTCCGGCACCACCTCGAGCAGCGCCTCCTCGCGGCGGTCCGCCGGATCGTCCGGCGTGCGGGCCGGCGGGCTGTCCAGATTGTTGCCCGGCAGAAAGGACAGCAACGTGCGGATCGCGGTGATCGACTCCAGCTCGGAATCGTGCACGAAATGCGCGATGCCCGAAGTGGCGCCGTGCACGTCGGCGCCGCCCAGCTTCTCGAAGTCGACCTCCTCGTGCGTCACCGTCTTCACGACGTTTGGACCCGTCACGAACATGTACGAGATGCCGCGCACCATGAAGATGAAGTCGGTGATCGCGGGACTGTAGACCGCCCCGCCGGCGCAGGGACCGAGGATCGCGCTGATCTGCGGCACGACGCCCGAGGCCAGCGTGTTGCGCAGGAAGATGTCGGCGTAGCCGCCGAGGGATGCGACGCCCTCCTGGATGCGCGCGCCGCCCGAATCATTCAGGCCGACGATCGGGGCGCCGTTCTGCACGGCGAGATCCATCACCTTGCAGATTTTTTCCGCGTGCGCTTCCGACAGCGCGCCGCCGAAGACGGTGAAATCCTGCGAGAAAACGTAGACGAGGCGCCCTTCCACTCTACCCCACCCCGTCACGACGCCGTCACCCAGGACCTTCTGCTCGGCGAGGCCGAAATCGGTGGCGCGGTGCGTCACGAAGCGGTCGAGCTCGACGAAGGAGCCGGGATCGAGCAGCACGTCGAGCCGCTCGCGCGCCGTCATCTTCCCCTTTTTGTGCTGAGTCTCGATCCGATCGGATCCGCCACCCTGCTCGGATTCCGATCTCTTCTGTTGAAGAAGTTCTAGTTTCTCTCGCATTGACATGTTCGAGAATCTGATGGTCAGATGCCGAGTGTGTAAGGGAGAGGCCGAGAGGCTGAGAGGCTATGCTGAGAGGCTATAAGGAACGAGGGGCGAGCAGGACACTCGCCCCTCAAACCTCACAGCCCCTCAGCCTCTCGGCCTCTCAGGCGTCTGTATCTGGCGTATCTGGCGTCTCCTCACCGACCGGAGCCGGAGCCGGAGCGGGGACCGGAATGATGTCATCCTTCGGGAAACCGGTAGCGGCCAGCACGATCCGGTGATGGATGGGATCCACTTCCAAAACCTTCAGCTCGACCGCCTGCCCTTCCTTCACCGCGTCGCCCGGCTGCTGAATGTCCGGAATTCCAAGCTGCGACATCGGCACGAAGCCCTCGATATCGCTGCCGAGGTCGACGACGACACCCTTGTCCATCAGCCGCATGACCCGGCCGCGCATCTCTGTGCCGACGGGATAGGTCTCGCCGATGCGCAGCCACGGGTCCTCCTGCGCCTGCTTCAACCCGAGCGAGATCCGCTTGTTCTCGGCGTCGACGTTCAGAATCAGCACGTCGACCTCGTCGCCCTTCTTCACGACTTCGGACGGATGCTGCACGCGCTTGGTCCACGACATGTCGGAGATGTGAATCAGACCGTCGATGCCGGGCTCGATTTCGACGAACGCGCCGAACGACGTGAGGTTGCGCACCTTGCCCCGCAGCCGCGTGCCGACCGGATACTTCTGCGGCAGCGCCATCCACGGATCCTGCTCGGTCTGCTTCATGCCGAGCGAGACTTTCTCTTCGGTCTCGTCGACCTTCAACACGACCGCTTCGATCGACTCGCCGATCGACACGAGCTTGGACGGATGCCGCACGTTGCGCGTCCAGCTCATCTCGGAGATGTGCACGAGGCCTTCGATCCCCGGCTCGAGCTCGACGAAGGCGCCGTAGTTCGTAATCGAGACGACCTTGCCCTGCACGCGCGTTCCAACCGGATACTTCGCGGCGACGTTCTGCCACGGATATTGCTGCAGCTGTTTCAGGCCGAGCGAGATGCGCTCGCGCTCCCAGTCGATGTCGAGGACCTTGACCTCGAGCTCCTGGCCGATCTGCACCATCTCGGACGGATGGGACACGCGACCGTAGCTCATGTCCGTGATGTGCAGCAGGCCGTCCACGCCGCCCAGGTCGATGAAGGCGCCGAAGTCGGTGATGTTTTTCACCACACCCTTCCGCACCTGATTGACCGACAGCTCCTTCATCAGCACGTCGCGTTTCGTTTTGCGCTCGGCCTCGAGCAGCACGCGGCGCGAGACGACGATGTTGCGGCGGCGCTTGTTGAGCTTGATGATCTTGAACTCGAAGCTCTGGCCGAGCAGCTCGTCGATATTCGGAACGCGCCGGAGCGCGATCTGGCTGCCGGGCAGGAACGCGTCCACGCCCATCAGGTCGACCACCACGCCGCCCTTGATCTTCTTCACGAGCGTGCCGGTGACGCCTGCATCTTTTTCGTGGGCTTCGCGGATCCGCTCCCACACGCGCATGAAGTCGGCTTTCTTCTTCGAAAGCACGACCGCGCCTTCCTGATCTTCGAGGTGCTCGAGGAAGACTTCGACCTCGTCACCTTCCTTGAGGCTCCTCGGATCCTTGAACTCGTCGATCGCGACCGCGCCTTCCGACTTGAACCCGACGTCGAGGATGACGGCGGTGTCGGTCACGCGCAGCACTTTCGATTTGACTATCTCGCCTTCCTGGATATTCGACAGCGTCCCCTCGTACAGCAGGGTCATTTTCTCGATCTCGTCGGACGAATATTCCTCGTCGAGACCGGAGCGGACGCGGAGTTGCGGGCGGGGAGGTTTACGAGTGGGAATGTCTTCTTCGAACTCTTCTACGTCATGTGCTTCTACGAGCATTCAGTGCACCGGTTCGGTTGTGAGTTTGAGGTTGTCGTCACCCCTCCAGAGCCAAGGCTTCAGCCTGGGACGGGCGGAAACCTACCCAGGGAACAAGCCCCGCGCCAGTTCAACTACCCGCGCCACCTGCTGCTCCAGCGTCAGAGCGGTCGTGTCGAGCAACACCGCATCGGAGGCGGGTTTGAGGGGGGCGATCGGCCGGTTGGAATCGGCGGTATCCCGGGCCGCCAGCGCCTGGCTCTCGCGGCGCACCAGCTCGCCATCCACCGCCTCGCCCCGCTGAGACAGCCGCCGCCGGGCTCGTTCGTCCGGCGTCGCTGTCAAAAAGATCTTCAGTGGGGCCTCGGGGAAGACGACCGTGCCGATGTCCCGCCCATCCACGACGACTCCCCGCCCTCCACCGCCCTCGACCGCCCTTTTTTGCTGAGCATTCACCCAGGTCCTTACGTCGGGAATGGCGGCGACCGTCGAAACGTACTTCGTTACGCGATCCCCCCGAATGGCTCGCTCGACGTCCACGCCGGCGACCTCCGGCAGGAACCGGTTGTCCACGAGCACCAGACGCACAGGCAGCCGTTCGGCCAGGCCGACGATCCTCTGGCCGGACCACCCTTCCCCCTTCCCCCGTCCCCCTTCCCCGGTGTTATCGAGCGCTGCGAGCGTGAGCGCCCGATACAGCGCCCCCGAGTCGAGATGCGCCCAGCCGAGCCGCTCGGCAACCAGACCGGCCGTCGAGCTCTTCCCTGACGCCGCCGGCCCATCGATCGCGATTACGCGAAGCACTGCTTCAGATCCCGAAAGAAATTGGGATAGCTGACCGCTACTGACTTCTTCTCCGAGAGCATCACGGCTGCACCGTCCACCGTGTCCAGCACCGCAAACGCCATCGCGAGACGATGGTCTTTGGCGGTTTCGACTCTACCGCGTGGGGCGCGTTGGTTCCCCTCCACGTGCAGATCGTTCCCCTGCACTTCCGCCTTTGCGCCAACCGCTCGGAGGTTGTCGGCCATCAGCTCGAGACGGTTGCTTTCCTTCACTCGCAGCTCTCCAACTTCGCGAAAGACCGTCTCGCCCGCTGCGCGGCTGGCGAGTACCGCGAGCATCGGTACCTCATCCACGAGCGTTGGAATCTCGGCCGCAGATACTTCAGTGCCCTTCAATGCCGCAGGGCGCACCACGAGATCCGCGACGGGCTCCCCGCCTTCGTCGCGCAGATTGACCCGCTCGACGTGTGCACCCATCCGCTCGAGCACGACGAGGAAACCGGTCCGTGTGGGATTGATGCCGACATTCTCCACGAGCAACTCCCCGCCCTCGGCGAGGACCGCGGCAGCGACGAGGAATGCGGCTGAAGACGGGTCTCCGGGCACGGAAAGTTGGAACGATGGAATGTTGGAATGACCAGACGGTTCGTAAACGATCGCGCCGTTCCGTTCGTGAATACCGAGACCCAAATGCACGAAGAGCCGCTCTGTGTGATCACGGGACCGGTACGGTTCTGTGATCGTTACTGGAACCCGCCCAGTCAGCCCCGCGAACAGGATCGCGCTCTTGACCTGCGCGCTCGCGACGGGGCTCACATAGGTGAGGCCACGCAGCGTGCCCCCCCGGATCGTCAGGGGAAGCCCGTCGCCTCTTTCATTTATATCCGCACCCATCTGCTTGAGAGGCTCGGTCACACGCCGCATCGGGCGCCGGCGCAGCGAGGCGTCGCCGGTCAGCGTCGCGGTGAACTTCTGGCCCGCAAGGATGCCGAGCATGAGTCGAGCGCTGGTTCCTGAATTTCCGCAATTGAGGCGTGCGCCGGGCGCCGTGAGCCGTGCGCCCGAAACCTTCACCATCGAATCGCGGATCGTGGAAATGTCGGCGCCGAGCTGGCGCAGCACGCGCGCTGTGCTTTTCACGTCGTCACCGGTCAGCAATCCAGTGAGCTCGCTCTTGCCGCGAGCGAGCGCCGCCAACATGAGCACGCGATGCGAGATGCTCTTGTCGCCCGGCGGCCGAACGACGCCGCCAAGGCGGGGGGGGGCCTTAGGAGCCACCGATGCGTCGCCGCCACTTCGCCGCGCGCGTGAGCCAGGCCGTGAGGGCTGCCGCATCACCGACCTCGAGCGCGCGCTCGACGGTTCCCAGTGATTCCTCCAGGCCGCGCAACGCCGGCAGGATCTCGTCGCGGTTCATGAGCAGGATTTCCGTCCACAGCCCCGGCTCGCTGGCGGCCAGTCGGGTCGTATCGGCGGCGCCGGGGCCGAACGATGCTCCAGCGGGCGCGTGCCGCGCGAGGAAATCGGCGAGCAGCGATGCGACGATTTGCGGCAAGTGACTCGTGGCGGCGAGCTGCGCGTCGTGCTGGTCCGCGTCGAGCACCACCGGCTCCGCCTCGAGCACGGTCTGCCAGAAATCCACGACCTCCCGCACCGCCTTCTCCCCGTTCCGGCATGGCGTCACGTAGACGACCGCCCCGCGAAACAGATCCGGACGCGACGCCTCGAATCCGTGTCGATGCGTCCCGGCGAGGGGATGACTCCCCGCGAAGCGCTCGTGCAGTCCGATCTCTTCAGCGCGCGCGACGATCGACCGCTTCACCGAACCGACGTCCGTGACTACGGCATCCGGTTTCAGGTGCGGAACGATGGTATCGAGCTGGGCGATGTTGGCGGCAGGTGGGGCGGCGAGGATGAGGAAATCCGCAACGCGCGCCACATCGGTGGCGCGGGCGGGGGCATCATCGAGCGCGCCCTGTTGCGCGGCCAGGGCACGCTCGGCGGGTTCGGGAGACCATCCCACCACGACGATTCCCTCGCCGTTGCCCGGCTGTTTCACCTGACGGGCAATCGAGCCGCCAATCGCGCCGAGCCCTATCAGGCCGAGGGTGTGGGGCCGCACGGCTTGGAAGGTACACGTCACCCGCATATTATGGAGCCCCATGCGGGCGACGCCGAGCATCACCCGCCTCTTCGCCGCGACGTTCATCGCGGTGGCACTCGTGGGCCTCGTCACGCAGATCGCGACGTGGCGCAGCGCCCGCGCTACGCAGATGGCCATGGTCGAGCTGGCGCAGCGACTCGACCGCATTCAGCGCCTCGGTCCATCTCCCCTCATCGCCGCCGAAGCCACCGCCGCGGCGGAGCTGGCTGTCGATGCCGGCGACGATGCAGTCCAGGCCGCCGTTGCCGCGAGCGTGCTGTTCGCCGCGATGGTGACGGTGCTGGGCCTGGGCTTCTGGTATAATCGCCGCCGGCTCGCCGCTCCGTTCTCTCGGATCGCCCAGGCACTGCAGCGCGTGGCCGAGGGTCAGTTCGTGGAGCCGTTGCCCGAAGATCAGCCGGGTGAGTTCGGCGCGATCGCGCGCGGCGTGAATCACATGGCCAAGGCGCTGGCGTGGCGGGAAGAGCTGCAGGCGTACCTGTCTCAGCTCCTCGCGGCACTCAATACGTCATCGGACGACTCGGCGACCGGTCTAGGGCAGGCGCTCGGCGTGATCGCCGGCGCGACGCGGGCGACGGCCATCGTTCTGTACCAGCCAGCCTTCGACGCCAACGAATGGGCGCCGACGGTCTCACGCGACGTGGAATCCCGTCCCGTCTCCCGGGCGACGATGCGCGATCTCATCGGCGAGGCGAATCAGGCCATCCACTACCATGGCGAGGCAGTGCAACCCGTCCGGCACCAGCTCCGCTTGAACGCCCCCATGCCGCAGGGACTCGTGCTCGTCCCGCTCCGGGCCGGGACCAAGCTCGTCGGGGTCCTCGGCGTCGCGCCCGGCACGACGTTCGGCGCGGACGAACGGGCGGCGCTCGACCAGGCGGCGCCCAATCTCGCGATCGCGTGCGAGCGCGGCGCGGCCCATCACAACACGCGGCGCCTGGCCGTCGAAGTGCGCCAGACCGCCAAGCGGCTCGAGCAGCTGAACGCCGATCTCGACGCGGTGATGAAATCCAAGGATCTGTTTTTGTCCAACATTTCGCACGAGCTGCGGACGCCGCTCAACAGCATCATCGGATTCACGGACCTGTTGCTCACCGAGGAGCTGGGCTCCTCGCTCTCCGAGCAGCAGCGCGATTTCCTCGAAACGGTGGCGCGCAACGGCCGGCATTTGCTCGAGCTGATCAACGAGCTGCTCGACCTGCAGCGCATCGCCGCGGGGCGGATGGAGCTGAAGCCGGAGCCGGTCGATCTCGCGGCATTGTTGACCGAAACGACCGGAAGCGTCCAGGCGCAGGTGCAAAAGCATCGCCACGCGATGGCCGTCAGCCCGACACCACCGGGCCTGCGCGTCCAGGCAGACCGGGGTCGCGTGCGCCAGGTGCTGCTCAACCTGCTCTCGAATGCAATCAAGTTCACGCCCGACGGCGGCAAGATTACCGTCGCGGCCGGGCCGGTGAACGGGGGGTCGGAGGTGCGGATCGCGGTCACCGACACAGGGATCGGCATCGCCGCCGACGATCAGCCCAAACTGTTCCAGGAATTCTCACAGCTGGACGCGTCGGCCAGCCGCAAGTATGAAGGGACGGGATTGGGGCTGGCGCTGTCGCGGCGGCTGATCGAGCTGCACGGCGGCGCCATCGGCGTCGAAAGCGAGATGGGAAAAGGCAGTACGTTCTGGTTCACTCTGCCGCAGGCACGGTGAGTGTGGCCATCATCGTCATCGTTGAAGACCAGCCGGACAACCTGAAGCTGTTGACGACGCTGCTCACGATCAAAGGACATCAAGTCGTCGGATTACCCAACGGCGATCGGTTGACCGATGTCGTACGTACGCACCAGCCAACTCCCGACCTCGTGTTGCTCGATATTCAGCTGCCGGGTCGCGATGGATACGCGCTGCTCGAGGAACTCAAGGGGCTGCCCGAGCGCTCCTGCAAGGTCGTCGCATTGACGGCGCACGCGCTGCCGGAAGACCGGACGCGCGCCAGCGCCGCAGGATTCGACGGTTACATCACGAAACCGATCGATGTACGTACGTTTCCCGCGGAAGTCGCGCGCTACCTGGGAGGATGACGTATGGGCGGTATAGTGCTGTTAATCGGGCGGGTGGTCTTCTCTTTCTTCTTTATCTACTCCGGCTTCAATCATCTCACCAAACTCAGCATGTATGCGCAGTACGCCGGCGCATCAGG
>Ga0307290_10000142_pt1 | contig 26043 bp, 19 predicted proteins | sample ER_DNA_144_FD_194472 | JGI IMG/M metagenome (GOLD analysis project Ga0307290, IMG submission 194472) | Bulk soil microbial communities from the East River watershed near Crested Butte, Colorado, United States - ER_DNA_144 | ecosystem: Environmental > Terrestrial > Soil > Floodplain | place... | reverse complement strand
GGCTGCGCGATCGCGTGTTCAGCATCATCGGATACGGCAGTCAGGGACATGCCCACGCGCAAAACCTGCGCGACTCGGGCGCGAAGGTCATCGTCGGGCTGCGGCCCGCCGGGGGGGGCGCATCCTGGAAGCAGGCCGTCGCGGATGGTCTGGAGGTGCGTCCCGTTGCCGAAGCGGCCAAAGCGGGCGACGTGATCATGATGCTCGTGCCCGATCAGGAGCAGCGCGCGGTCTACGAGACCGCCGTCGCTCCCGCGCTTGGTCCAGGCAAGACGCTGATGTTCGCCCACGGCTTCAACATCCACTTTGGCGAGATCGTGCCGCCGGCCGGCGTGGACGTCTCGATGATCGCGCCAAAGTCACCAGGGCATTTGGTACGCAGCGAGTATCAGGCGGGACGCGGTGTTCCGGGGCTCGTCGCGATCCATCAGGACGCCAGCGGGAAGGCGCTGCAGAACGCCCTCGCCTATGCCACCGGGATCGGGTGCTCGCGCGCCGGCGTCATCGCCACGAGCTTCGCGGAGGAAACGGAGACCGATCTGTTCGGCGAACAGGCGGTGCTGTGCGGCGGTGTGACGGCGCTCATTCAAGCCGGGTTCGAGACGCTCACCGAGGCAGGGTACTCACCGGAGATGGCGTACTTCGAGTGTCTCCACGAGCTGAAGCTCATCGTGGATCTCATTTATCGCGGCGGCCTCGGCTTCATGCGGCAATCGATCAGCAATACGGCCGAATACGGGGATCTCACGCGCGGCGGGCGGGTGATCAGTCCGGCGGTGCGCGAAGAGATGCGGAAGCTGCTCGCCGATATCCGCAACGGAGCGTTCGCGAAAGAATGGATCGCGGAATGCCGCGCCGGCGCTCCGCGCTTCAACGAGTTGCGCAAGGCTGCCGCGAACAGCGAGATCGAACAGGTCGGCGCTCGCCTGCGCACAATGATGCCCTGGACGGAGGAAGGGAAGCGCGCCAAGCCTCGCACGGTGCGGCCGGCGGAGGCTGAATCAGTCAGAGTATGAAAACGCTGTTCGACCGCGTGTGGGACGCCCACGTCGTCCGCGAGCTCGCGGATAACGTCGCGCTCCTCTACGTCGATCTGCACCTCGTCCACGAGGTCACCTCGCCCCAGGCGTTCGCAGGGCTCAAGCGCGAGAACCGGACCGTGCGGCGGCCGGAGCTGACGCTGGCGACGGTGGATCACAATGTGCCCACCGGCGACCGTTCGCTGCCGATCACCGATGAGATCGCCGCGCGGCAGGTCGACGCGCTCGGCAGCAACGCCCGCGAATTCGGAATCGAGCTGTTCGATCTCCGATCGCCCGATCAGGGCATCGTCCACATCATTGGCCCGGAGCTCGGGGCGACGCAGCCCGGCATGGTGATCGTCTGCGGCGATTCGCACACGTCGACGCATGGCGCGTTCGGCGCCTTCGCGCTGGGGATCGGCACCAGCGAGGTCGAGCACGTGCTGGCGACCCAGTGCATCGTGCTGAAGAAGCCACGCAACCTGGAAGCACGCATCAGCGGGAGCCTGGAGCCAGGAGTCGGGGCCAAGGACTTGATCCTCGCGCTCATAGGAAAGATCGGGACTGCCGGGGCAACGGGACATGTCATCGAATACACCGGCGATGCCGTCCGCGCGCTGTCGATGGAAGAGCGCATGACCGTGTGCAACATGTCGATCGAAGCGGGCGCCCGTGCCGGGATGATCGCGCCCGACGAGGTGACGTTCGACTACCTCGAGGGGCGGCCCCGCGCGCCCGCCGGAGCGGCGTGGACGGCCGCGCTCGCGCGCTGGCAGACATTCCGCTCCGATCCCACCGCGCGCTACGACGCGCACGTGAGCCTCGATGCGGGGAATGTGGGCCCGCAGGTCACGTGGGGCACCACGCCCGGCATGGTCGCCGACATCACCGCCCGCGTTCCCGATCCGGCGCAGCTCGGCGAGAACGAGCGCGAGGCCGCGACGCGCGCGCTCGAGTACATGGGGCTCAAGCCCGGCACGCCGCTCGCGGGGATACCGATCGATCGCGTGTTCCTGGGATCGTGCACCAACGCACGCATCGAGGACCTGCGCACCGCCGCGAACGTCGTGCGCGGCCGCCACGTGTCGTCGCGCGTGCGCGCGATGGTGGTGCCGGGCTCGCAGCGCGTGAAAGCGCAGGCGGAACGGGAAGGGTTGGATCGGGTGTTTCGGGACGCGGGGTTCGAGTGGCGCAACGCCGGCTGCTCGATGTGCCTCGGCATGAATGCGGACGTGCTCGGCGCGGGCGAGCGCTGCGCGGCGACGTCCAATCGCAATTTCGAGGGCCGCCAGGGCCGCGGCGGACGCACGCACCTCATGAGTCCCGCCATGGCCGCCGCGGCCGCGATCGAGGGGCGCCTCGTGGATGTGCGCGGATGGTGACGGCATGACTCCCTTCGTACGCCATCGCGGAAAGGTCGTCGCGCTGCCGCGCCGCGATGTGGACACCGATCAGATCATCCCGAAGCAATTCCTCAAGGGAGTCGAGCGCACGGGGTTTGGCGAGGGTCTGTTCTTCGACTGGCGCGCCGATCCGAACTTCGAGCTCAATCGCCCGGAGGCGCGAGGCGCCACGATCCTCGTGACCGGACCGAATTTCGGCTGTGGGTCGTCGCGCGAGCACGCTGTCTGGGCGCTTGCGCAGTACGGGTTCCGCGCTATCATCGCGCCGTCGTTCGCCGACATCTTTCTCTCGAACTGCTACCGCAACGGCGTCCTGCCGGTGCAGCTGCCGGCGGCCGAGGTCGATACGTTGATCCAGCGCGCGGCAGGCGGTTCGTACGAGCTCGCCGTGGACTTGGAGGAATGTGTGGTGTCCGATGACCGCGGTTTCTCCGCGCACTTCAGCCCCGATCCGTACGGCCGCGAGCTGCTCCTGCGCGGCCTCGACGAGATCGGCCGCACGCTGCTCGAGGAGCCGAGCATCGCCGCGTACGAGCGGAGCCACGCATGAAGACGTATCGCATCGCGGTGCTGCCGGGCGATGGCATCGGGCCGGAGGTGATCGCGCAAGCGCTGCGCGTCCTCGAGGCCGTGGGCGAGCGATTCAGCCTGCGGTTTGCGCTCGAGACGTTGCCGATCGGCGCGGCAGCGGTCGCCGTGGCGAACAATCCCTTGCCGCCGGAGACCCGTGCCGCCGTGGTGAAGAGCGACGCGGTGTTGCTGGGCGCCGTGGGCGATCCGTCGCTCGACAGCGCGCCCCGCGAGTTGCGTCCAGAGACCGGCTTGCTTGCGCTTCGCAAATTGTTGAACGTCTACGCCAACCTCCGGCCGGTCGCCGTTCATCCAGCACTCGCCGGCTGCTCGCCGCTCAAGCCCGAACGGCTGCGCGGTGTCGACATCCTCGTCGTCCGCGAGCTGACCGGCGGCCTCTATTATGGAGAGCCGCGCGGACGCAACGGTACGAGTGCGGTGAACACCCTGGTGTACAGCGCGGCCGAGATCGACCGCGTCGCTCAGGTCGCGTTCGAGGCGGCGCGGGGCCGCCGGCGGCTCGTCACATCCGTGGACAAGGCGAACGTGCTCGAAGTCTCGCAGCTGTGGCGAGAAGTCGTCACCCGGGTCGGGCGCGACTATCCGGAAGTGCGGCTCGAGCACTGCTATGTCGATACCGCGGCCATGCGCCTGGTCTCCGATCCGGCGACATTCGACGTCGTGCTGACGGAGAACATGTTCGGAGACATCCTCAGCGATGAAGCCGCCGTCCTCGCGGGCTCGCTCGGCCTGCTGCCGTCGGCGTCGCTCGGTTCGGGCCCCGGTCTGTTCGAGCCGGTGCACGGATCCGCCCCGCCGCTCGCCGGCCGCGACGTGGCCAATCCGATCGGTGCCATCGCCACCGTCGCCCTGCTGCTGCGCCACGGGCTCAAGCAGCCGGAGGCCGCCGCCGCCGTAGACGAGGCCGTCGCGGCCGCGCTCGATGCCGGCGCGCGCACGCAGGATCTCGCGCTGCGGGGCGAGCCGTCGATCGGAACGGCGGAGATGGGCGCGCGGGTCGCCGAGCTGGTCGTCGCCGAAGCGCTGGAGGGGTTGTCGTGAGCGACAACTTTCGCAGCCGCGCGATCACCGAGGGACTCGAGCGCGCACCGAATCGCGCGATGCTGCGCGCCGTGGGATTCACGGACGGCGACTTCGCGAAGCCGATCGTCGGGATTGCGAGCGCGTACAGCACCATCACGCCCTGCAACGCCGGGCTCGATCAGTTGGCGCGCCGGGCGGAGCAGACGCTGCGCCAGGCCGGCGCGATGCCCCAGATCTTCGGGACGATCACCGTCTCGGACGGCATTTCGATGGGCACGGAAGGGATGCGCTACTCGCTCGTCTCGCGCGAGGTGATCGCCGATTCGATCGAGACGGTGTGCGGCGCGCAGCGCATGGATGGGCTCGTCGCGATCGGCGGCTGCGACAAGAACATGCCCGGCGCCATGATCGCAATCGCGCGGCTCGATATCCCGGCAATCTTTGTGTACGGCGGGACGATCAAGCCGGGTCGCCACGCGGGGCGCGACCTGACCGTCGTGAGCGTGTTCGAAGCGGTGGGGGCCGCCGGGGCGGGGCGCATGCCGGAGGACGAGCTGCTCGAGATCGAGCGGCGCGCCTGTCCGGGAGCGGGCTCGTGCGGCGGCATGTTCACGGCGAATACAATGTCCGCGGCCATCGAGGCCATGGGCATGAGCTTGCCGCGCTCGTCCACGATGGCCGCCGTGGACCAGGAGACGGCCGACAGCGCGGCGCGCTCGGCGGACGTCCTGTTCGAAGCCGTGCGGGCGCGTCGACTCCCGCGCGCGATCCTGACGCGGAAGGCGTTCGAGAACGCGATCGCGGTGGTCATGGCGATCGGTGGATCCACGAACGCCGTCCTGCACCTGCTCGCCATTGCGCGCGCCGCGGGGGTACCGCTGGCGCTCGAGGATTTCGAAGCGGGGCGCAAACGCGTGCCCGTGCTGTGCGACCTCAAGCCGTCAGGGCGCTACGTCACCACCGACTTGCATCGTGCCGGCGGGATTCCGCAGGTCATGCGCATCCTCTACGCGAATGGCGTGCTACATGGTGACGCGCTGACGATCGACGGCCGCACGGTCGCCGAGGTGATCAAGGATGTGCCGGCGCGGCCGTCGCCCGATCAGGATGTGATCCGTCCGTGGGATCGGCCGCTCGCGCCCCAGGGACACATCGTGATCCTCCGCGGCAACCTCGCGCCCGAAGGCGCCGTCGCCAAGATCAGTGGACACGGCTCGCACGAGATCACCGGTCCCGCGCGCGTGTTCGACTCGGAAGAGGCGTGTCTGGCCGCCATCCTGGCGGGAAACATTCATGCGGGTGACGTCATCGTGATTCGGTACGAGGGGCCGAAGGGCGGCCCGGGGATGCGCGAGATGCTGGCGCCGACGGCCGCCCTGGTCGGGGCCGGGCTCGGCGAAACGGTTGGCCTGATCACGGACGGCCGGTTCTCCGGCGGCACGCACGGGCTCGTGGTGGGGCATGTGGCGCCGGAGGCGGCGCTAGGTGGTCCGTTGGCGCTGGTGCAGGAAGGCGATTCGATCACGATCGACTCCGCCCGCGGCGAGCTCCGCATCGACGTCGCCGACGGCGTGCTCGCGACGCGGCGCGCGAAATGGAAAGAACCTGCCCCCCGCTACACATCCGGCGTGTTGGCGAAGTACGCCCGGCTCGTGTCGAGCAGCAGCCACGGAGCCATCACCGATGGCTGACACGGTCGCGATTCAGGGGGAGGCGGGATCGTTCAGTCACGCCGCGGCGCTCGAGACCCACGGCGACGTAATCCGGCTGATGCCGTGCGTCACGTTCGTGGAGTTGTTCCGCGCGGTGCAGGGCGGCGCGGCAACCAGCGGCGTTGTGCCGATCGAGAACACGCTCGCTGGATCGGTGCACGAGAACTACGATCTGTTGAGCGCGCACGCGCTGCACGTGGTCGCCGAGACCGAGCTGCGCATCCGCCATTGTTTGATCGCATCCCCACGGACACGGCTGTCCGACGTGCGCCGCGTCGCGTCACACCCGGTAGCGCTGGCGCAGTGCCGCCGCTTCTTCTCCACGCACCCCGATCTCGTCGCGGTTCCGGCGTACGATACGGCGGGGAGCGTGCGCGATCTCATGGCGGGCACGGTGGACGCCGAAGCCGCGATCGCGTCGAAGCTGGCGGCGGAGCTGTACGGCGCCGCGGTGCTCGAGGAAGGGCTCGAGGACCACGCCGAGAACTACACGCGCTTCCTGGTCATCGCACGCGATCCCGCGTCGCGTGAGTCTGCGAACAAGACGTCGCTGATCCTGTCGCTCGGCAATACCCCCGGCACGCTGTATCGCGCGTTGGGCGTGTTCGCCGCCCGAGGCTTGAATCTGACGAAGATCGAGTCACGGCCGCTCCCCGGCCGGCCCTGGGAATACCTGTTTTATCTCGATGTGGTCGATACGGGGCAGGGGATCGCTGCGGCGCTCGAGGAATTGCGCGCGTTCACGTCCGGCATTCGGGTGCTCGGGACCTATCCGGCCCGCTAGGGTCGGTGGAGGCTCGCTCCCACGCGGAACGTGGCCAGCTCTTCCAACCGGCGGGTGCCGCTCTGCGGCGGGAAATCGTAGCGCTCAAAGCTGTAGAGCGCGCTGACGCCGAGCCGCTGCCCACGCCACTCCACGCCAACGGCGGCCGCGAGGGCCAGGTCGGGCTGGGGAAGGCCGCTCACCGACGCGACAGGAATCCAGTATCCTCGCACTACCGCTCCCACGGTTTCGAATCCGAGCGGCACTCGCGCTTCGGCGCCGACCCGCCACGTCGTCCAATGCTGTCTCGCGAGGGAATTCGCATAGCTGCGCATGTCGAGCGCAGTCTGCACGGTGAGCCAGGGACGCAGCCGCATGCCCGCGCGGAGCTGTGCTTCTGCGATGTCGTGATCATCGAGGCTCGCCGCCGGACCAGTCGCGAGATGCCCGCCGGAGACCTCGCCATGAACGTCAAATCTCTGATCGATCGTCAGGTCCACCGCTGCCCCGAAAAGCGTTCCTGACGCAGCAACCAGCGCATCGCTGGCGACGATGCGGTGGTCGGCGCGCCCGATTTGGACGCTGCCCTGCACGGACCGCTGGCCGGGCGCGACCGTAGCGGTACCCCCGAGCATCGCGAGCGCCCCGAGCATTGCTCTTCCGATCCGCCTGGCGTTCATGGGCCGACTCCCGCCGCGGGCGCGACGATCAACCGCGTCTGCGCGAGGCGCTGCTGGTTCCGATCTCGAATCGCCGCGTTGGCGGCGGCGTGCTCGGCGCGGCGGCGCGCATTCGCGGCGACGTTGGCGGAGATTTCCCGATGGCGCTGGCGAAAGACGAAGCCCGCGATGCCGGCGCCTGAGGCCGTCACGGCGATACCCGTGGCAAGCGCGCGTCCCCCGCCGTGAAGATCCCCGTTCGCCAGGGTGCGCGGAATCAGCAATGCCCCGGCCGCGATGCCGAGCCCCTTCAAGAGCTCGGCGCGGGCGATGCCGGCGGAATGCTGCTCCGGGAGGACTTCGTCAGGCCGAAGCGCCGGCAGCGTGTCCTCGAGCGGCGCATGTTCCTGCTGGACGCTGAAATACAACCGCACAGAGTCCGCGCGATGCGACAACCGGCTCACGCCGCTCAGGAACAGCTCGTACCGCCCGGTCGGCGCCAGATGCCCGTCGGCGATCAATCCGTCCCACTGCAGCTCACGCGGCCCGTCGGTGATGCCCTGGTACAGAACCACTCCCGCCGGAGCGTTGGTGGTCCGGAGCTCGACGTGGATGTCGGCGGCGTGCGTCGCGAGGACCGTTATGCCCAGCCGCTCCGTGCGCGGGTCGAGCGTGTCGAACGGGACGGCTCGGATGCCGAGCCCGAAGGTCAAGCGTCTCGCGTCGGCAAAGGCCGCCAGCTCGGCAGGCGTGAATTTCTGCGGTTCCAGGTCGACGAATGGGTCCCGCTCGAGCGCGGCGCTGAAATAGACGATCGCCGAGTCGCGTCGTCCGGAGACGACCAGCGCGGCACCGAGGTACTTGTAGGCGAGCACGCGCTGCTCGTGCGTGACGACGAACGGCGAGTTCGGCGAGATGATGCGGCGCAGCAGCACGAGCTCCCGCTCGACGTCGAGATCGGCGTGATAGCGTGCCGCCTGGTCCAGCTGCTCGGCGGTGTTCCCCTGCGCCGCGGCGACTCCCGGGATTACGACGAGCAGTGCTGCGACGACCAGGCGCCTCACGGCAAGTCTCGCAGGGTAATGAGCCCCAGCCGCGTCGTGGTGCCCGCGACGACGCGGAATGTCGTATCGAAGGTCGCCGAGCCTGACGCCTTGATTCGCAGACGCCGGGTCCCCGACGGTACCTCGACGTCGAAGAGGGTCCCAACGCCCGTCTGGCGACCGTCGATGTAAATCACGGCGTCGGCCGGCTCGGTCCGGAGGCGTACGTGACCCGGCGGGCCCGATGGAGCGGGGACCGGGACGGGTTGCGTCCGCGCACTTGGAGGCGCCGGGGGGGGAACTACGGGGGGAGGGCCCTCTGGCGGCGTCATGCTCAAGCGGTCGACCGCCGAGGCGTCCGATCGACTCACGCGCACGGCGACAACCGCACCCGACATCACGAGTGCGGCTGCAAGGCTGAAGGCAATGAACGTGCGCGGTCGCCGGGACAACCATCGGTCGCCGCTGGTCGCCAAAGCGGTCGACTGACGCGCGTCGGGTAGCGGCGGCAGCTCCCCGGTTTCGACGAGCGGGACGTGATAGCCGCGGGCCAGGCGGCGCAGGACGTCCTTCGCGAGGCGCTGCTCGTCATCGTGGAACGGCAGGGCCTCGAGTGTGGTCACGAGGTCGGACGTGTTGGTGTAGCGGTGCGCCGGATTCTTCGCGATCAGCTTGCTGATGACGGCCAGCAGCTCCGGCGGCACGTCGGCGCGCACGTCGCGGAGGTCCGGCGGCGGGGTGAAGTACTGGTGCTGCACGACCGCCAGGACCGAGCTGGCCTCGAACGGCGCTTCCCCCGCGAGCATGTGGAAGCCGACGATGCCGAGGGAGTACTGATCGCCCTGCGGTCCCACTTCGCCGCCCGCGCACTGCTCGGGGCTCATGAATTGCGGTGTCCCCACCACCGCGCCGCTCGGCGTCACCTTGGAGTCCTCGGCGGCGCGGGCGAGGCCGAAGTCCGACACGTACACGCGACCTTCCTGATCGATCAGGATGTTGGAGCTCTTGATGTCGCGGTGGACGGTGCCGCGCTCGTGCGCGTAGCCGAGCGCGCTGGCGACGGCGCGCAGGACCGCAACCACCACGGTAATGGGCAGCGCGCCCTGGCGGTCGATGATGGCGTCGAGGGACAGGCCCTCGATGAACTTCATCACGATGTAGTGGACGCCGCCCGCCTCGCCGACCTGATAGATGGGGACGATGTTCGGGTGGTCGAGCGCGGCGGCGCGCCGGGCTTCGCGCCGCAGCCGGTCCGCGACGGCGCCGCCGGTCGACGCGCCGGGCAACATCACCTTGAGCGCGATAGGCCGCCGCAGCGACACGTCGAGCGCCTTGAAGACCGCGGCCATGCCGCCGCGGCCGTATTCGCGCTCGATCTCATACTCGCCGCCGAGCACGAGGCGGACCTGCGCGAGCAACGGATCCTCGCTGTGCAGGACGTACGCGACGGTCGCCGACGAGGGATCGGCGACCTCGGCGCCGCACAGGCCGCAGAACCGCAGGCCGTCGGCCACCTGGGCCGCGCACCGTGGGCAGCGCGTCATGTGCCGGTCGCCGTGAACGTGACGGTCAGCCCGCCGAGCGTGACGGTTGCCGTGTTCGTCCCAGGGTTCCCGCCGAGCGTCAACGTCGCCTCCGCCAATCCACTCGCATTGGTCGTGATGTTGATCTGCCCGGCACCACCGAAGCTGCCGCCGCCGCTGATCACCTTGAACCTCACGCTGACCCCGGATACCGCGCGGCCGGCCGCGTCCACCACGCGGACCGTGAATGCCTTGGCCAGCGCCGTTCCCCGAACGCCGGTCTGCGCGTCGCCGCGGACTTTGTGTTCGTCGGCGGCCGCGGTTCCGTTCGCCAGCGGCGCGGCATTCCAGCTCGCCGCGGTGACGTTGCCCGAGAGGCTGTCGCCGGTCGCCGTGGCGTCGGCAAGACGTCGCGGTCCCCGCCCGTCGCCCCACCAGGTTGACGGCATGGTGATCGCGGTCGCGACTTCGTTCACCACTCCCGCGGGCGCGTTGTCGAAGATGTTGTTGTTCGTCGCATTGAAGTTCGACAACGACCCGAGCCGGATGCCGACGTTGTTCGTCGAGACCAGGTTCGAGTCGAGCCGCATGCTGCCCGATCCCCCCTGGACCCGAATCCCCGCGGTGTAGGCGTGCCCCGTCACGCTGTTCTGGACGATCGTGATCGATTGTGCCACGACCTGCATCGCGGCGACGGCCGTGCTGGTGTCCGTCGGTGCGGGACTGAATCCGGCCCCGGAACTGGTGCTCCCCTGGGCGGTGAAGGTGTTGCCGTTGAAGCTCACCGCCGCCCGGTTCTGGATGAACGTGGACTGCTGGACGGACAGGAAGCCGTTGGTGACCGACAGCGCATGGCCCGCGCCGATCGTGCAGCTCTCGAACAAACTGTTGGTCACGGTGACCCAGAGTGACTGAGTTCCGGTGAGGCATCGGTCGCGAACGGCCTGGCGCAGCGTGTCGTCCTGGAGTACGAGGACGTCGTTATCGGTCCCGAGGACCGCGGTGAGCGTGCTGTCGAAGCGCGAGCCCTGAATGTAGAGATAGGAGCGCTCCGCCCGGATGCCGGCGCGCGTGCCCAGGAAACCGTTCCCGAAAGTTTGGGCGCCGTAGAACGGCGACGAGGGGTTGCGCACGTCGACAAAGCGCATGCCGTTGAACGGCTCCTGATCCACACGGGCGGCGTCGCGGAAGGTGTTCCCCGTGACCTGGAGCTGCAACGAGGACTGCATCTCGAGGGCCGACCACTCGAGTAACGTCCCGGCGGAGAACACTTCGCCGTTCAATCCCAGCGGCCGCGTGTCGAACACGTTGTTCTGGACCGTCGTACCGTTACTCGAGCGCACGAGCATCAGGCGTTGGCGGCCCGCCAGGTCGTTCAGCGCCAGGGTCGCGTTGGGGCTCGACTCGACCAGGATCTGAGGCCCCTGGGTGCCGCGCACCGTGGCATGACGAATCGTGTGCCCGCTGCCGCGCAGCACCCGAATGCCGGCGCCGGGCTCCTGGCCGGGCAGCGAGTCCACGGTCTCAATGGTCACGCCATCCACGACGACGCCCGACGCGTCACGCACCCGGATCCCATAGCCACGGACAGAGCGAATGTCGCTATTGGTGATGGTGGCGGCTGACGACGTCGAGCTGTCGAGCGCGATTCCGTAGCCGATGCGGCCGGCCCCGGTGCCGGGCGGGTTGACGTAGAAGTTTGACACCCGGAGGTCGGCGCGCCGAGCGTCGATTGCGGGCCCCGCGAACGTGTGTCGCAGGACCAGGTTCTTGACGACCACGGTGGCCGCGGTGTAAGCCGTGATTCCTGCGACGCCGGAGTCGTGCGAGATGAGCGGCAAGAGCAGCGGGTTGCTCTGACCGCCGGCGACGAACGCCGAATCATCGCCCAGCAAGGTGACGCGGCGCGTGAGGGCGACGGTCTGCGCATAGGGGGACGAGCCCGGGCGGACCAACACCGTATCGTCGACATCAGCGGCGTTCACGCCATCGCCGATCCGCAGGTACGGGCGCTTGAGCGTGCCGAACCGGGGCGCAATCGCCACGCCATTGTCCACGATCAGCCGCGTCGGATTCGTGACGACGTCGGTGACCGTGTCGGCGAACCCCCCGGCCTGAGCGATCACGAACGCCGACCCGAAACCCGCAGCCGTGACGACGCCGCTCGGCACAACGGTGACGGCGGCCGGGTTGGTGGAAGACCAGTTGATCGAATAGCCTGGAATCGGATTCCCGCGCGCGTTGCGCACCTGGCCGGTGTACGTCAGTGTTTGCCCGACCGCGGTCAGCGTGTCGCGGGTGTCACTCAGCACGAGGGAGGCGGGGAGATTGAACACGCGGATCGCGATCGAGTCACGCAGCGTGTCGCCGGGCGCCCGCGCGTACTTGGCGCGCACGGTGGCCCGGCCGGTGTCTCTGGCGACCACCAGCCCGGAACCGTCGACGCTCCCGACGAGCGGAGCGTCGCTCGACCATTGCACTGAGGTCGGCGCGAGTGTGTCGCCCCGCGCGTTGAGGATGACGGCTGGCACCGCCAGCGAGTCCCAGATACTCGTGAGCGTGTCCGCCGCGGGGACGACGTTGAGGAAGGCGGGGGCGTTCGTGACCGTCACGAGGCTGGTATCGGCCACACTGCCCGCCACTGCGATGACGCGAACCGTCCCGACGCCGACCGCCACGGCAAGCGGTTGCGGCACGGTATCCACCCGCGTGATCGCCGGGTCAGACGCGCGCCAGCTGATCGTGGGATTCTGAATCAGGTTACCACGGCTGTTCCGCACCGTCGCCGACAACAGCAGCGTGTCTTTCAGGCTGGCGAGCGCCGCGCTCGACGGCTGGAGCACGATCGATGCGGGGAGATCCCCGACGTTCACAGAGATCGTATCCCGCGCCGCATCGATCACGGCGACGAGCCGTCCCGTGCCCACCCCCACTCCGGTGACGAGGCCGTTGCGGTCCACGGTGGCGATCGTGGGATCGAGCGTCGCCCAGCCCGGACTTTTGTTCGGCACCGTCACGACGAAGCCGAGGCTGTCGGTCGCGCTCGCCGCCAACGAGACCTGATCCCCCAGTGCGACAATGGCGGGCATCGGGTCGGGCCGAATCACGACTTGTTTCGCCTGCTGCTCGACGACGGTGGTCACCGAGTCGCGCAGCGACCCGCTCTGCACGATGATCCGCGTTGTCCCGTTGTCGACGGCGCGAACGCGCCCCGAGGGCGTCACCGATGCAATCGTGGAGGCCTCAGTGCTCCAGCTGACCGATACCCCGCCGAGAGGATGGCCGCGCGCGTCGAGGCCGCTGGCCACCACGGTGGACTCAGCCGTCAAGGCATTCAGGACCAAGACGGACGGCGAGACCTGCAGCCGCGCGAGCCGCTGTGCGATGACGACGCTGCCCACTCCCGTGTCGTTGTCGACGAGCGCGCGTACGACCACCTGCCCGTTGCGCCGCGCGACCAGCCGGCCCGGACCCACGAAGGCCGCAACGGTCGTGTCGGAGGAGATCCATGCGGGCGTAATGCCGCCGATCGGGACGTCGTGCGCGTCGAATGCCGGCGCCGCCAGGACCAGCGTGTCCTCGATGCTGGTGAGGGTGTCGTTCGCGGGAACGACCGTCACGGCCCCGACCACGACGTCGAGAGCCACGGTCAACGTTGGCGGGTGGGGCAACAGCGGGCTGGTCAGCGCGGCGGTGAGGTGGGTGCGACCGCGTCGCCGCCCGATCAGCGCAGCGCCGGAGGCGGCGCGGGACGCGACGAGCGTATCCTCGATCGTGAATCGAAAACGCGGGGCGGCCAGCGGCGTGCCGTCGACTTCGGCGGTGATCCCGAAGGCGATGGTGTCACCCACCACGAGCACCGAGTCCCCGGTAAACTGGAGCACGACGGCGGCGGTCCTGGGCCCGGTAAGGGCATCAGACAAAGCGCACGCGAACGCGGCTCCAGACACGAGCAGCGCGATAACCGCAACACGCCACATAGCTGGTCGCTTGGGCGCGACCGGACCACTGCGGTGCATGCCAGCCCCAGGCAGGACGTGGGCCGGCAGCCGTGTCGCGGGGGGGGTGCGAATCCCGTCGTCGGACGCCGGAACTAAAAAGGAACTATTTAAGATGCGAAACGGGGACAATCGTAACGCAGTTTGGTCCCCGGGGAGGTGACACACCGCACACGGGGTCGTCCGTCTTGGGGGGGGCGCCGAGGGAATCGGCGCGTAAACGACCTCCCAGGAGCCACTTCGCCGTCACGAGCCCGCGAAGCCATCGGTGGCTCAGTACCGGTCGCGCGCGCATAATTGTCGGCTCAACCCCGCATTTCAGGGAGAACCGCCATGAAGAAATCCAACTGGTCCCGTCGTGAATTCCTGGAAGCAGGCGCCGCAGCCGCGGGCGTCTCGTTCGTCGCACAACCATTCACGTTTCGCAAAGTCGCGCCCAGTGACACCGTCCGGTTCGGGATGGTGGGCATTGGCATGCAAGGCAACGGCCTCCTCGGCACGTCGATTTCGCTGCCGGGCGTGGTCTGCGCCGGTGCCGCCGATTTGTACGATGGCCGGCACACCCTGGCAAAAGAGATCGCGGGCGCGAATTTGCCGACCACGCGCGAGTACCGCCGGCTGCTCGACGACAAGAGCATCGACTGCATCGTCGCCGCGGTCCCCGATCACTGGCACAAGCGCATGGTGGTCGAAGCGGTGAGCGCCGGGAAGGACATTTACATCGAGAAGCCGATGTCGCATTCGGCGGCGGACGGCGTCGCGATGGTCGATGCCGTGAAAAAAAGCGGACGGATCCTCCAGGTCGGATCGCAGCGCGTCAGCTCGCAGATCTGTGCCAAGGCGAAAGAGATGCTCGCGCAAGGCGTGCTGGGTGAGATGACGCTGATCGAAGGCTGGCTCGGCCGCAACGATCCGACCGGCGCGTGGGAGTATCCGCCGCCGCCCGACCTCTCGCTGCGCACGCTCGACTGGGACACGTGGCAGAACGACGTCCCCAAGCGGGCGCTCGACGGAAACATCTTCGCCCGCTGGCGCTGCTGGAAGGAATACGGCACTGGTGTCGCGGGCGATCTGCTCGTGCACTTGATCAGTGGCATGATGTTCATGACGGGGATCAACGAGCCGCCGCGCCAGGCGGCCTCGGTCGGCGGCATCCGCCGCTGGAAAGACGGGCGCAACATGCCCGATGTCCACGCCACGGTCTACTACTACCGCGACGACCTGCCCGTCTATATGCGGCTGAACCTTGGCACGGAAATGCCGGAGCAGTACCGCTTCCAGGGATCGAAGGGCGTGCTCGAGGTGTCGGGCAACCGGCTGACGTTCACGCCCCAGAGCGGTGAGGACAACTGGCCGAGCTATTACACCGGCAGCTATCCGCGCGCGCTGCGCGATGCGTACCAGCAGCAGTGGCACAAAGAGCACGATTGGAAGGTTGGTCAGCCTGTTCAGCTCACTGAGAGCGTCACGTTCTCATCTCCCGACTTCGACGACACGCAGCCGCACCTGTGGAATTACTTCGAAGCGGTGCGCACGCGGAAACCGGTGGTCGAGGATGTGGTGTTCGGGCACAACGCGGCGCTCGCGTGCCACATGGCCAACGAGGCGTATTTCCGGCGGACGATGGTGAGCTGGGACGAAGCGACGAAGACGATTAAGGGCTGACCTCGACTGGGATCCAGGGGGTCCGCAGCGGTTCCGGAGCATCGGAGGGCAGGATCCCCTGGACGCGGTAACGGCCGGGCTCGCGCGGGAGCCAGGTATCGCGCCACTCCATCGTTTCGGCGGGTTTCAGGATACGGACCTGCAGAATGCTGGGTCCCACCCCGTGTTCCAGCCGCCGCCACGCGATCGCGCCGTCGTCACGTGTGACGACGATATCGAAGGCGATCGTCCGGCCGAGAAAATGCGCCTCGTGAGGCCGGTCGGACGCATTGTGAAGACGCAGCACGATGGGAACACTCGCCCCGACGCGCGCTCGCGTCGGGGCGGAAATCGTGAACTCGAGTCGCGAGACACCCGCGGCGGGCATATGCGGTCCCTCGATCAACAGCAACGCAGAGAGGGCCGCACAGTGCCCGCCGCGCATTTATGCCGAGCCGGTCAGTTGACCTGGAGAGGTCCGAGCTCGTCCTGCACGTTCTTGAGCGGGCTGAACACCAACAGCGTTCCGGACGAGTTGCCGCCCCACAGAATGCCGGCCAGCGCGTTGCTGGACGTGTAGACCGGTGAACCGCTGTCCCCGCCGCCGACGATCTGGACCGAGTTTTCGACGATCGTCTGGCAAATCTGGCTGATATTCGAGCCCGAGACGTTGACCGTCACGCACGTCATGGTTACCTGCCCCTGCGTCCAGCCGGTCGTGCGGCCGACCTTGTTGATCGTTTCGCCGATCGTGAAATGATCGCGCGTGTCGCCGCCCGAAAGGCTGATGGATCCATTGAGGACGAGCGAGTAGGTGTTGGGGCTGGCCGCGTCGGTCCGAGCGATTTGCCCGAGCGCCGAGTTGATCCCGCCGTTGTACGCCGCGCGCGACGCATCGCTGTGGCGGCACTTCTTGCCGTGCGGGCAGCCCGTGATGTTGCGCTTGTAGACCGGATCTTCCACTTCAGTACCGATCGAGACGCCGTCCACGCTTTGCAGCGGCTGGTAATAGACCGTGCCCTCGATGCCTCCCTGCTTATTCGTGCAGTGCGACGCGGTGACGAAAGATGCCTGTCCCCCATCCACGGCGTTGAAGCCCATCGAGCAGAGGAAGTTTCCGAAGTGGATCTGGATTCCGCCGATGCGTGGGTCGACCCGGTCTTGCAGCGTCTGGGTGAACTGGATCGGCTCCATCTCGCGCACGACGAGTGCCGCCGCCGGCACACCGAGACGCGCCGCGAGGCCGCGCACGCTGGCCGCAGCGGCCGCATGCTCGACGCCAACCACCACGCGGTTGGTGGTCTCATCGTAATCGGCGAGCACGGTGCCAGGCAGCGCCAACCCCTCGCGCGCCATCACGTCGAACCAGCGTTGGACCTGCTGCGGCGCGTACGCAGGCGGCACGACGCGAGCCACGGCAGGAGGCGCAGCCGGCGAGGTGGTTTCCTGGCACGCGGCCACGAAGACGAGGACCGCGGGAACGATCAGGCGACAAGCGTTGAGACGGCTCATAGATCAAACCTCCGGCATGAGTGTAAGCTTGAACCCTTTGGCTTTAAGACTTGCAACCAGTCCCGCCTTCTCGACCGAGCGCATGAAGGCCTCGTCTGGGTCGATCGCTTTTTTCTCGACGAGCTCGAGCAGCGCGTCGTTCAATGTATTCATGCCGAGCTTGCGGCTCGTCTGAATGATCGACGGGATCTGGAACGTCTTGCCCTCGCGGATCAGATTCGAGATGGCCGGCGTCGTGAGCAGAATCTCACGTGCCGCGACCCGGCCACCTCCGACCTTCTTGCAGAGCGTTTGCGAGATCACGCCCTTCAGCGATTCCGACAGCATCACGCGGATCTGCGCCTGGCGGTCGGCCGGGAACTGATCGATGATGCGGTCGACGGTCGACGACGCGGTCGTCGTGTGCAGCGTCCCGAACACGAGATGTCCCGTCTCGGCCGTCTCGATCGCGATGGCGATCGTCTCGAGGTCGCGCATCTCGCCGACGAGCACGATGTCGGGATCCTCGCGCAGCGCCGCGCGCAACGCCGACTTGAAGCTCTCGGTGTGCACGTGGACCTGCCGCTGCGTGATCAGGCATTTCTTGTTCTCGTGCACGAACTCGATCGGGTCCTCGATCGTGATGATGTGATCGGTGCGCGTGCGGTTCACCAGATCGATCAGCGCGCACAGCGTCGTGGATTTGCCGGACCCGGTGGGACCGGTCACCAGGACCAGCCCTTTCTTGAGGTAGCAGAGCTTCTGCACCTCGTCGGTCAACCCCATTTCCTCCACGGTCACGACTTTGGCCGGGATCACGCGGAACACGGCCACCGGACCCTTGCGATCGCGCGCCGCATTGACCCGGAATCGCGCCAGGCCGGCGATCTCGTAGGCGAAGTCGGTGTCGCCCGTTTCCTTCCACTCGCCGCGGTTGCGCTCCGGCATGATCGAAAGGACCAGCAGCTCGAGGTCGTTCACGCTGAGCCCGGAGCCAGATTGCCGCTTGATCTCGCCGTGGGTCCGGAACATCGGCGGCTCGCCGACCCGGAGATGCAGATCGGAGCTGCTCGACTGCACGAGGGCGCGCAGCAGCTTGCCGAGCTTCTGCTCGGCGGCCTGGAACTCCGAGGACGCGAACTCGCCCGGCAGCTCGCCCGGCGTCGACATGGGACTGTCGACCATAGGCGCGGCGGCGATGACGGATGCCCGCGGCGCTTTCGCCGGCGCAGCCTGCTTCCCGGCGGCCGGGGAAGGGGCGGTCGGCGTCGGCGTGGGCGCGGGAGAAGCCGCTTGTGCGGCCGGACGCTTCGCGGTCGTCTCCGGCACCGGAGACTGCACCACCGGCATCGCGCCGCCCTCTTGTGATGGCTGGCGAACGGCGGAGATGACCGCGGTCAGGCGGCCCGCCTCCGGGACGATTCTCACGCGCACCAGACCATTCGCCCCGGCGTAATCGAACTCCGTCTCCGAGTTCTGGTCGATCTTGTCCGCCGCTTCGGGGGGCGCAACCTCGACCATCATCGCGTAGATGTGCTGATCGGTGAGCGGCTGCTTGGAGACTTTACGCGGCTTGCCGTCCTTCACCAGCGTAACCGGCTCGTCGGGCAGCAGATACAGCTGATCGGCGCGCTCGCGCAGCATTACGTCGAGAAAGGGATCGAGCCGTGCCGGCATGAATCAGTCCTCGGGGCGCGCGTACAGGACGTGCGCGCGGTTGACGAGATGCAGCACGCCATCGCTGGTTTCGATGGCGAAGAACGGCTCGGCCACGGCATTGAGATAGTCGAGGACGCGCGAGTGGTGCTGTGGCAGCTCGAGTGTCGCCCACCCGCTCAATGTGGACCCATCCGCCAGCGTGATTTCCAAGGTGGCTTTCTTAGCGGCGGAGAGTCGCACGGAGTCCTCCGCCTGGGGTCGCGGGACCGTCAGACTCACAGTCCGTGCCTTGGCGACCAGCAACACGCCCTCACCGTCCTTCTTGGTGCGAAACGGAAAGAACGCTTCCGGGCGATTCAGCATATCGAGCGGGGTCTCGGGGCCGGCGTGCTGGGGCACACGCTCCATAACGTAAATTTCGCCCTCGCGCTTGCCGCCGCCCGCCAGCAACAAGATCGCCGGAACGGCGACGCGGGGCATCGAGAAATCGGCCACCTACCGGCGCCGGCCGCACTGCACGGATACCGGAGCCCGGTTCCCGCACGCAATGGTTTCGTTCATCCCGCGGGCGACAGGGCCACACGCCGTGCTGTGCGCCGTTTGGGTGGCCTCGGCGACCGTGGTGCCCGCCGCCGTGGCGCAATTGGAGCGGCCCTGAAACTCCACGCAAACCCTGCATTCCTGATTGGCGCGGGCGGTGGACATATAGAAGAAGAGCGCAATCACCGCCGCGACGACCGCCAAGGTAATCCAGTTGGAGCGCTTCATGAGCCTTTTTATTCGGTGAGTCGACAAGGTGGTATGGAGGGGGAATTCGCGCCAGAGGCAGGTGATACGTAACGTGTAGGGTATGACTGGCATTCTGCGACTCGTCATGGTCGCGTTCACGCTCGTCGCCGTCGCGCTCATCTACCTCTCGGCATCCGCGTGGCGAAACCGTCTCCGCCTGAGCTCGTTCGTGGGGTTCCTTGCCTCGGCGTTGTTGCTGACTTCCAGTCTGCTGCTCGGCGCGATTACGGTCGGGATTAATGGGTACCGGGCGTTCACCCAGGAAGCACTCGCCGCGACGATCAAGACAGAGCCACTCGGCCCGCACCACTTCCGCGCGACCGTGACGTTGCCAGATAGCAGCCTGCACATGTTTGATCTTGCCGGTGACGCCGTGTATGTCGACGCGCATGTCTTGAAGTGGCGGCCGATCGCGACGCTGCTCGGCCTCGAAACGGTCTATGAGCTCGACCGCATTTCGGGACGCTATCAAGCCCTCGGCGACGAGCAAAACCGCGAGCGCACGGTGTACTCGCTCGCCCACAAGAAGCCGTTCGATGCCTTCGATCTGGCGCGGAGCTACTGGATCCTGCGGCCGTTCGTGGATGCCGAGTACGGCTCGGCGACGTTTATAGGCGCAACAGCCCGAGGGGGCGCCACCTACGAATTGCGCGTCTCCACCACAGGACTGCTGGTAAGGCCTTCCCGGACCAGGTAAGCTTCGGGCCGTGGCGGACAAGAAGCCCAAACCCAACTACGCGAACGCGTGGCGCGAGGCGCGCCGGCTCGTCTGGCAGCATCGGAACCGGCTCGCCATTGGCCTCGCGTTGATGCTGGTCAGCCGTCTCGCGGGCCTCGTGTTGCCGTGGTCGTCGCGCTACATCATCGACGAGGTCGTCGGGCAGAAACGCGCCGACCTCCTCGGCCTCATCGCTGCAGCGGTCGGCGTCGCGGCGGTTATTTCCGGTCTGACCTCGTTTGGCCTGTCGCAGATCCTCGGCGTCGCAGCCCAGCGCGCCATCACCGATATGCGCAAGTCCATCCAGGCATTCGTGTTGCGCTTGCCGATCTCGTACTTCGATTCCACCAAAACGGGCATCCTGATCTCGCGGATCATGACCGACGCCGAGGGCATCCGAAACCTCGTCGGCACGGGGCTGGTGCAGCTCGTCGGGGGGCTCGTCACGGCGACCATCGCGCTGGGCGTGCTCTTTTGGCTGAACTGGAAGCTGACGGCGATCTCCATCCTTGTGCTCGGCGTGTTTGGTGGGGGCATGGCGTACGCATTCTCCAAGCTGCGACCCCTGTTTCGCGAGCGCGGCAAGCTCAACGCCGATGTGACCGGTCGTCTCGCCGAGACACTGGGGGGCATCCGGATCGTGAAGGCGTACCGGTCCGAGCGCGGCGAGCGGCTGGTCTTTGCGCGCGGCGCCCACAAGCTGTTCCGCAACGTCGCGACGACGATGACCGGCGTCTCCGGCGTCGGGGCATTTGCGCAGCTCGTGATCGGCGCGATCTCGGTCGTCATGATTCTCGTGGGCGGCCGCGCGGTCCTGTCGGGATCGATGACGCTGGGGCAGTTCGTCCAGTACGTGTTCTTCGTGGGGCTCGTCGCGCTGCCGCTGATCAACATCGCGTCCATCGGAACGCAGATCACCGAGGCGTTCGCGGGACTGGACCGGATCTACGAGCTGCGGCGGATGACCACCGAAGACGCCGAAGATGCCCAGCGCGCGCCGCTCGCCGCGGTGCGCGGGGACGTCGCGTTCGAGCACGTGACGTTCGCGTACAAGCCGGGCGTCCCGGTGCTCAAGGACGTTTCCTTCCACGCGCGACCCGGCTCGACGACAGCGCTTGTGGGGTCGTCGGGGTCGGGCAAGAGTACGCTCGTGGGGCTGGTGCTGGCGTTCCACCGGCCCGAGAAGGGCAGGGTGCTCGTGGATGGGCGCGATCTCGCGACCGTGCCGCTGGCCGACTACCGCACCCAGCTCGGCGTCGTGCTGCAGGACAACTTCCTGTTCGACGGCACGATCGCCGAGAATATCGCGTTCGCGCGGCCGCACGCGACGCGGGCAGAGATCGAGGCCGTCGCGCGCATCGCGCACTGCGACGAGTTCGTGGAGCAGTTCGACGAGAAGTACGACACCGTGGTGGGTGAGCGGGGCGTCAAACTTTCCGGCGGCCAGCGGCAGCGCATCTCGATCGCGCGCGCCATTCTTGCCGACCCGCGAATCCTGGTGCTGGACGAGGCGACGTCGAGCCTGGACTCCGAGAGCGAAGCCAAGATTCAAGACGGGCTCCGGGCGCTGCGCCGGGGACGGACCACGTTCGTGATTGCACACCGGCTATCGACGATACGGAGCGCCGATCAGATTCTGGTGCTCGAGCACGGAGAGATCGTAGAGTGGGGAAATCACGAAGAACTTTTGGTCGCCAATGGGCGATATAAGCAGCTGTACGACAAGCAGTACAATTTTGAACGGGATCGATTCATCAATCCCGGTGAGGACTTTACTCCGGAACCCGAAGCCGGAGTTACGATGCCTCCCCTCGCACCGCCGGGAAGGCTCTAGCGGCTCTTCGTCCACGTCGCGGTATGGAACTGCTCAGACCGCGGCGCCAGCTTCCCTTTCCCCGCAGCATACTCCTTCCAACTCACAGCCGGATAGTCATTGGGCACCTGCCGCATTGTAATGCAGTCCTGAACAGGACACACCGCCGCGCAGAGATTGCACCCGACGCACGCTTCTTCGATGATCTCGACCACCGGGCCACGTTTCCCGTTTCCCGTTTCCCGATCCAAACGCCGAATCGCTTGGTGAGCTCCATCTTCGCATGCGGTCCAGCACAGCTCGCATTTGATGCACTTGTCCTGGTCGATGTGGGCGAGCAGATGGTAGTTGAGATCGAGCTCTTCCCACTTCGTCACCCTCGGCAAGGCGCGTCCACGCACGTCGGCGAGGGTGCGGTGCCCGCGCTCGTCCATCCAGTTCGAGAGTCCGTCGATCAAGTCTTCGACAATGCGGAAGCCATAGTGCATCACCGCTGTGCACACCTGAAGTGTGCCGGCGCCCAGGGCGATGAACTCGGCGGCGTCGCGCCATGACGAGATGCCCCCGATCCCCGAAATCGGGATCTTCACGCTGGGGTCGGCGGCGACCGCCGAGACGAGGTGCAGCGCGATCGGCTTGACCGCGGGCCCGCAGTAGCCGCCATGGCTCGACTTGCCGGCAACCGACGGTTGCGGCTCGAAGGTCGACAGGTCGACGCCCACGATCGAGTTGATCGTATTGATCAGCGACAGCGCATCGGCGCCCCCTGCGACGGCGGCGCGCGCGATGTACGTGATATCGGTGACGTTGGGCGTGAGCTTCACAATCACCGGAATCGTGGCGACTTCCTTCACCCATGCGACGATCTGGCACGTGTAATCGGGCACCTGACCCACCGCGCTGCCCATGCCCCGCTCGCTCATCCCGTGCGGGCAGCCGAAGTTCAGCTCGATGCCGTCGGCGCCGGTGTCTTCCGTCTGCTTCACCATCTCATGCCAGGCTTCGCGCTTCGATTCGACCATGAGCGACGCTACACATGCGTGCTTGGGGTAGTTGCGTTTGACCTCCGCGATTTCCTTGAGGTTTTCGGCGATCGGCCGGTCGCTGATCAGCTCGATGTTGTTGAAGCCCATCATCCGGTTCTGCCCGAGGTCCACGGAACCGTAGCGCGAGAAGACATTGATGATCGGCTCGCCGATGGTCTTCCAGACCGCGCCGCCCCAGCCTTGGTCGAACGCCTTGGCGACCTGGCCATAGGTGTTCGTGGGTGGGCCCGACGCCAACCAGAATGGATTCGGGCTTTGGATGCCCGCGAAGTTCGTTCTGAGATCAGCCATACGTGCCTCCGATTGGACGCGCGCTAAGAGCGCGCGCTCGGCTATGAGTGCGCCCTTACAGGGCGCACATACCGCCGAGCCCGGGCTCTCAGCCCGGGTTCATAAACGATTCAGCATCGCATCAATCTTCTTCGCTGCCGCCACGCCATCTGCTGCCGCGTTCACGATTTCCGCGCCGCCGTTGGCGCAATCGCCGCCCGTGAACACCCGGGGATGATCCTTGGGCCACGTCAGCTCAGCCCGCGCGCCCTGGCCGATGGCGACGATGACCATATCGCACGGAATCGTCTCGCTGCCGCCGTCCGTCCGAACCTCGAGTCCCGAGACCGCTCCTGAGCCATTCCCGATGATGCGCTGCGGTGCCGCGTTGAAGCGGAACCCACACCCGTCGCGCTTGGCGAGCTCGTATTCGTAGTGATAGCACGGCATGTCGGCCTCACCGCGGCGATACACGATCGTGGCGGTCGCGGCGCCAAGGCGCTTAGCCTGTGTGACAGCATCAATCGCCGTGTTTCCGGCTCCGATCACTACCACGCGCCTTCCGACATCCGTCTCCCGATAAGGATGGGTTTTCAAGTGCTCAATGAAGCTCAAGGCGTCGATCACGCCCACGAGATCTTCCCCGGGAATGCCGAGCTTCTTGGTGTTGCCGAGACCCACGCCTACGAAGACGGCGTCGTACTGCGTCAGGAGCTGATCGATTGATGCGACCGTGACACCCGTCTTGAGCTCGACGCCGAGCTCGAGAATGTCCTGGACCTCTGCCAGCGCCACAACGGCCGTCAACTTGTATTCCGCGATCCCGTACGTGTTGAGTCCACCCGGTTGAGAACGACTCTCGAACACAGTCACGGCGTGTCCCATGATGCGAAGATTTCGGGCGCACGAGAGTCCTGCGGGCCCGGCGCCCACGATGGCGACCCGTTTGCCGGTGGGCTTCCCCGGCTCGAAGAGCTTGAGTTTCTTCTCGAGCACGTAGTCCGTGGCATGCCGCTGCAGCAGCGCGATCTTGATCGGCTGCTCATCGCGGTCGTTCAAGACACACGCTCCTTCGCACAACACTTCTACCGGGCAGGCGCGCGCGCACGAGTGGCCGAACGGGTTCGCATCGAGAATGACTCGCGCGGAGCCCCGCAGGTTGCCGGTCGCGATCTTCTTGATGAATGCCGCGACGTCGATATGTGTGGGGCAGGCGATCGTGCACGGCGCGTCGTGGCAGTAGAGGCACTGGTTCGCCTCGAGCAGCGCGGCGTCGCGCGTGAGCGGCGGCGCGATCTCGGCGAAGTTGCGCTCGAGCTGCTCGTCGGTGAGGACGCGAGTCTGCTCAGCCACCGGAACTGGCTCCGATCGGACCACGCATTGGCACGCCGTTCAAACGCATTCCCGCGCAGTACAGCGGTCCAGAGATCAAAAAGCCCACAAACCAGGCCCAGTTGTAGATCGTGCCGAAGAGGCCGGTCTCGGGGACGCCGCGCAGCGCGGCGACGAAGCCCGGAAGGCTGGGCAGCACGCCGAGCGCGAGCGCCCCGATCGCCACCCAGTTGAAGCCGCGGGAGTACTCGTAGGCACCGTGGCGCCTGTAGAGGTCGTTCACGATCAGCGCACCGCGGCGCACGACGAAGTAGTCGGCAATCATGATCCCCGCGACGGGACCGAGCAGCGCCCCGTACCCGATCAGCCACGTGAAAATGTAGGCGGCGGCGTCGTTGTAGAGCCGCCACGGCATCATCAGAATGCCGATGACGGCCGTGATCACGGCGCCCTGCTTGAAGGTGATCTTGTGCGGCGCGAGGTTCGAGAAGCCATTCGCCGGTGCGACGATGTTGGCGGCGATGTTCGTCGTGAGCGTCGCGATGATGAGCCCCGCCATCGAGAGCATGATCATCAGCGGTCCGCCGATGCGCGCCAGCAGCGCCACCGGATCGGCGATCCGGGTTCCGAAGATCACGACGGTTGCGTTCGTGACGGCGGCGCCAATGAATGCGAATACCGCCATCGTGGCTGGCAGCCCCACGGCCTGGCCCAGAAGCTGATCGCGCTGGGAGCGCGCATAGCGCGAGAAATCCGGAATCGACAACGCCATGGTGCCCCAGAACGCCACCGCGGACGTCAGGCCGGCTCCGAAGACACTACCGACGGGCTGATGGGCGGATGGGCGGATGGGCGGATTCTGAAGCATGACGGAAAGGCTGCCGGCTCGAACCCAGGCCCAGATGAACAGCGCTGCACCCACGGCGAGGAGGAATGGCGAGCCCCACGTCTCCAGGAACTTGATCGAATCCATTCCCCGCAAGACGATCCAGACGTTCATCGCCCAGAAGATCATGAAGCAGAGAAACTCACCCGTGTTGAGCCCCACGAACGCGGGCAGTAGCTGCGGCAGCGTCGCGATGCCTGGCCACATGACCTCGATGAGCTTGTAGATCGCCCAGCCGCCGATCCACGTTTGAATGCCGAACCAGCCGCACGCGACGAGGCCCCGCAGCAGCGCCGGAAGGTTCGCGCCCAACACGCCGAACGAGGCACGAGCCAGCACAGGGAAGGGGATCCCGTACCGCGTGCCGGCGTGCGAGTTGAGCGCGATCGGTATCAGGACGACCAGGTTCCCGAGGATGACCGCGCCGACCGCGGCCTCCCACGTCCAGCCCGAGGCCATTAACCCAGAAGCAAGCGTGTACGTGGGAATGCAGATCGCCATCCCGATCCAGAGCGACGCGATGTGCCACCAGTTCCAGGTGCGCCGGTCCGACGCCACCGGCAGGAGATCTTCGTTCGCGAGCTGCGTGCGCGCGGGAAGCGTCAAGGAACGCGCCCTAAGAGGGCGCGCTCGGCTCTGAGTGCGCCCTTACAGGGCG